>WNEY01002271.1_pt1 | contig 14029 bp, 10 predicted proteins | sample 5400531 | NCBI WGS metagenome assembly WNEY01 (sample SAMN13153338, study PRJNA577476) | soil metagenome | isolation source: 200 cm saprolite under Douglas fir tree site 1 | place: USA:California | collected 2015-04-18
GGGGGAAATCGCGTCGGTTGGTGGGCGGCGATCGTATTCACGCTCTCGCTCCAAACTTTCGTTCATGCGAAAGCCGCGGTCGCAGACATGTGGCTGGTGTTGTTCGTGACAATTGCGCATTGGAGCGGATACGAACTGCTACGCGCTTGCCTAACGAATGACGACAAACGTTCAACGTTCAACGTTCAACCCGCCTCCGCCCTGGACGGGCTCCGCCGTGGCGAGCGTTCAACGTTCGATTGGCTTTGGTGGTCGATTTTCTATCTTTCGCTCGCGTTCGCTTTTCTAGCGAAAGGACCAATCGGTTGGGCGCCGCTTTTAACGGTTGGGTCCACGATCTTTTTCACAGGCAACAAGCAAGCCGCTAAGCGTTTTAAATTTCTGCGTGGCCTCCTCCTGACGCTTGCAGCAGTGGCGCTTTGGGGAATTCCCGCGCTTATTCAAACACATGGCGAATTTTTTCGAACAGGCATAGGTCTCCATGTGATTGGACGCTCGTTCGGAGCGATGGAGGGTCATGGCGCGAATTCGTTAGGCGTGTATCTCCTCCTGCTCCCTTTCTACTTTGTGACGGTTTTCGCCAGCTTTTTTCCGTGGTCGATCAAACTTCCATGGCTCGCGCGGCGGCTATGGAAAAAGCGGGACAAGATCGACAACTACCTCATCTCCGGCGCCGCCGTGATCTTCGTTATTTTCACGCTCGTGAAAACAAAGTTGCCGCATTACACACTGCTGGCATTTCCGTTGCTCGCTCTGCTCCTGGCTCGGCATCTGGCCGCAGCGCAATGCTCGACGCGAACGTTTCGAAATTTTGCGGCCACGGCCGGCGTTTCCCTTTTCTGCGTCGCGCTTGTTGTGCCTTCATGCGTCGCCCGATTTTTTCCTGCGGCCGATCTTTTTAAGCAATCGCGCGACGATCTTGTGACGGGAATGGAATTTGGCGCCGTCGATTTTACCGAGCCAAGCCTGGTTTGGTGTTTTCGAAGCCGCGTTAAGGGATTTATGACCCCGCTGCGCCGGGACAGCGTTGGGCAATTCATGGAACAAAGCGGTCCCCGGTTTGTGATTTTGCCGACGAATCTCGCTCCTGGTTCGCCCTCGAATTGGAAAAGATTCTCCAGCCACGGAGTCAACGTTGCGAAAGGCAAGCATGTCGATCTTACACTCATGCTGAAGCCGGAGTGATGCGCTCTGTAGCCACGTCGCTGTGCGACGTGCGGCACGGCCCACAGGGCCGTGGCTACAATGCTCGCAGGTTTGCAGTTTCGCCTTCGTCTGTTAGGGATTGCAAAATATGATCACGTTTCTCGACGGCAAACTGATCAGCTCATTGCCGACACAGGCGATTGTCGATGTTAGCGGAGTTGGCTACGAAGTCTTTATCCCGCTTTCGAGTTACGACAAACTTCCCGCGGCCGGGCAAGCAGTGCGCATCCTGACTCATCTGCATGTTCGAGAAGATGCACATGTGCTTTACGGATTCATGAGCGCGGCCGAACGCGATTTATTTCGATTGCTAGTCAATCACGTGAGCGGCATCGGACCGAAGCTCGCGCTTGCGGTGTTGAGTGGAATGAGCGTGAGCAATTTCAAGAGCGCAGTCGTAAATTCGGACGTAACCGCGTTGGCCAAAATCAGCGGCCTCGGGAAAAAAACCGCGGAGCGGATCGTTCTCGAATTAAAAGATAAACTCGGCGTGGCCGCGGCGTGGGAAGCGGCGAGCGCGGCCCATGCGCCTTCACCCGAGGAAGAAGAAGCAAATGAAGCGGTCCTTGCATTAATCGCGCTGGGTTACAAACAAATCGATGCGCATAAAAACGTTCGCGAAATGCAGCAAAAAGGCGAAGCGAAATCGGCGCAAGAGCTGGTGAAGCTTGCATTGAAGCGAATGGCGGCGGGACGATGATTGCGGAAGCTGAAACCGAAAAGCTTGCCGCAATCCGTGCAGCACTTCCAAAGAAGGGACTCTTTGCCGAAAAAGATTGGCTGATTTCGCCGGATGCGTTTCCGATCGAGAAAAAATTCGTCGCGGAACTGGAACAACTCGGGCATCGGCTTTTTGTTTTTCAGCGCGCGTGCAACCAGCTTTATCAACAAAGCGTCAAAGGAAAGCAGCCCGAGTGGGTCGCGCGCTATTTGAATGCGGGCAAACCGCCCGAGCTTGTTGAATTCTCGCGACGAAAAGAAATCCGTGACGATCTGCCGCGCGTCATTCGCCCCGACCTCATTCTTACGGAAAACGGGTACGTCATCGCTGAAATCGATTCCGTGCCTGGCGGTATCGGTTTAACGGCGTGGCTCAACCAAACTTATTCGGCTTTCGACAAAGAAATCATCGGCGGCGCGGATGGAATGCTCGATGGATTCCGAAGTGTTTTGCCGAATGGCGGCGACATTGTCATTTCGCAAGAAGCCGCGACTTACCGACCGGAAATGGAATGGACCGCCGCGCGCTTGAAAGATCGACATCGTGATCTCAAATGGCGTGTAGTCGCGGCGGAAAACTACGAACCGCAGGGTGGCCGCGCCGTCTACCGGTTCTTCGAATTGTTTGATCTGCCAAACATTCCCAAGATCGACGAGACACTGCGCGCAAATGCGGAAGGTCGAATTTCAATCACGCCCCCGATCAAGCCTTATCTCGAAGAGAAAATGTGGTTCGCTCTTTTCTGGCTGCAACCGTTGCGCGAATTTTGGCGGCGCGAACTGGGTGAAAAATATTTTGTCAAATTGCAGGAGGTAATTCCGTACTCCTGGCTGCTCGATCCGACGCCGCTGCCGCAGCACGCGGTGATTCCGCGCCTCGAAATTCATGATTGGCACGAAGCCGCTAAATTCAGCCAGAAAGATCGCGATCTCCTTTTGAAGGTGAGCGGATTTTCGCCGCTCGGCTGGGGCAGCCGCGGTATCGCACTTGGGGCAGATCTTCCGCACGCCGAATGGCAACGCAGGATCGACAATGCGCTCGCGACCTTCGAGTCGTCACCAACGATTCTACAGCGCTTTCACAAAGGCCGATTGTTCGAACATCGATACTGGGACCCGGAGTTGGGAGAGTTAAAAACCATGAAGGGACGTGTTCGCCTTTGCCCGTATTTTTTTGTCGAACGCGATCGAGTGAAATTGCGTGGGGCGCTTGCCACGATCGCTCCGGCCGACAAGAAATTTTTGCACGGGATGCGCGACGCCATCCTGGTGCCGTCGCAGTCTTCCGAAAAATCGTAGCGGGACAATCGGCGGTTGAGATATGGCCGATGGCGAATGGATCGAATCGTACGTGCCGGCGCGGCTGGACCGGATGCCGTGGAGCCGGTGGCACTGGCTGATTGTCGTTTCACTCGGAGCAACGTGGATTCTCGATGGGCTTGAAGTCACACTCGCCGGTTCGCTCGGCGGAATTCTTACGCGTCGCGAAACGCTCGGCCTGAGCGACACGCAAGTGGGTGCGACCGCGACCTTCTATCTCGCCGGCGCGGTGATCGGCGCGCTACTTTTTGGTTATGGAACCGATCGACTCGGACGAAAAAGATTATTCTTTATCACCGTTGCGGTTTATCTCGTCGCCACAGGATTGACGGCGTTTTCCTGGAGTTTCGCGAGCTACGCTTTCTTTCGCGCGCTGACCGGCGCAGGCATCGGCGGCGAATATGCGGCGATTAATTCCGCGATCGACGAATTGATTCCGGCGCGGGTGCGCGGTCGCGTCGATCTGATGATCAACGGCTCTTACTGGGTGGGCGCCGCGCTCGGCTCGGCGGCGACCATTGTGCTGCTTGATCCGCAACGGCTACCGATCTGGCTGGGCTGGCGTTGTGCGTTTGGAATAGGTGCAACATTGGGTTTGGTCGTGATCTTCTTTCGCCGTTGGATTCCGGAAAGTCCGCGCTGGCTCATGATTCACAGGCAAAATGCTGAGGCGGAACGAATCGTGGAGGACGTTGAGCACCGTTTCGTATCGCATCCCGAAACTTTGCCCGCGCATGACGCGCCGCCGACGCGAATCCACACGCGTACGCATACGCCGTGGCGAGAAATTTGGAAAGCAATTGTGCACGAACATCGACAACGCTCGTTGCTCGGATTTGTTCTGATGCTGACGCAGGCTTTCTTCTACAACGCGATCTTTTTTACTTACGCGCTCGTGTTGATGCGCTTTTACGGCGTGCCGGAGAAAAATGTGGGCGGCTATTTGCTGCCGTTTGCGCTCGGAAATGTGCTTGGCCCGCTTCTCCTCGGCCATTTATTCGACACGATTGGCCGCAAACAGATGATCACCGCCACCTATGGACTGGCCGGCGTTTTGCTCGCTCTAACCGGCTGCCTCTTTCAGGCGGGAATGTTGACCGCGGAAACGCAGACACTGGCGTGGACGCTCATCTTTTTTGTCGCCTCTGCGGCAGCGAGCTCCGCGTATCTGACGGTAAGCGAAATTTTCCCGCTCGAAATTCGTGCCCTAGCGATCGCGATTTTTTATGCAGTCGGAACACTCGCCGGCGGAGTTGGCGCGCCCGTTTTGTTCGGATGGATCATCGGGACGGGATCGACCACCGCATTGTTCATCGGATATCTCGTCGGGGCGGCGCTGATGATTTTTGGCGCATTGACTGAGGCGTGGATCGGTGTACCTGCAGAGCGGCGGCCACTCGAACACGTGGCCGCGCCATTATCGAGTCGAGAGCTGTAACAGCGCTCTATGAACGTCGCGTTTATTGGTCGGCGGTCATAGACCGCCGCGACAGGAAAGTGTGAGCTCGCGCGTGTGAGTTGGGCCCGCCGGACCCAGTTTGCTCGAATAAAGATGAAACGACTCGACGCGCACCAATCCCGCATCAAGATCGACATTCGATTTCAAAAAACGGCGCACGAGATGCGACGGAACGTTTCGGCAACGCGCGAGCGTGATGTGCGGATGCCAGGGTCGCAAATCCGGTTCCAGACCGACGGCGACGGCTGCGTCGCTTACGCGCTTGTGCAACTGGAACAAGTGCGGATGTCCACGACCAACGCCGACCCAAATAATTTTCGGCGAATCTTTTGGCGGAAAGGTTCCCACGCCCACGATCGCCAGAAAAAAAGCGCCGAAATGAATCAGGCTGAGTTTTTCGCGCAATTTTAGATCGATATCTTCCGGCACAGATCCAAAAAAACCGAGCGTGAGATGCATTTGCTCAGCGTCAACCCAACGGACGTCGCGAATTTTCGGGTCAAGATCGACAAGGACGTGTTTGATTGATTCCGGCAATTCGATTGCAGCAAAGAGGCGCTTTGCTTTCACCGAATCTCCGACCCGCGACGCGGCTCATCGCCAGCAGGTCCACCCGGCGATGGCAAATAGGCGTTCGCCATTTTCATCATCCGCCCGAAGAGATTTGGAAAAAGCGCGTTCGCCATAATGATAAACCGCGCCGACACCGGCATGACAAGCGCGGGCCGGCCGCTGGCACACGCCGCGAGAATTTTTCTCGCTGCGCGCTCAGCGGAAATGGAAGCAAATGGCAATCTGCTCGCTGCCGTAAATCGTTTGTATTCGGCTGCGTGGTCGCCCTTGAATTTCGCGAAGCTGTGTGAGCCGGTGCGCATCATTCCTGGCGTGACGGTCGTGACGTAAATATTTTCTCGCGCTAACTCCGCGCGAATCGCATCCGAGAAACCGGCGAGGCAGAACTTGCTCGCCGTGTATGGCGCCATGTGTGGAACGGCGATTTTCCCGCCGATGGAAGAGATGTTGACGATGCGTCCGCCGCCGCGCCGGCGGAAATGCGGAATCGCTTCGCCAATAATGTGGTAGGGCGCCCAAAAGTGAAGCATGATCGCTTTTTCGAAATCGGCAGGCTTCATGTGCGCGAGCGGGCCGACTTCAATGATGCCGGCATTGTTGATCACAACATCGAGGGCGCCGAAGTGATCGATGATTTTGTCCACTGCTTGCTTGATCTGCGTGGGCTCAAGCAAATCGCATTCGACCGGCAGCGTGTCTCCGCCACGTCGCCTTAGATCATCGCAAGCCCGCGCCAGTTCGTTTGGATCGCGCGCGAGTAAGGCAACGCGTGCGCGACGCGCACAAGCCTCCCGCGCCAGAGCCAGACCGAGTCCGCGCGAGCCACCGGTGATCAGAATGATCTGGCCGTCGAAAGAGAATCGGCTGGCAAACATACGAACAATGTCGATCTAAGCGTGGCGGCGATTGAAACGCGCGACTTCGCGCGCGGTCTCACGCTCGATGGCGCGTTTTTTCAGATCGGCTCGTTTGTCGCGCGCGACTTTGCCGTGGGCGAGACCGAGCTCAGCTTTCAGCTTTCCGTTCTTCCAATAGAGTTTGAGAACGACCAGCGCACGCCCGGCGACTTGCGTCTCGCCGTAAAGCTTCGCGATCTCTTGCCGATGTAATAACAATTTGCGCACTCGTTTGGCTGCCGGAATTTCATGGCTGGCGCGCTCATATGGTTGAATGTCGGCGTTGTAGAGAAAAGCTTCGCCATTTTCGATGCGCGCGAAGGCGTCACTGATGTTCGCTTTGCCAGCACGGATGGATTTGACCTCACTGCCCTTCAGCTCGATGCCAGCCTCGTAGCGCTCGAGAATGTGATAATCGCGCAGCGCCTTGCGATTAAGAATCGACTCGGCAGCCATGATCGCGCCCTGAAACGCGACGGAAATTCAGGCGCCGTCCGCGGAATCCTTAATCGATTCGTAGGTGAGCTTACCGGCGATGATTTCCTTGAGCGCAATGTCGGTGAGGGAAGCGCGCGGACCTACCTCCACCATCGGCCGATGTCCCAACCCGAGCTGACGCACGCGCTTGGAGACAACGTTGATCAGGAGTTGCTGATTTGGGATGACTTGGGCTGCTTCCTGAAGGAGTTGAGTCGTCATATTGCGCAAGGAATGGACGGGGCGGAATGCTTCCGTCGGGAATTGAAGAATGGTCGGCGACTCGCCGGCAAGAACGAAGGGAGTAAGCGGCGGGGCGAGCATGATAAAAGGAGTGTTGATTTTGCGAGCAGCGCAAATGGTTGTCAACCGATTTGTTCGCGCAGTTGTCGATCTTTGGGGCGGAAGAATTTGCGCCAGCGCCGGGCACTTCGTGTCGCAAGAACAACCGGGTGGCGGGAACAGAGACTTTCCTTGTCCTCGCTTCCATTCCACGCATACTAGTTAGTGATCAATTAGCGCGATGCAGGGTTGAAATAATCGCGCGGCTCATCATTTATGAAAATTTCGGGCTGTGGCTCAGCTTGGTAGAGCGCTGCGTTCGGGACGCAGAGGCCGTGGGTTCAAATCCCACCAGCCCGATATCTTTCTAAATTAAACAGCCCGCGGCCCGACGACGCACAGAGACAGGATGACATCGTTTTCATTCGGGTGTGCATGTCTTGTCCGCGAAGAAGTGAGTTGCAGCCTAGTGGATTAGATGGTTGGATCGACAATTGCAAGGTATGGGTTCTCTGAAGAAACGACGCAAAGCGAAGATTTCAAAACACAAGCGACGCAAGCGCATGAAGGAGAACCGGCATAAAAAGCGTTTGCGCTATAAGGCGTAGCGCTCCACGCGTTCTGATTGCTCGCTCGAGTGGCAACTGGTTTGCGAACCATGCCGCCACAGCTACAGTCGAGAACATGATAGGGGAGCAGCACTTGGGTGTCCGCGCTCTTCGCTATCTTTTTTGCCTGCTCCTGCTTTTTTCGCTGGCTAACCCCGCGAGCGCACGAACCCCGCGCGTGCTGCTGCCCAAGATCCAGCCTTCGCCTTCAGCGCAGGGAAAACTCGAGCCGCAGGACGATTCTTTTAGCCTCACGCCGGCGAAGGACCTCGTCCTTCGCCCGGAAGGCGAGCACCAGGCCGAGGCGCTTGCTCATTTCGTCGAAGGGACTTCGTTCGAAGAAAACGGCGAGATGAGCAAGGCGTTGGAAGCGTATCGTAAAGTGCTTAATGTCGATCCAGGGCAATCCGAACTTGCATCGCGTGTAGCCGCTTTGCTCGCACGGCAGGATGATTTTCCACAGGCGATCGATGTTCTTAAAGACGCGATCGCAAAAAATCCGAATGAATCCGAGCCCTACCTCCAGCTTGCTTTCATTTACGCGAAGTACCTCAAAAAAACCGATCAAGCCGTCGATTACGCAAACCGGGCCATCGCACTCGATCCACGGAACATCGAAGCTTATCAGCGTCTCTACGAAATCGAATTGGACGCCGGTGAGGAAAAAAAAGCGCTTCAATCGCTCGACCGCGCCGCCAAAGTGCGCAGCGACGATCCGACATTCTGGACGAAGCTGGGGAAACTTTACGCGTCAATCGTCTTCAGACCAGGCTCGGAATCGAAACCCGATGAAATTGCGCGCGTTAATGAAATTTTCAAAAGAGCAGCGGAACGTGCCGGCGAGGATTCCGCGACCCTTAAGGACGTCGCGGACTATTACGCGTCTTCGCAGCAAATAAAGGAGGCAATCCCGCTCTATCTCCGCGTGCTCGAATTGCAACCTGACGATGTCAATGCGCGAGAAAAACTCGCCACTGGGTTCGTCTTGACGAACCAACGGGCGAAGGCGGTTGAGATGCTCGAGCAAATCATCAAACAGCACCCGGAAAAATACCAACCCTATGACTTGCTCGCCGAGGTTTTGGATGACGAGGCGCGATCACTTCAGCGGGCAAACCAGATCGAGCAGGCAAAAGCCGAGTTCGCAAAAGCGGCAGCAAATTACGAGCAAAGCCTGTTGATAAATCCCACTCGGGCCGGCACGTACATGCGACTGGCGGAGTTGCTCCTCGGCCCCGTAAAAGATGCCGGGCGCGCGGTGAAACTTCTCACCGAAGCGCGCAGCCGTTTCGCGGACGCTCCTGAGATCATTTACTATCTTGCTCTTGCTCAGCGCGAAGCAAAGCATGCTCAACAAGCCGTCGCCACTTTTGAAGAGGCCCTGCACCAAGCTGAGCTCGAAGACAATGAAATCGTCAACGCCCGTTTTTATTTTAATTATGGCGCCACCGCGGAGCAGGCAGGCCTGTATGAAAAAGCGGCCGACTTATTTCGCAAATCAATTGCTCTGGACCCAGCGAACGCGGCCGAAGCCTACAACTATCTCGGCTACATGTGGGCGGAGCACAACCTGCACCTGGATGAAGCCGACGATATGATCAAACACGCGCTCAAGATCGAGCCGAACAACGGCGCCTATCTCGACAGCCTCGGTTGGCTCGAGTTTCGACAGGGGAAATTTGAGCAAGCCCTGGCCGATTTGCTTCGCGCCGCTAAAAATATGGCACAGGATGATCCGGTCGTGTTCGAACACATCGGTGATACCTATCTAAAGCTGACCCGAGTGCCGCAGGCGTTGGAAGCATGGCAGAAGGCAATCGCGCTCGACCCTCAAAACAAAAAACTGGCGGAGAAGATCGAGAGTACCAAGACCACCATGACCAAAGGTGATCCAGCCAGGCGCGATCCGCTTCAATAAGCCACGATGTCGATCTTGCGTTGTTATTCCTGAAACAAAGAACGCTCGCATGCTTGCATGAGCAGATATCCGACACCGTGGCAACGCAAAACAATGTGGGCAGCGCTGTCCGCGTTCTTTATCGTTTTTCTTATCGCGATCGTCGGTTCGGTCATATGGGTGGCCGCGAACGTAATCGCGTTTCTTCAGCCAATCTTAATTCCGGTAGCGATCGCTGCGATCCTTGCTTATCTGCTTGATCCGCTCGTGACGCGAATGTGCAGAGGCGGTCTTGGCCGCACCAGAGCGGTTCTTCTTGTTTTCGCCACTGCCTTTTTCGCGCTCGGCGGATTGATCGCTTGGCTCGCACCGACGATTTCGATGCAGAGCGCGAATTTTGCGAGGGAACTTCCTGGCTACACCCAAAAAGCGCGAGATCGCGTTGTCGATCTTATTGTTCGCTACGATCGAGCTTTTGGCATGCCCAGCGGCGCGCGCAGCAAAAGCGGATCGCCCACGACGAATTTTGTAAACTGGCTGCTCAGTTCTCCAGCGCCGCGCGCGCAGCCCAGCGCATCCACAACCGTCGCGCCATCCGCAACTCCGGCGCCGGAAGAGAGCGCGGCCCCGACCGAAACGATCGGGCCGGCCCCGTCCAAAATCACCTCGGCGGACCGCCAGCGGATCGAAGAAGCAGTGCAAAGGGTAATTCCCAGTCTCGAACGTCAATTGCCTGCCTGGAGTGAAAAGTTTTGGAATCTTCTTAAAAAGAGCATCGGCGGTTTTCTTGGCGTCACTGGATTTCTGCTCAGCCTTGTCTTGGTGCCGATCTATTTATTTTTCTTTTTAAATGAAACGCCCCGCATTGAACGAAGATGGAAGGATTATCTGCCACTGCGCGCCTCCCCGCTCAAAGACGAAGTCGCGGAAGTCTTGTCCCAGATCAATCATTACATCATCGCCTATTTTCGAGGTCAGCTGCTCGTCTGTCTGGTCGACGGCACTCTCATCGGCAGTGCGTTGGCCCTTATCGGCCTTAATTTTGCGCCACTCATAGGCGTTCTCGTCGTAATCCTGACGATGATTCCTTACATCGGCATCGTTCTTTGTTGGGTCCCCGCTGTGTTGATCGCGGCTTTTCAATGGGGCGATTGGTGGCACCCGTTTTGGGTGACGGTGATTTTCATCGGAATCCAAAATCTTGAAGGCATGTTCTACGCGCCACGCATCGTGGGAAACTCCGTCGGCCTTCATCCGATGACTGTGATTGTGTCGATCTTCGTCTGGGGCTTGCTGATCGGCGGATTGTTGGGCCCAATACTTGCCGTGCCTTTGACAGCCACGGTCAAAGTCCTGCTGATGCGTTATGTTTGGGGCCGCCGCCTGCGCGAGCAACAAATCGACTCAATAGAGCAAGTGCCCGCCGTCCAAAGCGCCAGGCATTAGTTTCAACCGGCGCGACCAGCGCTGGCCACTTGCATTCTCTTTCACTCCGAGCAAGGAGACAAAGATGGCGGGAAAAACTAGACGCGTCCGGCGCAAAAGAAAAAGCCGAGCCTCCCGCGGCATCACACTTTTCTCCGCTTTCGGATGTCACTTATCGCCGTTACGCATTGGAATCTTAATCGCTACGACCGCACTCGCCTTCGTTCTCAGCACGATTTTTTTCGGCTACACCTCGGAGCTTTACAACGCCTGGCGTCAGAAGCGTTTGCTTCAGCGAGCGAACATGTTGCTAAGCGAGGGCAATCTGAACGAAGCGATGGCGGTGGCGCAGCAGGCTAATCTCAATGAAGCAATGAAAATTGCGAAGGAGGCTCTGCGAATCCAGCCCGATTCCCTGCCTGCGTTTTATGTTTTGGCTGAAGCGGCGGAGAAACGCAGCCTTCCGGAAGCTGTTTCCTGGCGCGCCCAAATCGCTCGCCTTCTACCGCGCGATCTGGATAGCCAGCTAAATCTTGCCTCGGCCGCCCTGCGATTTGGCCAACTCGATATCGCCCGAAAAGCGCTGGACAATGTTTCCTCCAGCGACCGCGACAAAGCCGCCTTCCATGTCGTCGCCGGCTGGCTGGCACGCGCCGAGGGAAATTTGGCGGAGCAAGAACAGCAATTCGCGGCCGCGGTCAGGAAAGAACCAGGCAACGATCTCTATCAATTTAATCTTGCCGCGTTGCAAATCCGCTCCCCCGAAAAGGAAAAAAGCGCAAACGCCCGCGCCGCTCTCGACCGGCTTAGCAAGCTCACTTCTTTCCGAACCGGGGCGTTGCGCGCCTTGCTGAACGATGCCGTGGACCGCAACGACTTTGCCGCAGCCGACGCACTCGCTCAGCAGCTCCAGATGTCGCAACAGGTCACCTTCAGTGATTATCTGCTTTGTTTGAATTTTTATCGCAAGCTCGACGATAAAAAATTCGAAGCCCTGCTGGAAAAGGTAAAACCAGTTGCCACGCGCGATCCATCCGATCTCGCGCTCCTCATGGATTGGATGAATAACAACGGTCTCTCTGCCGAAGTTCTCGACTGGATCGACGAGCTGTCTTCCAACATCACAACTCGTCCGCCAGTCGCCATCGCTGTTGCCGAAGCGTTTGCCAATAAAAAAAACTGGTCGCGGCTCAGGCGCTGGACCCGCAGCGGCTCATGGGTGGACGAGGATTATTTACGACTCGCTTACCAGGCTTTCGCAGCGCGCGAATCGCGGCAATCCATCGCCAACGCGGAATTCGCTTCGCTCTGGCGCGCCGCCGAGCGGGACGCCAACGACCAGCCCGACCGGGAAATCAAGCTCGCGCGGCTCGCGACCAGGTGGAATTTGTCGATCGAAGCGGATCAACTTTGGTCGCACGTTTCCCGAAATCCTTCGACTCGACGCGAAGCGCTTGATTCGCTTTATCGCCTTTATCGCGCAAACAACGAAATCAGAAAAGTCTATGATGTTCTCCAGCGTTTGCACGAAAGCTCTCCGAATGAACCAGCCATCACCGCGAACCTCGCGCGGCTTGGCCTGACTATTGACCAAAACCCAATTGAGGCACAGCAACTCGCAAAGGAAGCTTATGATCGCGCGCCCAACGACGTTAATTGCGCTGTCACCTACGCGTTTTCTCTCTACAGCATGGGCCGCACAAACGAGGGGCTCGAGATTGTTAAGAAATTACCGGCCGATCAATTGCACGATTCCCACGCCGCGGTTTACGTCGCGCTGTTTTTGATCGACAAAAATCAGAGCGACGCGGCCCACGATTACATGGAAGCTGCGGAGCGAGGTCCGATTTATCTCGAAGAAAAAAGATTACTCGATGAAGCCAGGACCAAGCTCGCTTCCGCTTCGCCCACCCCATCGCCGCCGCCTTCGCCGCCCCCGGCAACTCCAACGCCAGCATCGGCATCCACGCCAGGATCGACATCGACGTCGTCCCCCGCGCCTACGTCGTCGGCTTTACCATAACAGGTCAATCTTTGTACGGATCGACAATGTCGCGTCCGGCCATCGCCACGCCCAGCGGACGAAGGGTGTGCAATACTCGAATCGTGCCTGCATGCGCGCCAAGAACATCCGGAAGACGCCGATATGCCTGCGGCGCTTCATCAAGATCACCGCCGCGCAAAACAATATGTCGATCTTGCAGCCATTTCGTCATTTCGTCATGCCTGACCAGTCCATCCTGCCGGATTCGCTTGTTTCCAACTTTGACAAAACGGCCTTTCGCCGCCGTCCGCGACATTATCCGCCCGGCGCCGTGAATCGTTGAGAAGAGGGCTTCACGCGAAATGGGCGAATCAACTCCTTCAATGATCACTGCGTCATCGCCCATGCTTCCACCGACGAAACCTTTTTGTCCCGGAAACGCCGGCGTCGCACCTTTGCGCACCACCCAATACTCCTGACCCGCATGTTTTTCCCGCCATGCAAAGTTGTGATGATTGTGCACTTCATCGACGATGTTCGCGCCCAGAATTCCGCGCACGACGTGCCGCGCCACCGCTTCGCGCCCCGCATAAGCGTAACGACCCGCCAGATGCATTCCAGCCAGATAATCGCTGCCGATCGCCGATTTTTCATCGACCACGGTCGGCGGCACATCCATTCCATCTTTGCCGCCGGCCGCTCTTAAAAAATGCGTGGCTGTTTTGTGCCCGAGTCCACGCGACCCGAAATGCACACCGACCCAAATGCGGTCCTGCTCGTCCGCGAAAAGATCGACATAGTGGTTCCCGCCGCCGACCGTGCCGAGCTGCTCCGATGCCGTCGGTTTCAAATCCCGCATTGGCTTTAATTCCCACGCCGGATCCTCAAACAGCTCGTGCTCGACGCGCGTTTTGCTTTTGCGACCAATGCCAAACGAAATGTCGCGCACAACGTCGTCCATGATTTTGCCGATCTTCGGTGCGACCTGCTCCCGTTTCGCATCCGTGCGGATGGCAAGGTTCCCGCAGGCAATATCGAATCCAACGCCGCTGAGCGAAATTTTGTCCTTGTAGGCAACCACGCCGCCGATCGGTTGCGCATAACCCTTATGCCCGTCGGCGCAAAGCACACCGCGCTCAGCGCCTGCCGCGACGCACGTCTCGATCTGCTTGATCGTCGCTT
>WNEY01002272.1_pt1 | contig 14027 bp, 9 predicted proteins | sample 5400531 | NCBI WGS metagenome assembly WNEY01 (sample SAMN13153338, study PRJNA577476) | soil metagenome | isolation source: 200 cm saprolite under Douglas fir tree site 1 | place: USA:California | collected 2015-04-18
TCGAAGTCGGCGAGCAACTGGCTCTGACTCACCGCGAGGCCACCGACTGAGGTAGTGAGCGCAGCGACGACCTGGGCGAGCGCCTGGTGCGCGGCGGGCGGCGGGGTGAACGCCGGGTCGGCCAGCGATGGACTGGCCCCGCGCAGCAGCAAGTAAGAGATGTGGCCGTGGTCTTCACGCAGAACCAGGGTGCGTACCTGCCGATCCGCGCCGTCGGCTATGGCTACGAGCTCGGGTACTACCTGGCTAGTCACCGGGTGGACCGGGCCGCTGACTCCGGTGCTCAGCCAGTAAAACGCGGCCACCAGCGGCGTCGAGCAGGCCACCAGGCCGATGAGCGCGCCCCAGACGGCTCGGCCGGTCCCGGCGGAGCTGAGGCTCTTGCCGCCCGCTAGCACCCGGCCGAGCGCGACGTCGGCCCCGACCGAGGCGGCCAGCAGCAACCCGATCGCGGCGATCGCCAGCGGCAGGCCGGCCCAGACTACGACCGGGCCGGCGTCCGGCGGATTGACGACCAGGTGGCTGATCAGGACGGCGAGCAGCAAGCCGCTGAGCGCGACCCCCCAGCCGGCCATGACCAGGCCGCGCCGCCTGCCGACGAACAGCGCGGCCAGCGCCACGGCGATCAGGCCTCCGGTCACCCAGTAGGGCGGCAGGCCTGGTCCGCCGGGATTGAGCAGCAGGAGCATCTTTCCCGACAGGCCGCCGGCCGGCGAGCCCGGTTGCGGCAGTCCGGCCTCGAGCAGCAGCCCTGACGGGCGGCCGATCAGCGTGAGCGACCACGGCAGCAGCAGCACCGGCGCGGTGAGGGCGACGATCACGAGATTCCGGAGCAGGCCCGGTCTGGTGTTCCGCAGCGCCACCGCGGCAATCAGGCAGCCGACCAGCGCGAACAGCCATAGCAGCGGCACGAAGGCCGAGCCGACCGCGACCAGGAAGCCGGCCGCCCAGGCGGCGCGGCTCGCGAGCGGCCCGGTCTGGGTCACGCAGCGGCCGGCGGTGAGCACGATGAGCGGCAACAGCATGAACACCACGGCCGAGCCGAAGCGGCCGGCGGCGATGACGCCCATCGCAATCGGCAGCAGCGCGTAGGTGATCGATGCCCACATCCGGATCGGAGCCGAGGTAGTGACCCGCCGGACCGCCAGCATCGCCGACAGGCCCGCCAGCGGCACGCAACCGAGCAGGATGACGTCGATGGCCAGCCAGGTCTTGCCGAGCAGGATGGTAGCGAGCGAGGCGATGACCGCGATGTATGACGGCGCCGCCTGCGCCGAGCCGAGGCCGGACGGGTGGAACCCCTGCATGTAGGAGCGCCACAAGTCGGACGCCCCGCCCCAAACCGGGACGAGGGAGCCTCCGCCGAGCGGACCGGATCCGATCAGCGACCGGCCGACGAACAGCGCGACGGCGACCAGCACTATGAACGTCAGCAGGGTCGGGCTGGTCAGCAGGCGACGGGCTAGGCTGCCGTTATCGGTGAGCAGCGAGTCGTCCTCAGTCGGATCCACTGAGGCGTGATGGGCGCCGGTCGTGTCGGTCTGGGCGGACTTCATGACCGTCGAGGCCGCGAATTCCATCAGCCGCCGGAACGACTGGCCAGGCGGAAGATCGGCCTTGACCCGGCTATAGGCGGCGCGGCGACCGTGGGACCGGTCCCGGCGCATGCTGATCAGCCGGAACGGGTGCAGCAGCACCGAGGCCGCGGCGCCGGCCTCATCCAGGGCGGCGGTGAGCCGCTTGGCCAGCAGGAAGAAAACGATCCGCAGCAGCGAGACCGCCATGTTGCTGCCGGCGGCCGTCACCATCTGGCGGAAGGGCAGGTTGCCGAGCAGCGTAAGCAGGCCGTTACGGCGGTCAAGCATCCTGGCCCGGCGACCGACCGAAATCGACCGCCGGTGCTTGGATGCGGCTTGCACGTGGAAGCAGACGGCGTCGGTAATGACTCTGACCCGGTAGCCGGCCGCGTGCACGCGCCAGCAGAAGTCAATGTCGTCCATGAAGAGGGCCATGCCGGGGTCGAAGCCCCCGGCCTGTTCCCAGACGTCGCGGCGGACGAGCATGCCCGCGCTGCTGACGGCCAGCGCGTCCCGGTCGCCGTCGTGCTGGCCCTGGTCGACCTCACGCGGTTCGACCCCAGTGATCCGTCGGGCGGCCGTATCAAGGCTCACGCCGGCTTCGAGGATCACCTCGCGGTTGGACCAGTCGCGCAGCTTCGGCCCGAGCACCGCCGCCGCCTTCGTCTCCGTCGCACCGCGCAGCAGTTGCTCCAGCGCGTCCGGGGCGGGCTCGCAGTCGTCGTGCAGCAGCCAGAGCCATTCGACCCGGTCCCCCGCCCCCGGCACGGGCAGATTCGCCGCCCGGTGCGACAGCGCTCTCGCGATCGCCGCGCCGTAGCCGGTCGGCCGGTCCATGCCGAAGACGGCGGAGTTGCCGAACTTCGAGGCGAGGATCGAGCCGGCCCGGTCTCTGCTGCCGGTGTCTACGGCAACGACACGCTCGACCGCGCGGGTCTGCTCGAGAAGCGCGTCGGCAACGCTTGGCAACCACGTGGCACCGTCATGGGCGACGATGACCGCGGTCACGACATATTGCGGATAAGACTCGTTCGACGGCAAGGCAATCCGGTTGCTGCTTGGGGGTTTATCGCTGGCGGACCGGCGCCTTCCACAGGCTCATGAGGGCCGGGTTACCTGTGAACGATACGCGAAGCCTGGGGGGCATCACTGGCAGACGCTGAGCTTGCCAGGACCAACCTCATCCAATCCAGCTACCGCCATAACCGGTCAAATCACATAAACAGGATGGCCAGTGAGGCATCGGCCGACACCGGATCAGCGGCGTTTCCGCAGCGCCCCAGCCCGCCCCAAGCCGCTCAGACGGCCTGTCGCTTGAGCCGCCTGCGCTCCCGCTCGGACAGGCCGCCCCAGATCCCGAACCTCTCGTCGTGGGCGAGCGCGTACTCCAGGCACTCGGCCCGTACCTCGCAGCTACGGCAAACCCGCTTAGCTTCCCTGGTCGACCCGCCCTTCTCAGGAAAGAAAGCCTCAGGATCGGTCTGCGCGCACAACGCCCGGTCCTGCCACGTCGGCTCTGCCGTCTCATCCGCGCCAATGTCAAACGCGTCGTGCACAATCGTGACGATTGCGTCAGTCACCGCGCACCTCCACCCCTCGCGAAACCCCGTCGGCTCTCCGGCTCCCCGGATGCCAGCGCCACTAACATGCCAGCCGGAGAATTACACACTTGAAATTACACCCGCGTGTCTTGCCAGCCGTCAAGGCGGATACGTGATAAAGCCCGCCTCCTTGCCCGTGATGACTGGAAAGTCTTCCCGGAATCCTGGGGTCCCAGCCTCAAGCCCCCCATCAGCAACGCCAGCCCCAATCCGGACAGATCGCTGTCGCGACTCCGGCGGGCAGTTAGGTTGGCTGATACGGCAGACTCGCTTGTCATGCGGATCACGTTGCTCGCGGGCGGCGTCGGCGGTGCCAGGTTCTTGCGCGGCTTGCGGGCCGCCGCACCGGACGCCCGGATTACGGTCATCGGCAACACGGGCGATGACATCACGCTGTTCGGCCTCCATGTCAGCCCCGACCTCGACACAGTGATGTACACGCTCGGCGGCGGCATCAGCGAGGAGCAGGGCTGGGGGCGGTCCGGTGAGACGTTCGCCGTCCAGAAGGAGCTGGCCGCCTACGGTGCGGGGCCGGACTGGTTCACCCTGGGCGACCGCGATTTCGCGACGCATATTGCCAGAACGGCCATGCTTAAGGCCGGCCTGCCGCTGTCGGCCGTCACCAGGCAACTGTGCGAGCGCTGGCTACCAGGCGTGACGCTACTGCCGATGACCGACGACGACATGCAGACACAAGTACTCATCGACGACGGCGACGGGAGCCGGACGGTCCACTTCCAGGAGTGGTGGGTGCGGCTGCACGCCAAGATCCCGGCGCTGAGCTTCATCGCGGCCGGCGCGGAGTCCGCTTCTCCGGCTCCCGGCGTGCTGGCCGCGATCGCGGACGCGGACTTCGTGCTGCTGCCGCCGTCCAACCCGGTCGTGAGCATCGGCGTGATCCTGGCGGTACCGGGGATCGCAGAAGCGGTCAGCGCGAAGACCGTCGTCGGGCTGTCCCCGGTCATCGGCGGAGCGCCGGTGCGCGGCATGGCCGACGCGTGCCTCGCGGCCATCGGAGTGCCGACCAGCGCGGTCGGCGTCGGAGCGCACTACGGCGCCGACCTGCTCGATGGCTGGCTGGTCGACACCGACGACGATGCGGCGACGCGAGCACCGGAGCTGGCCGGGATCACGGTCAGGGCGGTCCCGCTCTACATGACCGATGTGACCGCCACCGCCGCGATGGCGACTGCCGCGATCGACCTGGCCAAGGAGCTAGCCAGGTGAACACCCCGCACGCGCCTACGGTCACGGTGACCGGCATCGGCGGCCTGCCCGAGATCGGCAAAGGAGCCGACCTGGCCGCGCTCATCACCGAGGCCGCGCCGGATCTGGTCGACGGCGATATCCTCGTGGTCACCTCGAAGATCATCAGCAAAGCCGAAGGCCAGGTGATCAGCGCGGACCGGGAGTCCGCGATCGCCGCCGAGACGGTCAGGGTGGTCGCCCGCCGAGGAAACACCACGATCGCTCAGACCAGGCACGGTTTCGTGCTAGCCGCGGCGGGGGTCGACCGTTCAAACACCTCTGCGGGCACCGTCGTCCTGCTGCCCGTCGACCCCGATGGCTCGGCCCGGCGGTTGCGCGCCGCGATCGCGGCACTCGCCGACGTCAAGGTCGGCGTGCTGGTCACCGACACGATGGGCCGCCCGTGGCGCAACGGCCAGACCGATACCGCGATCGGGGCGGCTGGGGTGACGCCGCTGCGGGATCACCGCGGGGAGCCCGACACCTTCGGCAACCTCCTGGAGGTAACGATCGCGGCGGTGGCCGACGAGTTGGCCGCGGCGGCCGAACTGGTCAAGGGCAAGACCGACCAGGTACCGGTCGCGATCGTGCGCGGCCTGGCGGAACTGGTGACTGACGACGACGGCCCTGGTGCGGCCGCACTGGTCAGGTCGGCCGCCGAGGACATGTTCAGGCTCGGCTCGACCGATGTGCTGACCGAGCGGCGGACGGTCACCGACTTCAGCGACGAACCGGTCGACCCGGTCGCGGTCCGCCGTGCGATCGAGGTCGCGCTGACCGCTCCGGCCCCGCCCGGCAGCAAGCCCTGGCGGTTCGCCGTCGTCGAGTCGGCGACCGCCAGGCAGCAACTGACCGATGCCATGCGGGCAGCCGAAGAAACGCACACCAGCGACGGCGAGCCGCTGGGCAAGGCCCCGCTGGTCATCGTGGCGTGCCTATCCGGAGAAGCGACGGCGGACCGGGCCGCCCGGCTGATCTCGCTGGGCGCGGCGGTGGAGAACCTGCTGGTCGCGCTCGCGGTCGATGGCCTCGGCTCATGCTGGGTGCCAGGCGCGCCGTCCTTCGGCCAAGCGGCCGCCGAAGCGCTCGGCCTTCCAGCGGGCTGGGAGCCGATCGGCGCGATCGGCGTCGGCCACCCGGTCGGGCCGCCAGAACCCCAGCAGCCGCTGGACCTAGCCGACCTGATCGTCACCAGATAGCCCCCCGGCCCGACCCAAACCGGCAAACGGAACATATCGCCAAGCCTCCGGAGTGAATCCGAAAGATGAATGCGCATATTCATCCCCGAAAACCATGATGAATGCGCATATTCATCTGCCGTCGGCACGCACCCGCGAGCGCGCCGCTGCAACACCTGATGCGGATGTGACGAACGGGGCGTATGGGCGGGCGGCCGGGCTGGACGAGCGGGGACGGGGCTCGGGCGGCCGGGCTGGACGGCCGACCGACGAGATCGCCCGGCGACCAGGGGCTGCCCGACGACGATGTCGGCCAGATTTGGGCAGCTGGGCGATGATCAGGCGCTCGGCTCAGGCCGGGCAGCCCGGGCAGCCCGGGCAGCCCGGGCAGCCCGGGCGCTCGCTAGCCGACGACTATGTCGGCGGGGTTTGCGTCGGCGCCGATGTCGGCCACGGCTAGCGACCGGGCGCCTGGGGCCCAGAACGCCATCTGGACCTTGGATCCGGTGCTCAGCTTGGCGACCAGGCCGTCGCCGTTGCCCGGCCAGCCGAGCCCGGTCAGCGGGTCACCAGTTGCCCAAGTATGCGGCAGAACGGTCAGGTGCCCGCTGGCGAGCGATGCCACCTCCAGTTGCACTTCCAGTGCCTCGCCGTCGCCGCTTTCACCGGCGGTCACCTGCAGCGCGAGGTACCGCCCATCCGGGCTGAACACGGCTTCGGTCACCGCATGGCCGGGCGGCACTCGCAGCGTCAGTTTGTAGCCGGTCGCCAGGTTGAGCACGTGCACCGGGCACGCCGACGTGCAGCCGGGCGAGGTGTAGGCGATCGAGTCGGCGCTGGCCGCCACTACGGCCGTGAACGTGGCCGTGAACCGCGAAGTCACTGGGTTCCACAGCCGCACCGTCCGCCTGTCCGCGCTCGGCGCCACCGGCGCGAGCAGCAGGCCGCGCTTAGTGCCGCGCATCAACTCATAGCCGACCGGGAGCAAGATCGGCCGCCCGATCGAGAGGCCATTCGTGGTGAACTCCTGCGCGAGGCCCATGGCCTTGACCAGAGGCGTATGCGGCGGATAGTTGATCAGCCAGAGGGCGTGCCGGGTCTGCGCCGGCGCAACCTGGTCGGCGACACCGATCATGTCGACGGTGCGCGAGCCGTTCGGCAGGTAGAAGACCGGCACCGCCGGCCCGAAGCTGGCCGAGCCAACCTCATCGGGCAGGACGGCCCAGCCGCCGCCGACGCGCGTGAACGAATACCCGTACCGGTCGCTTGGCAGCCCGGTGATCGGCCGGATGCGTCCCTTCGCGGGCCAGAACCAGGCTGGCCGCGGCCCGGTCAGCGGCAGCCGCTCGGTGCCCGCCCATACGATCGTCGGCCCGGCGATCCCGCTCGGTAGCGTGGCCGGTCCCTCGACCCTGAGTTTGACCGGGAACGAAATCTCACCGGTCGGGGCGGCCTGAGGGTGCTGGTGATGCTGATGACGCCTGGCCGGGGCGGCGTCCGGCAGATGCTCGGCCACCACCAGCCCGGCGACCGCGACGAGCGCCGCCGCCACGGCCACCCTTCTCAGCCGGTTAGGAGGACGGCGATCCTCGCCCTGGCTGATGATGTCTTCCATCGTCGCACCGCCCAGAACGCGCCGGGTTTCCTCCCTTAGAAGATAACCGGACCCAGCGTCTGGGCCTAAAGCGACAGCCGCCGCGACAGGTCGGAGCTGAACACACCATCCGGGTCGAGCTGGGCCCGCAGCCGCCGGAACTCCCCCAGCTTCGGATACATCGGCTCCATCAGCTTGGCCGGGATGCGCGAGTCTGTGGCCAGGTAAAGCCGCCCGCCCGCGCCCAGAACCAGCTCGTCGAGCTCGCCAAGCAGCTGGCTGAGCCAGGGCGTCCTGGCCGGGAAGTCGAGCGCGAGCGTCCAGCCCGGCATCGGGAACGACAGCGGCCCTGGAGCGCTCGCACCGAGCCGCTTCAGCACAGTGACGAACGACGGCGCCCGCAGCGCGCTGATCCGCTCCAGCGATCGACGGACCACGTCGGAGGCCTCGAACGGCACCACGTACTGGTACTGCCGGAAGCCGGCCGGCCCGTAGGCGCGGTTCCAGTTCTTGATCCCGTCCAGCGGATGGAAGAACGTCCCGATCGTCTGGAGCTCTCCGATCCGCTTCCTGGGTGCCTTCCGGTACCAGACCTCGTTCCCCAGCGCGATCGTTGCCCGGTTCAGCAGCCCGCTAGGAAACACCAGCGGCGCCCCCACCAGAGTGGATGCCTTGAACGCCAGCGCCTTCCCGCGCTGCTTGGCAGGCAGGTCGTCCAGCTTGGCAAAGCTCCCGCTCGTAATCACCGACCGTCCGAGCGCAGCCCCAGACGCCAGGCAGTCAGTCCAGGCCACCGTGTAGTCGTACCGGTCATCGGTGTCGGACAAGTACTCCATCGTCTCGTCGACGTTGACCGTCCTGACGGTATCGACGACCAGCCGTGCGGTTTCGACCTTCTTGAGTTGCACGGACGCCCGCAGCACGATCCCGGTCAGCCCCATGCCCCCGGCCGTGGCCCAGAACAGCTCAGGATCACCCTCAGGCGTCACCGTCCGCACCGCGCCATCGGCGGTCAGCAGGTCAAACGAGGTCACATGCCGCATGAAGCTGCCAGCCTTGTGATGGTTCTTCCCGTGCACATCAGCCGCCATAGCCCCGCCGACCGACACTTTCCTGGTCCCAGGAGTAACTGGCACGAACCATCCCTGCGGCAAGAAGCGCAGCATCAGCTCTTCAAGCGAGACCCCGGTCTCGCAGGTAACAAGACCGGCCTCAGGATCGAAGGCCAGCACCCGGTCCATCCCGGCCGTCGAGAGCACCATCCGCCCGTCATTCTGCGCCGCATTGTTATAGCTGCGCCCAAGCCCCCGAGCGATAACCCCGCCTGCCTGCCCGGCTTCCTTGACCAGCCCCGCAACCTCATCAGCAGTGGACGGGACAGCCACGTCCGCCCAGGTCGGCTCAGTCATCCCCCAGCCGGAGAGCTTCTGCCGCTGCGTAACCAATTGAGCAGTCATCCTTGGACTCCCAAGCTCGTGCCGACTCGCCTATGGCTAGGCGTTGCCTGCCGTCGATGCAGGCGTTTCGCCAGAGCCAGCATCGAGGGCAGGTCGCCAAGCCACCCCCGCACGCCCTCCCCCGAGACCAGCCCGTTATCAAGCGCCAGCAGTCGGCAACTCGATCAACGGCAACGACGTCCGAGAGTTACCCCGCACAGACGCACATACTCCATCCGACGCCAAGGCTGCCGCAATGCGTTCATCTGAAGGCTTTGAATAGGTTGTAGTTCGCTGAGCAATCGTGCGCCCAGTTGGTTCTACCATGGCGCCCAGCTCGCTGATCGTCTTGAACGAGCCGTTCACCGACCCCGCCATCCGGCTGATCGTCTCCTCCATCAGCGTGCCGCCGAGATCGTTGACGCCGCCGGTCAGCACCTCCCGGCAAAGGTCGTCGCCGAGCTTGACCCAGGAGCACTGGATCGAGTCGATCGCGCCGTGCAGCATCAGCCGGGACAGCGCGTGCACCGCGCGGTTCTCGCGCCGGGTGGGGCCAGGGCGGGCCAGGCCGGCCAGGTAGATCGGCGAGCTCGCGTGCACGAACGGCAGCAGCACGAACTCGGTGAATCCGTGCGTGCGATCGGCGATGCCGCGGATCACCCGCAGATGAGCGACCCAATGCGCCGGCGTGTCCACGTGCCCGTACATCATCGTGGCCGTGGTCGGAATGCCCAGCTCGTGCGCGGTCGTGATCACCTCGATCCAGGCCGAGGTCGGCAGCTTGCCCTTGGTCAGCACCCACCGGACGTCGTCGTCGAGGATTTCGGCGGCCGTACCGGGCAGCGAGTCGACCCCGGACTCGACCGCGCGCCGCAGCCAGTCCCTGATCGCCAGGCCAGTCCGTGCGGTCCCGTTCATAACTTCCATTGGGGAGAAAGCATGGACGTGCATCTCCGGGCGGCGCTTCTTGACCTCGGCGGCGATATCGAAGTACGCCGTCCCTGGCAGATCAGGATGGATACCGCCCTGCATGCACACCTCGGTCGCCCCGGCCGCCCAGGCCTCGGCCGCCCGGTCCCCGATCTGCTCCAGTGACAGCGTGTAGGCGTCCGCGTCGGTGCGGCGCTGGGCGAACGCGCAGAACCGGCAGCCGGTGTAGCAGACGTTGGTGAAGTTGATGTTGCGGTTCACCACGTAGGTGACCGGGTCGCCGTTGACGTCGCGGCGGATCGCGTCGGCGAGTCCGGCTAGCGCCTCCAGCTCTGGGCCGTCGGCGTCGAGCAGGGCGAGCGCTTCGGCGTCGGTGAGTGCGGCCGGGTCTCGTTCGGCGCTGCGCAGGGCGGCGGCGACCTCGGAGCGCAGCCGCTCGGGGGCTCCTGTGTCCCGTGGGGCGTCGATCCGCCCGGCGATCTCGGTCCAGTCGCCGTAGACCTCTTCGAAATCTTCGCGGCGGTCCTTGGTCCGGCCGGTCGTGTCGATGCTCACGTGCAGGTCGGTCCGGCCGGACGACTCTCCCCAGCCACCGTCTGGCTCCTGCCAGGGCAGGCCGGCCGGCCTCGCGCTCTCGTTGGCCAGCCCGGTCTCCGGGTCGGCCAGCGCGGCGACGTGCCCGGCCACGCGCGGGTCGAGCCAGGGCTCGCGCAGGTAACCAGGGTAGATCGTGAGCCGCTCGCGCAGCGTGAACCCGGCTTTGGCGGTCCGCTGCGCCAGGTCGTCGATCTGGGGCCAGGGGCGCTCAGGGTTGACGTGGTCAGGGGTCAGGGGTGAGACTCCGCCCCAGTCGTCGATGCCGGCGCCGAGAATAAGCTGAAACTCGTCCTCGATCAGGTTCGGCGGGGCCTGGATCCTGAGCTGCGGGCCGAGCACCAGCCGCGTCACCGCGATCGTGGCGGCCAGGTCCTCGAGTTCGGCGTCGGGCATCTTGGCCATCTTGGTGTCCGGCTTGGCGCGGAAGTTCTGCACGATGACTTCCTGCACCCCGCCGTACTCGCGGGCCACCCCCCGGATCGCGAAGATCGAGTCGATGCGCTCGGCCAGCGTCTCCCCGATGCCGATCAGGATTCCGGTGGTGAATGGCACCGCCGACCGGCCCGCGTCTTCGAGCACCCGCAGCCGGACCGCCGGGTCCTTGTCCGGGCTGCCGAAATGCGGGCCGCCCTTCTCGGTGAACAGCCGGGTCGACGTAGTCTCCAACATCATGCCCATGGACGGCGCGACCGGCTTGAGCCTCTGGAAGTCCTGCCAGCTCAGCACGCCCGGGTTGAGGTGCGGCAGCAGACCGGTCTCCTCGAGCACTCTGATCGCCATCGCCCGGACGTAGGACAGCGTGTCGTCGTAGCCGTGCGCGTCCAGCCATTCCCTGGCTTGCTTCCAGCGATCTTCCGGCCGGTCGCCGAGCGTGAACAGTGCTTCCTTGCAGCCAAGCGCAGCGCCCTGACGCGCGATGTCGAGTACCTCATCGGGCGAGAGGTAGGCGGCTTCCAGCCGACCGGGCACGGTGACGAACGTGCAGTAGCCGCAGCGGTCCCGGCACAGCCTGGTCAGCGGGATGAACACCTTGCGCGAGTAGGTGATCACGCCAGGACGGCCGGCCGCGACCAGCCCGGCGTCGCGGACCCGGCTCGCGTAGCTGAGTAGCTCGGTGAGCTGTTCGCCCCGAGCGTGGAGCAGGATCTCGGCTTCTGAGCTGTCCAGCGGCTTGCTGTCACGAGCTCTTGCCAAGGCGCGGCGAAGCGCGCTATCGGAGGGCACACCGTCGGAAGGCTGCCGGTTATCGGCGGTTCGCACCATAGTCCCTACCCTAGGCGGAGCTGAGAGATCGCTGGCTGCAGGGCGGGGCGGCTGGTACCGGTCTACAACCAGGAGTTCCTGGCACTATCCGGGGTGTCGCCGTCGGGCCCGATCGCCGCCTTGCCCGCCTTGACGTCGTCGAGCAACTGACGGAGCACGCCCATTATTTCTGGCGCGTGGTCTTGCAGGCTCTTCGCGTCGGCCGCGAACTCATCGCCGTCGCCGTCGCCGTCGCTGACGTCAGCTCGCTCCAGGACCGCCTGGAGGTCGGCAAGCTGCTGGCCGACCCAGCCGACCGGATCGGCGACCAGCTCGGGGTCGAACGTCCGCCGTCCCGGCTCCCAGCCGTTGAACGCGGGGTGGTGGTGGGCGCGGTTCAGGCTGCCGGGCGGGCCGCTTGCCAGTTCGAGCAGGTCGGCACGCCAGATCGGCTTGCCGATCTCGATGGGCCGGGCCGAGTAGATCGACCCGCGCAGCTCGCCGTGCTCCAGGAGCCGCAACTCAAGGCGCACCCCGCGCTCGGCTCCCTCCTGCCCTTCCCGTGGATTCGGGTCCACGAAGAACAGGTCGCTGATCACCACGCCGACCCGCTCGAATCCAAAGGTGTAGAGCACGGCAACCTCCCAAGAGTCCCTCTAAGTCAGAACAATTCTCCCCCGCCAGCTCCGCGACCTGAAGGGCGCGGTGCCGTGTACTGCGGGGCTGGCGACCGCAACATCGGCGCCCCTCCGATGTAGTTGCGTCCCGGGAAGCTACTGCATCAGGAGGGCTCTGATGCAGTTGAGCACACCTAGCCGGTCGCCTGGATGACGTGGTCTATGGGGACAGCGTGACTGGTGTGGCCATTGTGGCCGGTTGTGGTGGTAGCCAGGAACAGGGAGTTGAGGATCGCCTCGGTCGTTGCTTCGGCCGCAGCGGCGAAGATGTGGCTTAGGGCGGACTCAGGGACGGGCGGGTGCTGGGCGGCGGCGAAAGCGATCGCATAGTCGCCGCTATACGGGGAGAATCCTGAGCCGACCTCGCCCATCGCGAACACGGCTCGCCTCGCTACCCGGGTGAGTTGGCGCGAGTCGAGGGCCCGGTCAACCGCGATGATGATCATGCAGGAGTTGCCGTCGGCGTCATCGGCCTCCGGTTCCGGCGGCTCGATGCGGACGCCGCGCACGGTCAGGGTGCCTGAGAAGTTGGCTTGGACGAGGACGCCGAGCGTGCCGGGCTCGCCGTCAGGCAGGCGGAGACGGCGCGACGCGGTACCGATTCCGGCCTTGAACCCGAGCGCGGCCGTGCCGGCGCCAGCCCCTACGCAGCCCTGGGCTACTGGGCCGGTGCGGGCTTCGGTGATCGCGCTGAGTACGTGTTGCTCGGTGATCGGCCTCGCCCTGATGTCGGAGAGGTAGCCGTCGTTAGTTTCGCCGACGACCGGGTTTACGGTCCGCGTCTTCTCGTTGCCGGGCAGGTCCAGCATGTAGCTGACCAGCGCGTCGGCGGCGCGGAAGGCCGACAGCGTGCCGGTGAGCACGATCGGCGTCTCTATCACGCCGAGCTCGACCAACTGGGTCGCGCCGATCAGCTTGCCGAAGCCGTTCCCGACGTACAGGCCGGCGGCCAGTTCGCCGCCGGCCCGCTCGACTGCGTCCGGCACTATCGCGGTGACGCCGGTACGGATGGTCGCGCCTTCGACCAGCGTCGTGTGGCCGACCCGGACGCCAGCTACATCGGTGATCGCGTTTACTGGTCCGCGCTCGATCTTTGCCAGGCTTAGTCCCAGCTCACTGGCCGAGCGGCGGCGTTCACCTACTGGACCGAAGAGGTCAGTTGTCGGTGTAGTCAAACTGACTCGTATCGAGAACGATCATCAAAACTCTGCCGATCTTGGTAGATCCATCCGCGCTGGAAGATCAAGTTCTAGCCCATCAAGTGCGGCCAGTCGAGCGTGGATCCTGCTGCCAAGACCGCCGGGCGGCACCTCATCCGTAGTTGCAAGCACCTCGGACAAGATTGCCCGAACTTCGGCGGCTCGGTGGCCGGGCGCGTTGAGCGCCGATTCAGCTCGCGCAGCGGCATGAACACAGTGCTGCGCACTCTCGGCGGCGCGGCCGGCGGTCAGATCGCGGCAACCTTCGTGGTCGGCGGCACGGTGCCCGGCCTGCCTGCGCTGACCGGCTTCACCAAGACCTTCGCCATGGCCGCCCTGGTCCTGATCTGCTGCGCCATCGCCGCCCTCCCGATCCCCATCCCGCACCCCCGCCCTAACCCCGATCCCCCAGCCGTCCCCTCAGAGACCGCCTGAACTCTGCCGCTCCGCTGACCCCTTACCGCTGGTAACTCTCCTCAGCGCGACGACAGCGCTGACCCCTGGCCGTTGCGAACCCCGGTGCGGCGACAGCGCTGACCCGCGGCCGTTGCGACTCCCCGCGACCCCGCGACAGCGTTGACCCGTGGCTGCCGGCGGGGCGACGGTTTGGGGTCAGCGCTGTTGCCGGTTCCGGGCGGCGTGCTGCAGCGCTGACCCGCGGCCGTAGTAGACCCCGGTGCGGCGGCAGCGCTGACCCGCGGCCGTTGCGACTCCCCGCGACCCGGCGACAGCGCTGACCCGTGGCTGC
>WNEY01004088.1_pt1 | contig 14027 bp, 13 predicted proteins | sample 5400531 | NCBI WGS metagenome assembly WNEY01 (sample SAMN13153338, study PRJNA577476) | soil metagenome | isolation source: 200 cm saprolite under Douglas fir tree site 1 | place: USA:California | collected 2015-04-18
GATACCTGTGGCCACGCTTTCCTACTGGCTCCACGTATTGCGTTGTGATGCGCGTACCGGTAGTAAACACATACCCACTGACACCGGACCTATCGAAGCCCGAGAACCGGCTCTTCGAGTGGCACGATCCCGGTACCGCGGCCAGTAACTGACACGCCACTGCGGCCATTAGAGGACAGACTTGTATCCCGAAAGCAGCACGCTGGCTGACTCTTTTCATATCGAGTCACATGCGGCCCTCCTGCAACGAGTTGTGGCTGCCAAAACGTCTCACCGGACACTTGATGCGATGATCGTGCCCACGATCAGGCCCGCCTCGCTTCAACCCGCGGTCGAACTCGCAGACCAGGTCGACTGCCCACTTGTCGTGCTATGCACGAATGAAGAACAAGCTCAGACGGCACACATAAATCATTGTCTTCCGTCGAGGTTGACTGAAAATATCTTCATTACTTATGTTCCGCCAGCCATCTGGGATGCTCGGCTCGACTTCCTGACCTCGACTCATCCAGAGACCGACATCGAAGCCTCTTGCCATATTGACATCGCTCGAAAACGAAACGTCGCTTTGCTGCTTGCCCGAATTTGCGGCTGGCGTACCATTATGTACCTCGACGACGACATAAGGGACCTTACCGCCTCGACAATAAGCGCTGCGGCCGCTCAAGTCGCGTACTTCAGAGCCGTCGGCTTTGAAATTGATGATTATCCCGATAATTCGGTCGTATGTCATGCAAATAGGCTTGCCGGAGCCAAGCAAGGCGTATTTCCAGGTGGCAGCGCCCTAATGATCGACGTACTCGGCAGCGATTCAGTTTTCCCGCCAATCTACAATGAAGACTGGCTTTTCTTGTTTGACGCTGTACGGAATCGTTCACTCGCCGTTGCCAGCAAACTCACGCAACTTGGCTACTTTCCGTTCACGCACTCACGACGCGCGGCATCCGAGGAGTTCGGCGACATCATCGCCGAGGGACTGTACAGGCTCATCCACGAGCGGGCGAGCTCGGTCGACGCAACGCTGGACTACTGGAAAGACGCGCTCAATCGTCGCTCTCAGTTGATTGACGACATCGCGATGCGACTTCTCTTCCAAGATGGGACCCAGCCCGTCATCGGATCGGCTCTGATGTCGCTCGCGGCCGCCCGTAAGCGCCTAGACGCCATCACGGCGCTAGCATGCGTCTCATTCATCCGCGCCTGGCGCACCGATCTAAGCAACTGGCAGAGTCGCCTAGCCGACCTCCCGGTGCTCGGCGACCTCCGTGACGCGGCAAAATACCTCGACCTTCCGATCATCGGCACCGACTAGCTCGAGGAGTGGGGTCGTAATCGAATCGCGACTGATGTCGCACGCGGACCCAAGGACTTAGGGACAGTCACAGCACTATCATGCGTTTCACTCATCCGCTCCTGGCCGCCGTTCGGGGTGACTGGCAGGGTCGGCTAGCCGCCTGCACGCTGCTCGACGACGTCCGTGACGCGGGTTTCGTCGACCTTCTGCTGGCGCCAGGGGACGCAATGACACAGGACAATGCTGTCGCGATCGATCCGACCGCCCGGATCAGCGGCACCGCCGTGATCGGCAACCCGTACCGCCCTCTGCTCGACGGCCGGCACATCCAGATAGCCCGGGAGACGACGATCGGGCCTCGCGTGTGGATCGGCGAGTTCGTGGCCGTTGGTCAGGGCGCGGCAATCAACGCTGACTCGATCGTGGAAGACTTCGCCTGCATCCAAGCTGCCGCGGATATCGGATCGCGGGTGTTGGTGTCAGGCCGGTCATGGATCGGCCTTGGCGCAACCATAGGCGACGACACCGTGATCAAATCTCACATCGGCGACAACAGCCGGATCGGAGCAGGCTGCCGAGTCGCTGGCGATTTGATCCACCGCCAGCTTGACCCGTCCGTCCCCTGGGACGACCCTTCCGCAGAAGAACCGGCGCCGATCGTCGAAGACGGCGCCTTCATTGGCTGGCGTGCCATCGTCGTTGGTGGTGTCAACATCGGCAAGGGCGCCTACGTGTGTGCTGGCGCGGTGATTACGAAAGATGTCCCGGCCGGCTATATCGCCTGCGGCCGCAATCAGATCATGCCTCCAAGCGAATGGTCGGGCACCCTGGGCAAGGCACCGTTCTTCCAGCACAGCTAAGCAGGGCCTTAGAGCGTCGCAGAACCAGAGCCTTTGCATAGTCCGGCGGGCGGCCGGAATGACCGCCAGGTACCGGCGGCCAGGGAAGCTTGCCTCAGGCGGAGCAGGCGGCCGGGCGCGGCGCCGGCGGCCCGGCTTGCTGCCGCGTTAGCAACGCTGGCCCCTCGTCGTCATTCACCAGCCCGGGGCTTTAGCGACGGAGGGCCAGCGTAGCGACCCCAGTAGCTACTGGGGGCCAACGTGGCAAAGCCGCCCCCGCCCGCAACAGCAATAGCGAGCCAACGTTGTTGTCGCTGCGGCCCCGGGATCCAACCCGCACACAGATCCCCAGTCCAGAGACCATGACCGGCGTCAATACCCGGCCCTGGCCCTGCGCACGGGTCACCAGGCAGTTCCAGGCCTGCCGGCCAGCCGCCGACCCGGGGCCCGGGAAGCGGCGGAGCCGACGGCGCCTACCCGGCCGATCGACTTTGCAAAGGCCCTAAAGCGTCGCAGAACTGCTTCCCAGTGGTGGATCAGGCCGTGTGAATGTGACCTTGCAGCACTCAGAGCTATAGCGCTGCCACATTCATACGGCGTCGTCGGACAGGATCGCGGCGGCGATGGCCTGGATGTGGCGGGTGTCGGTGCCACAGCAGCCGCCGAGGATGGAAATGGACGGGTGCTGCGCGCGGAGCCGGACGTAGTCGGCGGCCAGCTCGACCGGGTCGCCGGAGTCAAGGTCCGGCGACTCATCCAGCTCAGCGTGGCTCATCTTGGACGCGTTGGCCCGCACGCTGCGGATGCGCTCACCGGCCGAGCCGCTGGGCAACGCCGCTCCGAAATGCTCTGGGTGCGCACAGTTCACCCCGTAGTTCGCGGGCGAGCCGCCCGTGGCGACATCAACCGCACCGACGGCGTCAGCGAGCGAGGTGCCATCCGGCAGCCTGCCATCGATCCCGGTGGTGAACGAGATCACGACCGGAACTCCAGCGGCAGCCGCAGCCCGCGCGATCCCGACCGCCTCAGCGGCGTAGGTGAGTGTCATCGAGTGAACGAGATCCACCTCGGTCGCGGCCAGGGTCTCGACCTGCTCGGTGTGATAAGCACGGGCCTCGTCTTCGCTCATGCGCTCCGAAAGCACGTAGCCGTCGGCGCGAGGCCCGATGCACCCGCTAACCAGCAGCGGCGCGGTCGCCCTCTCGGTGAAGCCGCCACAGACCCCGCCGACCAGACTGACTGCCGCCTCATTGACCCGTCGCAGCTCAGCCGCGTCGTAGCCGAGCAGCAGCCCCCAGTCGCGGCTGGCCCGCCACGTCGGCGTCTCCAGGATCACCCCGCAGCCACGCTGAACCGCGATCTCGACGTGGCGCTGGAAGTAGTCCTCCAGAGCGGCTCGACCGCGATCGTCATCGAGTAGCACGAACGCCGCGAACTCCGGCAACTCGAGCCCGGCATTGAAGATGAGGTCGGTCTCGATGCCAGAGTCAGTCAGGAACACATCACCACTGAGCTGCGGCAGCGCGTTGCGGTACATCCCCATCTCCCCCAGGCCAACATGCTAGACGGCTCAAGATCATCTCATATGCTCACGGAGCGCCCCTATCGGTACGGGGGGAGCCACGGATCGTAAGCCGGTATCGATCGCGCTCTTGGAGGCGCTCGACGTCGTTGCCGAAGGCGTGCGTTCCTGGGTCGACGGAGATCCAGATCACCGAGCAACGGTCGTCGCGGTAGCCAGTTCCGTCGACGCTATCCTGGCTGGTCCAGGAGGCGACGCGGACGTGATGGTGCTCGACCTCGAACTCGGCCAGCAGCCAGCCGCCGATCGCATCGCCGAATTGAGCGACGGCGGGCATCGAGTGATCGCATTCTCGGCGCAAACTAGGCCATAGCTCGGCACTCTTCCGAAGGGTCTTAGCTTCAAAGCCAACTCGGGCACCATCACGGGAACGCCAGCCGCCGGAACGTCGGGCACTTACCAGATCGCGATCGAGGCGAAGAACAGCACGGGAGCGTCATCATGACCTTGACCATCGTCGTGAGCTGACGGCCTGCCCTCGGCCCGATGCCGCGGACGCATTACTCGTCGGATGTTCCGTTCTCAGGGACGGGGGACAGCGGCCAGGTTAGCCGGAGGCTACCGCCGGGCGGTACCTGCGCCCAGCGGTGAAGCAAGTCACGTACTCCTGCGATGGCCCGGGCGATCGTGTCGTCGTCGAGCCGGTCGAGCAACTCCGCGACAGCGGGGTCCGGCTGCCGGGCGGCGCGGTCTCGGACTCCGCCAGGTGTGTCCGGGCCGTCGCCCCACCGGTTGGTCACGCAGTTCGTGACGGTCTTCGCGCGACGATGCCCGGGCGTCAGCCACTCGTCGGCCGGGATGCCAGCAGCGGCCCCCGAGGCTATCCGGCCTTGCTTGTTGCGTTTCGGGTCGCGTGCAGATGCCGCCGGCCCGCCTCGGCATGCGACCCGGCGGCTAGCTCAGCCCACAATCCGTCGGTGATGCCAAACTCCGACTCGACCGCCAGGTGGGGCAGGTCATGCACCACATGGACGGCCGCCCGGCGACCAGCACCGCCAGTAGACAGCCAAGCGCGATCCCCGTCGCCCGGCCCGGACGCCTTGACCAGGGTAATTTCCATCATGGCCAGGATGCCGAACTCAAGGCGCTGCGGCAAACAACTATTGAAGCAGGACGATTTAACGCCCCCCTCCGCGCCTTTTCTGTAATCTCTCGCAAATGATTCAACAGCGTCATGCGGGGCTTTTTGCTCTCGACCGTCCTGGCCACGCTAGAACAATGCTCGGATTCGGAAGATCCCGGTGCTTCGCTTAGCCCTGGTGCGCTTGCTGCCGCGACCGAGCTTCTCGACGCGATCGCCGAGCCGGAGGACGATCTTGAGGTCGCGCATATGGTCGGCTGGCTGCACTGGTACCGATTCCTAGCGCTGCGCCCGGATGGCGGCGAGGCTGACTTCAATCTGGCGTTGCGCATGCTCGGTCCGGTCTGTGCGGCCAGTCCAGACGCCGTTCCGACGCCGGTCCGTGAGTTCTTTGAGGCCAACGGGCCATCCACGGTCAATGACGGACCGGACCAGGTTCCGCAGGAGCACGCGCTGGCAGAGCAGGGACTCAGCTTGCTGAAGATCGCCCTGCGCACGGGCGGGCTGGCCGAACTAGACGGAGCAATCGAGCCGCTGCGGGACGCCCTGAACATTGCCCCGGCTTCCCATCCTGGCCGAGCCGGATGGCTGACCAACCTCGGCCTCGCCTTGCGAGCCCGATTCGAACACACGGGAAGTTCGGCCGACCTGGATGCCGCGGTACCAGCTGACTGAGCTGCTCAGCTGGCTGTGGGACGCGATAGCCGGACCCGTGCTTGAGTACCTCGGCATCCACGGCCCGCCTGCGCCCGGCGCCGGGTGGCCGAGGTTGTGGTGGTGCGCACCCGGATTGCTGTCCTTGCTGCCTCTGCACGCGGCGGGTCACCATCACACAAGATCCGACCCAAGCCCGAGCACCGTCGCGGACCGAGTCATCTCCTCCTACACGCCGACCGTCCGGGCTCTCATCCACGCTCGCCGCACAGCATCGGCGGCTCAATCGACGCGCACGGCCGCGAACGCGCCGGACATTGCCGTGGTGGCGATGCCGAACACGCCCGGCGCGGATGATCTTCGCGGTGCGCTGGCCGAAGCGCAGTTCCTCGACCAGCTCTTCCCGAATCGCACTGACGCCTACGTGGGTGCCGAAGCGGTCTACGACAAGGTCATCGATGCAATGTCGGCCACCCGCTGGGCGCATTTCGCCTGCCACGGAGCCGTCGATCTCACTAGCCCTTCGGTCGGGCGGCTGCTGCTCCATGATCACCAACGGCGACCGCTCACCGTCGCGGACGTCGCCCGGCTGCGGTTGGACAATGCCGAATTCGCCTTCTTGTCCGCATGCACGACCGCCGGATGACCGGCTTACCGACGAGGCGATCCACCTGGCCTCGGCATTTCAGCTGGCCGGCTACCGGCACGTGATAGGGACGCTCTGGCCGATAAACGACCGGCTCGCGGCCAGGATCGCTGAAGCGGTCTACCAGGGCCTGGCCAGTGCCGGGGCGTCAGGCGCCGCCGCCGCCCTGCATGCGGCAACCCGCCGCATTCGGGACGAACGGCCAGATTTTCCTTTCCATTGGGCCGCTCATATTCACGTCGGCCCCTGAGTCATTTGCCGGGCCTATCACCCAGACAGGCCGGTATAAAGTCTGCCTGTGAACGAACCGTCGAAAGCCAACGCCGTGATCGAGATCACGATGAGGCCCAATGTCGGGTCGCAGACGTTCACGGTCGAGGTGGTGCGATCTCCGTCCGGGGAGGCGGTCACCGTTGTCGACCTCGCCATTGATGATCTGCTGGCTCGCGGGCCTTCATTCCAAGAGGCGCCGAGTCCAGGCCCGCAGGCCGAGCAGCCAATTCGCGTGGTGGGCGAGGCCCTGTTCACCGCACTGTTGGGTACCGGGGACGTCGCCCGGCTGTATCACATGAGCGCGGCGCTGGCGACCGAGCGCGGTCACACGCTCCGGGTCGTGCTGCGGATCGATTCGCCCAAGCTAGCGGCCTTGCCGTGGGAGGCCATGTTCGACCGAGCCACCGGAGCCTACCTGTGCCTGCAGGCTCAGCTAGTACGCCATGTGCCGGCGCTGGTCGCTCCCACGCCGCAGGAAGTGAGCCCGCCGCTGCGGATTCTCGGCGTGATCTCCGCCCCAGATCGAATGGAGGCACTGGACGTCGCGAAAGAACGCAGCCTGCTCGAATCCGCGCTGGCCGAACCGATAGCCAACGGCCAGGCCGAGATCACCTGGGCGCCAACCGCGACGTGGGATGATCTGCACGCCCTGCTCCTGGCCGGCCCGTGGCACGTGCTGCACTTCATCGGGCATGGCGACTTTGATCCGGTCGCCGGCGAAGGCGTCCTCGCCCTCACCAGGGCAAACGGCCATCCCCACCTGGTCGAGGCCAGTCAGTTCACCGACTTGCTGCGTCAGGCCAGTCCAGCGCCTCAACTGGTCGTCCTGAATTGCTGCTCCAGTGCCACGAGCGGGAGCAGCGACCTGTTCGCAGGCACCGCCTATGCGCTGGCTCGGTCCGGCATTCCCGCCGTGGCCGCCATGCAGTTCCGGATATCCGACAAGGCCGCCAGCGCCTTCGCCCGCGGCTTCTACGCCGCCATCGCCCAGCGGCGCAGCATTGACGACGCGGTCTCCGCCGGTCGCGTCGCCATACTCGGCATCCGCAGCGGCACCACGGAGTGGATCACTCCGGCCCTGTTCCTGCGCGGCGACCGCGCCCAGCTATTCACCGACGCCGCACCCACCCAGGCCCCGCCAGCCCAGGCCGCCGACAGCAACGGGCACGTATTCATCTCCTACGACAGTCAGGACTCAGCCCACGCCGACCGGCTCCAGCGCCTCCTGGAAGACGCCGGCCTCCAGGTATGGCGAGACACCGACAACCTCTGGTCTGGGCAGGACTGGCGCGCCCAGATCCGCCGGGCGATCACCGCCGACGCCCTTCTCTTCCTCGCCTGCTTCTCGCGCGCCAGCATCGCCCAGACCAAGAGCCGCCAGAACGAAGAGCTGGTCTGGGCAATCGAGGTGCAACGGCAGCACAACCCAGAAATTCCCTGGCTGATCCCGGTCCGATTCGACGACTGCCAGGTCCCTGACCGGGACATCGGCGGCGGCCGAACCCTGTCAGGCATCCAGCCCGCGAGTCTCTTCGGCGATCGCGCCGACGCAAACGCTCGGCGCCTGGTCGAAGGCATCCAGCGACTGCTCGCAGGGCAACTGTAAGCGTGCGAATGAACCAGGCGGGGACTCCTATACCGCAGGAGTCCCCGCTCGGTAACCTAAATCATCCTAGACGCACCCGAATCGGTCGAATTCGCCGTTCTTTATGCCTTCAATAAAGGCCTGCCACTCCGATCCTGGGAACCGCAGAACCGTACCGCCGACATCCTTACTGTCTCGCATGCCGATGCCATCAGGCATGCTGGCGATCTCAACGCAATTGCTGCTCGCATAGCTGAAGGAGGCTTTGACCCAACGAACGCGAGAATCAGTCGGTATTTTCGTCATGTTACCCTTCCTGTACTATGTGGTTGTTCGGACCTTACTTATGTAACAATTTGGCTAAGCCAGACACCTCTCACCCCGGATGCACGCGGAGAGAACACGTAGACTAGTCGTTCATTGATCGCGCCAAACCGACTCCGCCGTATTAAGGATCAACTCCTTGGACTGATCCTGATCCAGCGAAACATTGAGCAGCATATCGAAAACGATTCTGTGAAAATGGGTCTCTTGCTGTCCTTCGACATAGAATTCTGTTTGAATGCTTTCCGTCGCGACGACATCGTGCAGGATCGCATCCTGCTCTCCGAAGCGGAAGACGACGAAGGAATCAACGATCACCGGATGCCGGCCGGCGAGTGGCAGCACCCGCAGGGTCACCGTCTTCTCATCCATCTCCGCCAGATGCGAGAGCTGCTCGTACATGACGGACTCGTCGCCGATTCTGCGCCGGAGGATTGATTCATCGAGCACGACCAGCAGCTTGAGCGGCGGGTCGCGGCTGAGCACGCGCTGGCGCCGCATCCGCAGTTGCAACCGGCGCTCGAGTATGGCGGGTGCCGTTGGTTCAACCTGCGTGTAGTAGTCGCGCATAATGGCCCGCGCATACCGTTGTGTCTGCAATAGGCCGGTTACGACCTCACTGTGCCAGATCGCTATCGAGGTCGCCTCGGCTTCCAAACCGATAAACTGCAGGAACTCCGCCGACGAGACATCCGAGAAATCTTCCCACCATCCCTTCTGAGCCGCCTCCTCCGCCAGCGCGAGCAACTGGTCCCGGCGCGGCCCGGTGATCTGGTAGTGATCAAGCAACCGGTCCACGTCACGGGGCCTCATCCCTCCCTTGGCCAGTTCGTATCTGCTCAGCCTCGACGTCGACCAATTCAGGGCGGTAGCGACAGTCTCCAGCTTCTGACTGCTACCTTCGCGGATCTCGCGCAGCTCTACCGCAAGGCGACGGCGCCCGACGGTCGGACTGCCAGCGGGACTGCTTGGCATCGTCATACCGCGAGCCTCCCTGTGAACGGCCTGCCCTGCTGCGCCAAAGCGGCACCAGTGTGACAGTTGCGACGCGCTCTCCGCAGCGCTACGAGCCTTTTCACCAAGATTCCTGCCGCAAATCCCAAAGGGAATTGCCTCTAGAATACCACATGATATTTCAACGGGCATTTCATTTGTTATGAATTGCCGCTGGGAGTCTTGATGGGAATCTCGTGTGCGTTGACAATGGGAATGTGGCTGGCCTGTCATGAAGGGCTTCGCAATTGTCAACAGAACGACCGATCATACCGTAAATTCCCTATACACGAATACCGCATTGCGAGGTGCAAGCGCCATGGACGAGGTGGGCGGGCCAAAGCACGTCTTCATCAGCTCCGGCCCGGCGGACTCTAACGGCGCTGACTTGATTCAGATGACACTCGAGGCCGCCGGAGTGCGGGTATGGCGCAACTCCGCCGATGTGCGGCCCGGTGAAGACTTGGGAGCTCGGATCCGGCAGGCGATCTCAGGGAACGCACTGGTCTTCCTGGCCTGCTTCTCTCGGGCCAGCATCACCTCGGCGCGGTCACGGCAGTACGAGGAACTGACCTGGGCGCTGCGGGAGTTACGGCGACGACGGCCAGACGTGCCGTGGCTGATCCCGGTACGGTTCGATGACTGCGAGCTCCCTGACCTGGAATTCGGGGATGGCCGCTCTTTGTCGTCGTTGTGTACTGCCGACCTATTCGGGGCGAGGAGGCAGGAGGAACTAGAGCGGCTGGTAGCAACCGTGATCTGGATTCTTGGATTGAGTGCACCCGGCGCAGTTCGCTCGACTCACCACTGACGAGAGTTAGTCATGCGCGGCGGAAATAAGCGCGCGCAAATTTTTCAACGCCAAAACAAAGATCTCTGAAAAGGTCGGGAACGGCTGGATCACATCTCGCAGCACCGCCAGCGGAATGTGAGCGCGGATGGCCAGAGTCGCCTGCTGCATCCACTCGCCCGCCTCAGGGCCCAGCGCGTAGGCGCCGGTCAGCCGCTCGCCGTCCGATAGCAGGGTCAGGAACCCGTTGGAATCGGCGTTGGCGCGGCTGTAGGTCTCGCTCTTGGCCACGTCGGTGAGCTTCACGGTGGCGCCGAACCGGCCCTCGGAGCGGCCGACCGCGGCCGCCTGGGGATCGGTGTAGACCACGTCGGGCACGGCCTCGTAGTTGGCCTCGCGGGGCTCGCCGAGGATGTTCGAGGCGACGACCTCACCCTGGTACTTCCCGACGTGCGTGAGCAGGTGGATGCCGGTGACATCGCCGATCGCCCACAGCCCGTCGGCGACCCGCAGGTGCGCGTCGACCGGCACCCCGTGGCGGTCGGGCTCGACGCCGACCGTCTCCAGCCCGATTCCGTCTACCCGCAGCCGCCGGCCGGTCGCCACCAGCAGGTGATCTCCCCGCAGCTCGCGGTCGCCGTCCAGCGCCAGGACGAAGTCGTCGCCATCCCGGCGGGCGCCGGTGGCATGGACCCCCAGCAGCAGTTCGACCCCGTCGGCGACCAGGACCTTCCCGAGCGCCAGCCCCAGCGGCTCGGGCTCGCGCGCCAGCACGTGCGACGCCGCCTCGACCAGCGCGACCTCGCCGCCCAGGCGGCGCACGGCCTGAGCCATCTCGGCGCCGACCGGTCCGCCGCCCAGGATCAGCAGGCGGCGCGGTACCGCCTTCATGCCGGTGACCTCGCGGTTGGTCCAGACGCCGTCGAGGTCGCTCAGTCCGGGAATGGGAGGCACAGCCGGGTCAGAGCCGGTTGCCAGCACCGCGGTGGCCGTCGCGTCGCGGGCCTGGTGCACCGCCTCGCCTGGACGCAGCAGGGTCTTGGACGGGATGCAGGCGAAGTAGGAGCATTCACCCCCGGCTAGGTAGCGCTCGACGACCGCGACCCGCAGGCCGCCGTCGGCCAGTTCCCCGGCGCAATGCTCGCCCGGCGAGCCGCCGCCAATCACGATCACGTCGTAGTCGCCCACTCGCCAGCTCCCGCCTAGATAAGGTCGCCTAGATCTGCCTTAGATAAGACTCTGTCCGCGATCTGCCTTAGATAAGACTCTGTCCGCCGTCTACGTCATATGTACCGCCTGTGAGCGCTTCATTCACCATGACATGCACCGCGAGCCTGGCCACATCGGCCGGGCCGACGACCCGGCGGATCGGATTGGTCGCAACTCCTCCCGCCGCGCTTCGAGCTGGTCGCCCAGCAACGAGGCCGACAGCGGCGTGTCGAAGAACTGCTTAAGACGGGCCGTGTCGGCGGCGTCGAACGCCGCGGTGCGCACCGCTTTGAGCTCGTCCGCGGCTTGTTGCAGCCGGTCGGGATTGCGCCCGGTAATGACGACCTGCGCCCCGGCGTCGCGCGCCTGCCTGGCCGTTTCCAGGCCGATGCCCGCGCTGCCGCCGATCACCACCACGGTCTGGCCTGCGAGGTCGCCTGCCATGGATACCTCCTCGGATTGCTACCTTTGCGGTGCCCGGCCCGAGCCCTGCCCGACGTGTCCCGCGCTCAACCCTGCGCTCAACCCCCCGCGCCTAGCCGTGCTCCGCGCCGGGATGCGAGCTGGCTGACCAGCCGACCCTCAAGATCCCTGCGACCTTCACAGGTCTCCAATAGCATCAAGACTTCAGGTGTCTGCCGGCGCTGCCTGCCGGGCACCCGCCGGCCATCCGCCGGATGCCAAGCATCGAGGGGAAGTCATCGCCGTGGACGGCCAGTCGTTGAACGAACAGGCGGAGATCTCCGATCTTCGCGGCAGCCTAGACGAACTGGACTCGGCCATCGTGCGTCTGATCGCGCAGCGCCGCGAGGTCATCGCCGCCGTCGCCAAGGCCAAAGAACAAGGCTCCGCCACCATCCAGGACGCCGAACGCGAGCGCCACATCATCGAGTCAGTACAGGCCCAGGCCACCGAACTGGGTGTCTCACCGAGCCTGGTGAGGCGGATCTTCCGTGAGCTGCTGAACGACTCGATCGCGCTACAGACCTCCCACCTCACTGGGGACGCAGGCGGCCGGATGCGAGTCGCCTTTCAGGGCGTAACGCATGCCTACAGCTACGCGGCTTCCCAGAAGTACCTGAACGGCTACGGCATCGAGGGCGATCTCACCGGCTACCGCACGTTCAGGCAGGCGGCCGCCGCGCTGCTGTCCGGCGACGCCGACCTGGCGATCCTGCCGATCGAGAACACCACGGCCGGCAGCATCAACGAGGTCTACGCGCTGCTACGCGAGCACGACCTGTTCATCGTCGGGGAGGAGACGTGGAAGGTCGAGCACTGCCTGGCCGCCGTGGCCGACATCCCGCCGTCCGGGCTCAGCAAGATCCTGTCCCATCCGCAGGGCCTTGAGCAGTGCGCCCAGTTCCTGGCCGCGCTGCCGAACGCGACCGCGGTGCCGAGCTTCGACACCGCCGGTGCGATGCAGTCGGTGGCAGAATCCGGTGATCCGAGCATCGCCGCGATCGGGTCGCTCGAGGCGGCCGCCGAGTACGGGCTGGTGGTGCTGTGCCGCAACATCTCCGACAGCAGCGACAACTACACCCGCTTCGTTGTGCTGTGCCGCTCGGCTACGCCGGTCGACCTGCGGATCCCGTGCAAGACCAGCCTGATCCTGGTCACCAGGCACGAGGAGGGCGCGCTGCTGCGGTGCCTGGAGATCCTGGCCGGGAGCGGCCACTCGATGACCAAGCTGGAGTCCCGCCCGCGGCCAGGGATGCCGTGGGAGTACCTGTTCTTCGTGGACTTCGAGGGCAACGCGGCCGACCCTCGTACGGTGGCCGCGCTGGACGAACTGCGTTCGGCCGCGCTGTACATCAAGGTGCTCGGCAGCTATCCGGCCAAGGTCCTGCGCGAGCCCGCTCGCGCCGGCGAACTGCCGGTCCCGCCGGAGAGCGAGTCGGCGGTGGAGATGCTGGAGGCCGTGGCCGCCGCTCCCCCGGCAGCTCCGCGCCGGTCTAGTCACTACAAGCTGGTCGACCGAACCGCCCGCCAGAACGACACCGTGGTCCGCGTCGGCGACGTGCTGGTCGGCGGCGACGGGTTCGTAGTGATGGCCGGGCCGTGCTCGGTCGAAAGCGAAGACCAGATCATCTCCACGGCCAGGCTGGTCCGCGACCACGGCGCGCACGTGCTGCGCGGCGGCGTGTTCAAGCCGCGGACGTCGCCTTATTCTTTCCAGGGTCTTGGCTGGCCGGGACTCGATCTGCTGGTCAAGGCCGGCCGGGAGACCGGGCTGCCGATCGTGACCGAGGTCATGGCCACCGGCCAGGTACACCGGATGGCCGAGGCGGCCGACATCCTCCAGGTCGGCGCGCGCAACATGCAGAACTTCGACCTGCTCAGAGAGCTGGGCAAGGTCGACCGGCCGGTCCTGCTGAAGCGCGGCCTGTCGAGCACGATCGAGGAATGGCTGGCCGCCGCCGAGTACGTGGTCGCGCACGGCAACCAGCAGGTGATCTTGTGCGAGCGCGGGATCAGGACGTTCGAGAGCGCTACCCGCAACACCCTTGACCTGTCCGCGATCGCGGTCGTCCGAGAGCGTTCGCACCTGCCGATCATCATCGATCCGAGTCACGGGACCGGCTTCCGCTCCTACGTCGCACCGATGGCCTGGGCCGCCCGCGCGGCCGGCGCGCACGGCCTGCTGATCGAGGTGCACCCGACGCCCGAGCAGGCCCTGTCCGACGCCGACCAGAGCCTGTCCCCCGCCGAATTCGCGCACCTGATGCACCACCTGGCCAAGGTGCCGCAGGGCCC
>WNEY01006804.1_pt1 | contig 14027 bp, 10 predicted proteins | sample 5400531 | NCBI WGS metagenome assembly WNEY01 (sample SAMN13153338, study PRJNA577476) | soil metagenome | isolation source: 200 cm saprolite under Douglas fir tree site 1 | place: USA:California | collected 2015-04-18
AATGCAGGAGTGACCGCGGTCCCGATCGCATCGACAGAGACGACGGTGTCAACCGTCAGCAACACCGCCGAGGGGCCGGACGACACGACAAGCGCCACGGCGCTGCCAACGCCGACCTGCGCGCCGGCGATCGGGTTCTGACTGATGACCGAGCCGGCGGGGACCGTCGCGCTCGACGCGAAGGTCACCGAGCCGACCGTGAGGCCTGCGCCCGTGATCGCGCTGGTGGCCGCCGCCTGTGTCGCGTTCACGACGTTCGGCACTGCAACGAGCCCCGAGCCGGAGGAGACGACGAGCGCAACCGCAGTGCCGATCGCCACCTGCGTGCCGGCGATCGGGTTCTGACTGATGACCGAGCCGGCGGGGACCGTCGCGCTCGACGCGGTGGTCACCGAGCCGACCGTGAGGCCTGCGCCCGTGATCGCGGCCGTGGCCGCCGCTTGTGTGGCGTTCACGACGTTCGGCACTGCGCGGAGCCCCGCGCCCGAGGAGACCACGAGGGCGACCGCGCTGCCCGTCGCCAATTGCGTGCCGGCGATCGGGTTCTGACTGATGACCGAGCCCGCGGGGACCGTTGCGCTCGCCGCGGTCGTCACCGCGCCGATCGTGAGGCCTGCGGCCGTAATCGTGGTCGTGGCGGCCGCTTGGGTCGCGTTCACGACGTTCGGCACTGCGACGAGCGCCGGACCTGAAGAGACGACGAGCGAGACCGCGCTGCCGGCCGCCACCTGAGTGCCGGCGATCGGGTTCTGACTGATGACCGAGCCCGCGGGGACCGTCGCGCTCGACGCGGTGGTCACCGCGCCGATCGTGAGGCCTGCGGCCGTAATCGTGGTCGTGGCGGCCGCTTGGGTCGCGTTCACGACGTTCGGCACCGCAACGGTTGGCGGCGGGACGCCGGGCACCGGCAGATTCACGAACGCTGCGACCGACGGCACGCCGCTGCTGTTGACGATGAACAGCATGTAATAGCCAGGCGGTGCCAGATTCGCGTTGGCCGGCGCCGTCACTCTGAGCCCGTCCGGGGCGGTCTGGAAAGCGAGGGTCAGGAAAGCTTGATTCTGGTTGAATGCATGCGTCACGGACGCGGAGGCCATGAGCGACACGGACGAGATGCTCGCGCCATCCGGCGTGGCCGCGGTGAAGCTCGTTCCGTACGACACTGTCGGCGGCGTAGCCGTGATCCTCGGGCGCGGACCTTTGAAGAGGTACGGCGGCGAAAAAATCTCGGCCGTCGGCTGGTCCGTCACACCCGCATCCGAACCGCCCCCGCCGACGAGCACGCGTGCATCGGGCAGGAGCAGCGCAGTCGAGTGGTACAGCCGCGGCGTCACCATGCTCGCAAGCGTCGTCCAGGCGCCGCTCGCCGGCGACCACACCTCCGCCGGCAGAACGGCGTTCGCGGTGTTGAACGCTGACCGATCGGTGCCCCCTCCGGTGACGAGCGCCGTGCCGTCGGGGAGCATCGTCAAATTGTGAAATGAACGCGGAAAGGCCATCGACCCGGTCGGCTGCCACGCCGGTGCGGGGCGGGTCATGTCCAGGACGAATGCCGTGGGCGCCGCCAAACCGGCATTGCCGCTGTCGGCGGCGGTCCCGGCCTTCAGGAACTTGCCGGGCTGGAACATCACGGCGGACCCGCCATCAATCACGCGGTTGTCCACGACCGTCCACGTCGAAGTTGAGACGTCCAGCGCCTGCGTCCTCGACGCAACTTCCGAATTGCCCACCGAGATCACTCGGCCGTCCGGCAGCACGAACAGGAACGGATAGAGCGGTATCGCCCTGGACGCAGCGGTGAGAGACGTCCACGTGTCGGTGGCCGGATCGTAGACTTCGGGGATGTTCACGATGTCGGTGAGCGTGTTCCGCGCGCCGGAGACCGCGAGGACGCGGCCGTCAGGAAGACGCGTGGCGGTCGGATACCAGCGCTTGAACGCCATCGGCCTCGCTCGAATCCAGGCCTGAATATTCGGCTCGAAGATATCGACTTCGTTGAGACCGAGCCCCGCGCCCGATCTGTCCCATCCTCCCAGCGTGATCAATCGCCCGTCGGAGAGAAACGTGTGGCCGGCGCAGAGCAGGTCCACCCACGGATTGGGGACGGCCGCGAATAATCCAGTCGCCGGATCCCAGATCGCCGCCTGCGAGCCCTGCTCCCATGTCAGCACCCTGCCCGAATTCAGCAGGTGGGAGTGAACGGGGATGGCGGACCAGGGCATCACGCTGGACCACTGGCCCACCAGAGCGGGGTCGACAGCGGTTAACACGTTCACCGGTCGAGTCAGGACCGCCCCTGCAAGCAACGCGAGAGCAACAACGACACGTTTCATGCGCAACTCCGATGCGAATCGACGACTGCCGGATCACCGATGTTGAGTGAGAGTGTTTCAGGGTGGGGCTGCGCCAGTGTCATAACTCAATCTCGTGGGGCCGACCTCGATCCATCCAAGACGAAGCAAGCTCCGCCCCGCGCGACGGGTTATGAATCGCAGTCGCCTAACGCGTGATCATCGTCCTGCCACCGGACGAGGCACCTTGGTGCAAAGGCGCAGCCACCGTGGAGATGACCGTGAGCAGGGGATTTCGTAAGAAGATGCCAGGGATGATAAAGCGCGGCGGGCAGTCGTTGGTCGAGGAAAAGCAGACAAAATACTGCGCGGACGCTACTTCGCGATCTGCTGGCGGACCTCCGAATTCCACTTCCAGATCAGAAATAGCGGTGGATAAACGATCAACTCGAGCAGGAACGACGTCAGGATGCCGCCAAGGAGCGGCGCGGCGATTCGCTTCATGACGTCGGATCCAGTGCCGGTCGACAACATGATCGGCACGAGGCCCACCGTCATGGTCGCCATCGTCATGAACTTCGGCCGGAGGCGCCTGACGGCTCCTTCCATGACGGCATCGCGCAACTCGGACAGATCGCGAAGGCGCCCTTCCTGCTTTGCTTGCGCATATGCGAGATCGAGATAAAGCAGCATGAACACGCCGGTTTCCGCATCCACACCGAGCAGCGCGATGAGACCGACCCATACGCCGACGCTCATGTTGTAGCCGAGCAGATACAGAAACCAGAACGCCCCGATGGCCGAGAACGGCACGGCAAGGAGGATGATCGACGTCCTCACCATCGAGCGGGTGTTGAGATACAGCAGGAGCACGATCAGGAACAGCGTCAGCGGGACGACGATCAGCAGTCGTTCCTTGACTCGGACCATCTCCTCGTACTGCCCGCTCCACGAGATCGAGGTGCCGGGCGGAAGCTCGATCCGTTCGGCCAGGACGCGTTGAGCATCCTCGACGTACCCCCGGATGTCGCGGTCCGTCAGATCGACGTACACATAGCTGGTCAGAAGCCCGTCTTCGTTGCGGACCATCGATGGCCCGGTTGCCATCGTGATCGTTGCGAGCTGCGCCAGCAGTACCTGCCGCTGGCCGCCGGACGCCGGCACGGGTATCCGCCCGAGATCGCCAATCTCGCTCCGGAAGTCAGGCATGTAGCGCACGTTGACCGGATAGCGCTCGCGGCCCTCGACCGTCGTCGTGACGTTCTCGCCGCCGATCGCGTTCTGCACGATGCTCTGCGCTTCGTCGATGCTCAACCCAAAGCGGGCGAGCTCCTCCCGCTTCCAGTCGATGTCGAGAAAATATCCACCGCTGCTCCGCTCGGCAAAGACGCTCCGCGAGCCGCGCACTCCCCGCAGCACGGCTTCGATTCGTGAGCCGATCGCTTCGATCGTCTCCAGATTCGGGCCGGTAATCTTCAACCCGACGGCGGTTCGCATGCCGGTCGTCTGCATGGAGGTCCGCGCCTTGATTGGCATCGTCCACGCGTTGGAGACGCCGGGAATCTGCAGCGCGTCGTCCAACTCGCGCACGAGCGCCTGCTGCGAAATGTGGTCCGGCGTCACGTGGCGGAACACGGCCGCCGCCCACGCCGGCGCCCAGGCCGAGTACCACGTGTCCACCTTGCGCCACGCCGAGGTGGGCTTCAGCGTGATCACCGTTTCGAGCATCGAGAGCGGCGCCGGGTCGGTCGGCGTCTCGGCGCGTCCTGTCTTGCCGAGCACGCGGTCCACTTCCGGGAACTGCCTGATGATCCGGTCGGTGGCCTGCAGCAGCTTCTGCGCGTTCGCGATCGAGATGCCGGGCATCGTTGACGGCATGTAGAGCAGCGCGCCCTCGTCGAGCGGCGGCATGAATTCCGAACCGAGGCGGCTGTAGATGGGAATCGTCGCCAGCAGCATGACGCAGGCGGCACCGATGACGACCATCGGCCGGCGGAGCGACCAGATGGCGGCCGGACGATACATCCGCGCGAGCCAGCGGCTGATTGGATGCGTGTCTTCCGACCGGATCCGGCCGACCATCAGCGCATTCGCGGCCCGGCGCAGCCACGGCGGATTGAAGTTGAAGCGCTCTCGCCGCGTGAAGAGCATCCGCAGCGCCGGATCCAGCGTGATCGCGAGGACTGCAGCGACAATCATGCACAGCGATTTCGTGTAGGCCAGCGGCTTGAACAGCCGGCCCTCCTGCGCCTCGAGCGTGAGCACCGGCAGAAACGACACCGAGATCACCAGCAGCGCGAAGAAGCTTGGCGCGCCGACCTCCCTGAAGGCGTTGATGACGACGCGGCCGTAGTCGACACGCCGATCGCTCTGTTGCCAGAGCTCGAGCTTCTTGTGGGTCTGCTCCACCACCACGATCGACGCGTCGACCAGCGCGCCGACGGCGATGGCGATGCCGCCGAGCGACATGATGTTCGCGCTGAGGCCTGTCAGGCGAAACGGGATGAACGAGATCAGGACCGCGATGGGGATCGTCAGCACTGGAATCAGCGCGCTCGGGATGTGCCACAGGAACAGCAGGATCACGACGGTCACCGTCAGCATGATCTCGATGAGCGTGGACCGGATGGTCGCGATCGACTTGCCGATCAACTCCGACCGGTCGTAGATCGGCACGACGGTCACGCCGCCGGGCAGGCCGGTTTCGACCGCGCGTATCTTGTCCTTCACGCGCGCAATGACATCGAACGCATTCTCGCCCTGGCGCATGATGACGATGCCGGACACGGCATCGCCAGTACCGTCGAGGTCCGCTGCGCCACGGCGGTGGTCCGGTCCGAGCACAACCTCGCCGACGTCCTTGACCCGGATCGGCGTGCCCTGATCTCCCGGCGCCAGCACGATGTTCTCGAGATCGCGACGCGACTTGAGGTACCCGTGACCGCGCACCATGTACTCGGCGCCGCCGAATTCGATGACGCGCCCGCCCACCTCGCTGTTCCCGCTGCGCACGGCCTCCACGACGCGGTTGACCGCCAGGCCGTACGCGCGCAGGCGACGCGGGTCGACATTCACCTGGTACTGGCGCACGTAGCCGCCGAGCGAGGCGACGTCGGCGACGCCGCGGACCGTCTTGAGGTGATTGCGCAGATACCAGTCCTGGACCGATCGCAGCTCGGCGAGACTGTGCGTCCCCGACGGGTCCACCAGCACGTACTGAAACACCCAGCCCAGTCCTGTCGCGTCCGGTCCGAGCTCCGTCGTCGCGCCTTGCGGCAGACGCGGGAGCACGGGCGAGAGATACTCCAGCGTGCGGGAGCGGGCCCAGTACAGATCGGTGCCCTCTTCGAAGATGACGTAGACGAAGGAGTAGCCGAAGTCCGACACGCCGCGCACGGCTTTGACGCGCGGGGCGCCGACGAGCGACGTGATGATGGGAGAGGTGACCTGGTCTTCGATGACGTCAGGGCTGCGATCCCACCTCGAGTACACGATGACCTGTGGATCGCTCAGATCGGGCACCGCGTCGAGCGGCACGTGGCGCAGCGACCACCAGCCCGCCGCCGCCGCGGCCAGCGCGATCAGGATGACGGCGCCCCGATATTTTGCAGACCACTCGATGACGCGGTCGATCATGGCGGAGGCATCGCGCCGCCGGCGGTGTGCCGCATGCGGCTTTCCGAGTCGAGGAGAAAGGTCCCCGACACTACGACGCGATCGCCTGCGGCCAGCCCTCTGACGACCTCGACGCGATCGCCGAACCGCCAGCCGGTGTCCACCTCGCGCGGCTCGAACGCGCCATCGGCGCGCTCGACGAACACCCGCTTCTTCAGGCCGGCGTCGAGGACCGCGTCGACGGGCACGGCGGTCGCCGGGGGCAGCGCGATCGGCAGATGCACGTCGACGAACATCTCCGGCCGAAGGGCGGAGCCGGGGTTGTCGGCCTCGAGTCGGACTCTGGCCGATTGGCTCAGCGGGTCGAACTGCGGCGGGACGGCGCCGCTGATCCTGGCGCGAATCGTGATGCCGCGGCCGGGCACGGAGACCTCCGCGATCATGCCCGGGCGGACATACTGCGCATCAGGCCCCGGTACGTCGGCGAGGATCCAGACGCGCCGGAGATCGGCAATCCGAAACAGTTCTTCACCGATCGCGATCTTCCCGCCGGCCGTCAAATTCCGCGCGATGACGAATCCGGCAGCGGGCGCGATGATCCGGATCGCCGACGGGACTACCCGCGTTCGCTTGATCTCGTCGACCTGCGCCCTCGACATGCCCAGCGTCAACAGACGATCGGCCGCCTGCTCGACGCCAGCGTCGATCGGCCCGGGTACATCCGCGGGGCGACGCGCGCCGCGTTCCACGGCATCGAGCGCAACCAGGTAAGACTGAATCGGTGTGCGGGCATCGGGCGCGGCCAGCGTGGCCAGCCATTCGCCGTTGTCGACCCGGCTCCCGGTCGTGACGCCGGAGATCTCGCGGACGTAGCCGTCGACGCCGGCGTTGACTCGATACACGCGGGTTTCGTCGGGCGCGACGCGGCCGTAGAGACGCAGGTTCGCTGAGCCCGACACCTTCTCCACGAGCTCGACACGAACGCCGACCAGGCGCTGCATCTCGGAACGGACGCGCACGACCTGGCCGTTCTCGTACACCGGCTCGAGCGCCATCCCGCAGTCGGGTGCCGTACCGGGCTTGTCGGACCTGTACGTCGGGTGCATCGGGTCGACGTAATACAACGTTTTGCGCGGTTGAAGATCGGCGGCGCGCACCGTCTCGCGGCGGCCGTACCACGACGCGCCGGCTATCGAGGCGGCAGCCAGCAGCAACACACAAAAGATCGCAGCACGTCTCATGGGTCAGGTCGCCGGGGCGACGCGGGCATCAGGCCCCGGGCGAAAGGGGCAAGGCCCGGGCCAGCCGTGGCCCGTCGTGTACTGGTTTGTAAATGCGGTCTGGTGCTCCTGAGTCGGCGCCAGCGCAGACTAAATTCACCGACGCCGGCGTCTTCAGCCGCAGGTGGGAGATAAGAAAAAGGGGCGCGGCTCTAGCGCCGCCGCCGAGCAGCCGCCGCTTCGGCCGCGGCCGTCGTCCGAATCCGCCAAATCACATTCGGGCCGGTCGCGACATCATCGGACACCAGCAACGAACCGTCGGCCGCGATGGCGATCCCAGCGGGCCGCCCCCGCACGGCGCCTTCGGGAGTGGAATCGCCGACGAACCCGGTCATGAAGTCTTCGTACTCGCCAGTCGGACGGCCGTTGATCCGCCTGATTCGAAGCACCTCGTAGCCGGTGAGTACGGTCCGATTCCATGCCCCGTGGCTCGCGACGAAGATGTCATCGCGGTACTCCGCCGGAAACTGCGTTCCATCGTAGAACGCCAGCCCGATCGGGGCGCTGTGCGGCTGAAGGAGCACATCGGGCACGATCACCTGAAACTTCAGCTCCGCATGCTTATTCTCGAGCGTCGGATCCGGATTGCCGCCGATGTAGAACCACGGCCAGCCGTAAAACCCGCCACGGCGGACGGTCGTCACATAATCGGGCGGCAGGTTGTTGCCAATCAGATCGCGTTCGTTGACCGTGGTCCACAGCTCGCCCGAGCCCGGGTCGACCGCAATCCCGGAGGGGTTGCGGAGGCCAGAGGCGAACACGCGCAGTCCGCCGCCTTCGGGGCTGGTCTCGAGAATGCTGGCGCGATTCGCCTCGCCGGGATTGTCGTCGGTGTCGATGACGTTCGACCCCGAACCCACCGAGATGTACAACGAGCGTTCGTCGAGCGAGAACGCAAGGTCGCGCGTCCAGTGGCCGCCGGTCGGCAGCCGTGGAACGACAACTTCCGCGGGACCGCGTGCGCGTAAGTCGCCGCTCTGATACGGAAACCGAACGACCGAGTTGGTGTTCGCCACGTAGACGAACTCAGGCTCCGCGCCCAGGGGAAAGAACGCAATGCCGAACGGTAACGACAGGCCTGCGGCGAACGTCTCGAGGCGCGGCGGCGTTCCATCGCCCTGATCGCGAAGCACACGGATGCGTCCCCGCTCGCTCTCCGCTACGAACACGTCGCCGTTCGGCGCGCGGCGGAGGATTCGGGGATTCTCGACGCCAGTCGCGTACTTGTCGACCGTGAACCCTTTGGGAACGCGTGGCCATCCGGTGGGAAGAGTGGGCCGGAAATCCCACCGCGTGGGAGCGGTGTACGGCGGCGGAAGATCGGCCGGAGTGATCTTGTGTCGCGTCCCGGGGATCGCGCTCCGGTAATCGAAGAATGGCGCCTCGGGATTCAGCTCCTGCGGGAAGGCGAGGATCGTCCACGTCGCGATGAGCGCGACGACGATGCCGGCGCGTGCGTGCGCGGTGCGCCGCTCCACGCGCTCAGTATAAGACTGACGCCACCGATGAGTTTGGACGACGCACGCCTGACTGCTCGCCCCTGACAATTTCCGGTGTTCTCGCTGCGCGGCTATCTTGATTCGATCGTGGCGTGAAGTCTCCGCTGAAAAAAGTGGGTTGCCCGAGGAACGGCTGGCCGAACGCCTCGCTCCGTGGGACGGTTTAATTACGTTGCTCGTCGAGTCGGCGTTCGGAAAACGTACACGAGAAAGCCACCAATCGCCATCCCCACGCCGGCGTCAAGGCGCATCAACAACGGCCCTGCACTCGCCAACCAGTTCAGGACCGCCCGCGGCGTCGTCAGTCCCGCGATGATCACGATGAGGCCGAGCACGCGGAGCGTCCGCGGTGCCCGCGATGCTGGCGCGGCGAGCACGAACACCAGCCCAATTGCGATTCTCAGGGCGGCGATCGCGTAAAGTCCGGCCGGCGTAATCACCGAGCGCTCCAGTGAGAGGCGCAGATCGGGTGCCGCAAAGCTGATCGCACTACCGAGGATGACAACTGCCCCAATAACGAGCCCGAGCAATCGCATGGCGAGTCCTTTCAGCGTCCTGTGATCCGGCGCAGTTGCTCAAGTCAAGGTCGCGGAGACTTGCTGCTTTTCTAGAGAAGGTTGGAGGCGCCGCCCGGATTTGAACCGGAGGTGGAGGTTTTGCAGATTTCGTCGGGTTCTGTAAGTTGTTTTCACACAGCCCGAAATCGTTCGGCAAGGGGCGTCGCCGACTCATAGGTATACTCAAGGTATGTGGCGGGCAGTCGCGCTGGCGCTTGCGGTGACGATGGGCGGAAGTGACAAACCGGCGTCCGTGAAAAACGAGCTGGTCTTTCTGACGCGCGATGGCTGCGTCAACACGCCCGATATGGTCAACAACCTGGACGATGCGCTCAAGGCGCTCGGCTGGCCGACCGACTATCAGTACATCAATATCGGGAAGCTGCCAACCAAGGACGCCAGGACGGGCTATCCGACCCCGACGCTGCTGTGGAAGGGCAGGGACATCTTTGGGATGCCCGTCCCAAAGCCGCCATTCCCGGAGCCGAGTTGACGGGTCTACAAGGGCGGAGTTCCGTCCATCGAGACGATTGCGGCGAAGCTAAAAGAGTTGAACGAGAAACGCTAAGGCGTAACGAGACACTACGGGTAATCCGTAAACAAATTTACTTAGGGTGCGGGTCAAGGGTCCGGGCCCGCGCCTTGAAGCGACTCAAAGGCAGGGCATCGATGGTGAATCAGTGAACGATTCGGATGTCACCCTGCGACACGATTCCGCCCGTATCACCACCAAGCGCTTGCGTGAAGGCCGGAATGTTCAGGATCATCCGCGCGCGCTTCGCATTCCCCGCCCGTGCGGTGACTGAGTACTCGACGCCGTCGAGAACCGTCTGGCTGGCGCCATTGAGCCCGGGATGAGCGCAACGGTGGCGAATCCCGAGAAAGACATCTCGCGCTCGTGAATCTCCAGGCTACCGCGTGACACCGGCCCTTCGACGAGCATCACGCGAAATCCTGCAAACCCGCCGGTTTCAGGCCCGGCCATGCTGCAGACGAACGTTCCTCCGTGATCGTCGACGGCAAATCCGAAGTCCGAAGCCGACGCAATCGTTTCGCCGGCGATTGGTCTGCCAATCCGGCCTGCGCCGACTACGGATCCTTCACGATCGTCAGCGCCTCGTGCGACCCATGCAGCGGTCGTCATTATCAGTACGGCGAGGGCCATCACCACCACGCCGAACGGCATGCGCTTGTTGATGAGCATTGTGCCTCCGTGACGGGGCCGGGCATCCTGCGTCCGACCCCGCCGGTATCGATGCAGTTATTCGTCGTCGTCGTTGACGACGTGAAATGCCGTGCGGTTGGCGTTAGCGCCAGTGGGTGTACCAGAAGGGGCGACGCGGCTCCAAAAGTCCACGAAATCTTTCGATGCTGTGATTCCCTCGAATACCGAGTCCGGCGTCCCGGCTCCGTGGCAGCTGACGACCAGAATGCCGTGGCTGCCGTCAGAGTATTCAATGCGGAGGACGGCGAGACCGGAACGGAAGTCCGCAGCATTCCCGATCGCATCCACACTGGCCGGGAACGTCCCGGGCGCCACCTCAAAACTCACCAACCCGGTGACCCGGTACGTCCCACTTGAACCGCCTCTGGCGGTGGTGATCATCCACGTGCCGCCGCCCGTGACATGGCGCGATTTCCTGTGCCCGAAGGTTCCCGATCCCGTGAGCGTAATCGTGTCGCCGATGTTGTCGTCCGCCGACGCTTGACCGCCGGGATGCACCGTTGGGCCAGCCGTGAGGGTAATGATGTCCCATCGGATGCGCGTCTCGTCGTCGGCACGCGCCCGCGCGGCACTCAGCCAGCAGATCGCGCCGAACACGCACGTCAGGGTGAGGGCCGTTCTCAGATTGCGTCGCGTCATACGTCGCCTCCTTCGCCAAACCGGCATTTCAAATGTGGGGCGTCCGCGGCCGGCGCGATACTACACCCGTCCGCGTCCTCGGCTCCACGAGAAGTCAAAAGATCGTCAAGAAATCGCAAGTCGACTCTTACGGGACGCGACGCCGCCAAGGCGCTCGCTGAGCGGATCCAGGACGAAGTCGAGGCGGCACACCGCGCCCTGACACCGCCTGAATGGGTCATTGACTTCATCCGTGGTGCCTCGCACGATCACAGCCTTCACCGACCGCAAATGGCGCGGCCGCGTTGTCGAAATCTTTCCTGATGATCAGGACTTGACGTGCGCCAGCGTGCGTATCGGCCCGCGGCGATCCTTGTGGACCTGCGGATGCCGATTGGGGACGATCTCGAGTTCCTGCGGCGGCTTCGGGCCCATGAGCACCAGCGAGAGACGCCCGTTGCGATTGTCACCGGCGACTACCTGGTCGACGACATGACGACCGCAGCGCTGCGTGAGCGCTGAGCGTTCAGCACACCTTTCAGTTGGCACAGGGAGCCGCGCTACTTCTTCAGCTCGTGGTAAATCATCTGGACGTTCGTCTTCGCGCGCTGCATGTCGTAGGTCTTGTAGCGCTCCGGCATGATGAGAGTCGCAGCCGCCTCGTCTGCACTCTTGTTCGCCTTTATCGCCTCCTGCACGGCCGTCAGAAAATCGCGGTTGAAGTCGGCGTACTCCTCGAGGTCGCTCCACGTCATCGTCTTCGGAGTGGAGACGTCGACCGAGACCGACCGCGCGTCGCGCTGCGTGACTAGGCCCTCCTCGTGGCCGGTGATAACCCGCGTCACCCCCTTGATTTCAGCCACCGCCCTGGACAGCGTTTGCGGCAACGCCACGCCGCTTCCGCCGTTGGCGAGGTCGATGAACGGTGCGGCCTTGGACGGAAACAGATCGCCCATAGCCGCGAGGCGCTTCTGGGGAAACACGACGACGAGGTCGCCGTTCGTGTGACCGGCGCCGAAGTAGTACAGGTCGATCTCGTCGCGGCCGTCGAAGAGCGACATTTTGTCCGCCACCGTCTTATTCGGGAGGAACTTCGCGTGCGCGTTCCTGAACGCGTCCATCTTCTGCATGTTCGCCCGCGTCTCCTCCTGCGCGATGATTTGCGTGACGGTCGGGAACTCGACGTTGCCGCCGACGTGGTCGCCATGCGCGTGCGTGTTGATGATCGTCATGACCGGCCGGTCCGTGATCGCCTGAACGGCCTCGAGGATTGGCCTGCCCCACCCGGGCAACTTCGTATCGATGAGGACGACGCCGTCGTCGCGCACCATGGCGAGCGTGTTGCCGCCGCCGCCTGTGAGCACGTACAGGTTGTCTCCCGGGCCGAGCGTCCGCAGCTTGACGGTCTTGGCGGCCTGATCTTGAACGCCGGCTGCCATGAACAACGCGCCCGCGATCAGTAGCGAACTCAGCGCGATGACACGTCTCAAGGTCGTTCCTCTTCCGATGTCATTTGCCGTCGTTGGCCAGCGACGCCGAGATGATCTCTTCGTCGTTGCGCGCATAGATGTGGCGGTTCGCGTAGGCTGGCTGCGACCAGTTCACGGCCGCAAGCTCGCGCCGGTTTCCCGGCGGCGAGGTTGGTTTGATCAGCTGCGTCCTGCTGATCTCCTGGTAGCCGGCGGCATCCGGCTTCACGATGATGAGCTCGCCGCGATCGTTGTTGATGAACAGCCGATCACGGTTGCGCACGATGAGCCCCGAGGCCCAGCGGGCCCGCTCCTTGGTCACCGCCTGCGTTTCCCACAGACGCTCTCCGGTCGTCGCCCGCAGACTCCGGAACTGGCCGTAGCTGCAGATGCCGTAGATTCGATCACCGATGATCACCGGCGTCGCGATCGTCGAGTGCAAGCCGTCGGTTTGAATCTCGTTGTCGGCCTTGCCCTTCCACAAGACCGTCGCGGCAGGCTTCTTCTCGTCGAGGGTGAGCATCAACGGGCCGTCGTAGAAGTTCGTGAAGAACAGCAGCGAGCCGCTCTGGACGGGCGTCGCCACCGTCATCGAGGCGCCCACTTTGTATGGCTGCTCCCAGTACTGCTTGCCGGTCGCCGGATCGAGCGAGGCCACGGCGCCCGGATACCAGATGATGAGCTGACGCACGCCGCCAGCGGTCACGATGATGGGCTGGCCCACGCCGAGTTGCGTGTCCGACGAGAGCGCCCGCCAGATTTCTTTCCCCGTCATCTTGTCCAGCGCCATCACCTTGGCATTGTCCTGGCCTCCGACCATGCAGATCAGGCGATTACCGTCGACGAGCGGTGAACTGGAGAAGCCCCAGTCGAAGGCCCACGTCTTCCGATCCGCGCCGAAGTCCGCCACGTAGTCTTTCTTCCAGAGGATGTCGCCCGTCTTGACGTTCAGACAAAGCAGCTTGCCGTCAGCTCCGGCGACGTAGACGCGATCCCCATCGACGGTCGGCGTTGCACGCGGGCCGACCGCGTACGACATGCCGCGGTAATCGGCCGTCCATTCCTGCGTCCACAGGATCTTCCCGGTCTTCTCGTCGAGCGCCAGCGCCCGCTCGGTTCCGCGTGGACGCTGCGTTTCGGCAAAGTCGGTGACGAACACGCGTCCGTCCGCGACCGAGGGGCCGGCGAAGCCCGCCTTGATCGGCGTCCGCCAGAGCACGTTCAAGCCACCGGCCGGAAACTTGTCGACGATGCCGGTTTCGTTCCACTCGCCGAGTCGCCCCTTGCCCCGAATCTCGGGCCAGTCTTCAGCGCGAATCCCGACGCCGGCGACGGTCACGAAGATTGCCAGCGCAAGGCTGGCGCGACTCGGAACCGCTGTGCGCGATCTTCTCACGTCTCCCTCCCGGCCGATGGTCCAACGATGATCCGATCCGATTGGCTAGCCGCGTCAGCCATCAGCCATCCTTTGGC
>WNEY01002273.1_pt1 | contig 14026 bp, 15 predicted proteins | sample 5400531 | NCBI WGS metagenome assembly WNEY01 (sample SAMN13153338, study PRJNA577476) | soil metagenome | isolation source: 200 cm saprolite under Douglas fir tree site 1 | place: USA:California | collected 2015-04-18
AAAGGTTCTCACCCAGCTTTGGACGGAACGAACCACGAAGAACGACATCGCGAAGAACTTGCACATGCCTCTAGATGAGTTGGAGGGCCTGATCTGGAACTTAGCCAGCCCGGAGAACCGCCCCGTCGAAAGGGAATTGCGGACTATCAAGTAAATTCGCTGGAACGAGTTGAGAACGAAATTTGTAAACGGCCTGTAAAAAGGCGGTTGGGTGTAAACCGAGAGTGAGAAAGTGAGCTTGAAACTATTGAGAAAAATGGTCGGAGCGAAAGGATTTGAACCTTCGACCCCTAGTCTCCCAGACTAGTGCGCTAACCGGGCTGCGCCACGCTCCGATGCCGATCCATTAGCCGCGATCCCACCTCCGCGCAAGGCGCCGGTTGAGGTCTTGCGAAGGGGCGAAACGGCCGCCGTCCGAGGTAACGACGACAGCCCCGACCAGGACATGTCCGGGGAAAGCATGCCTTCACCCCTCGGCCCACCGGCCACGCCCCCCATGGCCGAATACCGACCATTCCTACCCGTCCTTCATGGCCCGATCGAGCAATTGGCGGCAGTCGATCAGGTCGCGCAGCACGCCTTGGAGGCGCTCGCGGTCTTGCGGGTTCCGTTCGGGTTTCCGCTCCGGCGGCGGCTGGCCGCCGCGGAAGGTCTCGAGGATCTCCTCGGGCTCCTCCACGAAGCGGAAGTCGATCCCCTCCTCAGAGGTGCCCTCGAACTCGTCGTCATCCTCGTCGAGGTCGACACTCCCCTCGCCCTTTTCGGGCTCCATCATGCTCTGGCCGAGCGCCTCCTCGATCGCGCCGAACGCGACCGCGGCCGAGCCGTCCGCCAGGCTCTGGACCGATTTGATGCCGTGCTCCTTCAGGATGCGCTGCACCCCGCGGATGGTATAGCCCTCGCCATAGAGCAGCCGGCGGATGCCCTTGAGCAGATCGACGTCGTCAGGGCGGTAGTAGCGGCGTCCGCCGCTCCGCTTCATCGGCTTGATCTGGGCGAAGCGCGTCTCCCAAAACCTCAGCACATGCTGGGGAATGTCGAGCTCTTCAGCGACCTCGCTGATGGTTCGGAACGCATCCGGCGCCTTGTCCAAATGCCCGCTTCCCTTCGATCTGGTCCTGCTCAATCAGCCTTGTCGCCGCCATTGGCCGGACCGTGATGACCGTTGATCCGCTGCTTCAGGATCGCCGACGGCTTGAACACCATCACGCGACGCGGAGAAATCGGTACCTCCGTGCCCGTCTTCGGATTACGGCCGATACGCTGACCTTTCTTGCGTACCATGAACGATCCGAATGACGACAGTTTCACGGTCTCACCCTTTTCCAGGCAATCCGTGATCTCTTTCAGCACCAGCTCGACAAACGCCGATGACTCCGTGCGTGAAAGGCCGACCTTCTGATAGACGGCCTCGCATAGGTCAACGCGTGTGACTGTCTTTCCCGTTCCCATCGTCATCGCCAGCCCCAATCACGGCGAACAATTTCCATCTGAAATTAAGAGGTTACCTTGCAACGGTCAACACCGCCGTCAAGACAATGAACATCTAAAACAACTCAAAATCCGACAAACATTTGGCGATCGCTCACCAGCGCACGAGCGCGGAGCCCCAAGTGAAGCCGCCGCCCATGGCCTCCAGCAGCACGACGTCGCCTTTCTTCACGCGCCCGTCCTTGACGGCGACGTCCAGCGCCAGGGGAATCGAGGCCGCGGAGGTATTGCCGTGCAAATCGACCGTCAGCACCACTTTCTGCGGTGCAATATGAAGTTTGTGCGCCGACGCATCGATGATTCGCTTGTTGGCCTGATGTGGGACAAACCAGTCGATGCCGTCGGCGGTAAGCCCAGTGGCGTTGAAGGCGTCCACGATGACATCGGTGATCATGCCGACGGCGTGCTTGAAGACCTCGCGGCCTTCCATCCTGAGGTAGCCAACCGTCTTGGTCGAGGACGGACCACCATCGACATAGAGCTTCGACTTGTGCCGGCCGTCGGAGCGCAGATGCGTCGTCAGCACGCCGCGGTCGGTGGACTTGCCGGGTTGCTTACCTGACTGTTCTTGTGCCTCGAGCACGATCGCGCCGGCGCCGTCGCCGAACAGGACGCAGGTGCCGCGATCCTCCCAGTCGAGGATTCGCGAAAACGTCTCGGCGCCGATCACCAGCGCCCGCTTATAGGTGCCGCAGCGCAGGAAATTGTCGGCGGTGGCGAGCGCGAACACGAAGCCGGAGCAGACCGCCTGCAGGTCGAAGGCGGCACCATGATTGATGCCGAGCTCGTGCTGGACCGCGACCGCGGTCGCGGGGAACGTGTTGTCCGGCGTCGAGGTCGCAAGCACGATCAGATCGATCGACTGCGCGTCGACACCGGCATGCACGAGCGCGGCCTGGGCTGCGTTGATCGCCAAGTGCGAGGTGAACTCGCCATCGGCCGCGATGTGGCGCTGGCGGATGCCGGTGCGCTGCACGATCCACTCGTCGGACGTGTCGATCCGCGCCGCGAGTTCGGCGTTGGTCAGGATCCGCTGCGGCAGGTACGACCCGCAGCCGAGCACCACCGAACGTAAGGTCACGAGACAGCCTCCTGCGTGATCGACGCCGAAAGCGCGCCGCCATCGCGATTGAGCATTTGGTTGATCTTGGTCAGGAGATCGTAATGGACCATCTCATAGCCCCACTCGACCGCGTAGGCAAAGCCCTCGGCGTCGGTTCCACCGTGGCTTTTGACGACGACGCCGTTCAGGCCAAGCAGCACGCCGCCGTTCGACTTGCTGGGGTCGAGCTTGTCGCGCAGCTCGCGGAAGGCGTCCTTGGCGAAGAGATAGCCGATCTTGGAGCGCCACGTCCGCGCCATCGCAGCCCGCAACAACTCGCTCATCTGCCGCGCCGTTCCCTCGGCGGCCTTGAGCGCGATGTTGCCGGAAAAGCCTTCGGTCACGATCACATCTGCTGCGCCCTTGCCGATGCCGTCGCCCTCGATGAAGCCGATATAGTCGAGCTGGGGGAGATTCATCGCCCGCAGCAGTTCGGCCGCCTCGCGAATTTCCTCATGGCCCTTGATCTCCTCGACGCCGATATTGAGCAGGCCGACGGTGGGCCGCTCGCGGTCGAACAGCACGCTCGCCATGGCGCTGCCCATCACCGCCAGCGCCACCAGATGGTGAGCGTCGCCGCCGATGGTGGCACCGAGATCGAGCACCACGGAATCGCCGCGCAAGGTCGGCCACACCCCCGCGATCGCCGGCCGGTCGATGCCCGGCAGCGTGTGCAGGTTCAACCGCCCCATCGCCATCAGCGCACCGGTGTTGCCGGCGGACACCACGACATCGGCCTCGCCTTTCTTCACGGCATCGATTGCAAGCCACATCGAGGAGGTCCTGCGGGTGCGCCGCAAGGCCTGGCTCGGCTTGTCCTTATTGCTAACGGCGACATCGGTATGGATCACCTGCGACGCCGCCTTCATCGCCGGGTGCTTGGCCAGTTGTGCTTCGATTTGCGCACGGTCGCCAACCAGCAGAAACTCCGTTTCGGGATGCCGGGACAGTGCGATCGCGGCGCCCGGAATGACGACCGATGCGCCGACATCGCCACCCATGGCGTCAAGCGCGATTCGAACCTTTTGAGGCATGGACGTCCCGGAAACCACTCAAGATCGCCGCGGAAGGCAGCGAATAAGCCCTGACACAACCCCTGCGCCCAAGCCGGGCCGCGACAATAGCGCCTCCCCGTCCCGACACAACCTCTTGACCAGGCCCTTTGCCGCCCCTCAGGTCGGCGGCGCGACCCCGCAATAACCAGACAAATCCACATAATTCAATCCCTTAGGTGGGATTTTTGAGGTGGGATCCAGCGCGTCGTCATGCCCGGGCCTGTCCCCGGCATCCACGTCTTTGCGGCGTCTCCTCGGCAAAAAGGCGTGGATGGCCGGAACAAAGTCCGGCCATGACGAAGAGACAGCGCACGCCGTCACGGGTGCGAAATCACGGCCGCTTGGACTTTGCGTTGGACTTTCCCTCGGCCTCTTCCGCCGCGGGCATATCGGAATCGGCGCGCAGCGCTTTCAGCGCCGCGAAGGGGTGATCCTCGGGATCGGCGGCTTCGACCTGCGGCTCGAACATCGCGTCCGCCTTGCGCGGATAGGGATCGATCGCGAGATACAGCACGTCGGTCGCAAGCCGCCCGAGATCGATCACGCCATTCTCGATCGGCTCCGGCGAATCCGCGGCTTCCGCCTCACCGTCCGGACCGTCATCGGCCGGCCGGCTGAATTGCGCCAATTGCTCCACTGGGATGAACATCAGATCGACCGGCTCGTCGATCGCGCTGTCGATGGGATCAAGCGTCACCACGCAGGTCTGTCCGATCCGCGCCTGCACGCGCCCGGTGACATGAACCCGGCCGCCGCCTGTCAACGCCAGGTCGAACGATGCATGCGCCGCCGGCATCTCGCGCAGGCCGGCGGCTTCCGCCATCGCGGCGCGCGCGGCCGGATCGGCGTCGATGTCGCGATGCAGGCCGGTGTCCGGGATTTGCGCCACCGTGACCACGGCGCGCCAGGGATCGCGCGCATCGCCCGCTCCCGATGGTCTGGTCATGACTGAGCCGCCTCTCGATCCGGCCAAGAATCTGGCAAGGAATCCGGCGAAGAATCCGGCAAGGGAAATCTCCATGACGCGGCCAGCAGCGCGGCGTCGTCTTGCGCCGCGAGTGCGGCGATCGCCGCCCCGGCATAGGCGGCCAGCCGCCGCGCATTGTCGATCTGCGCCCCGTTCAAGATATTCTTGCACAGCGCCTGCGCCAGCGGTTCCGCGCCATCCGTCAGCGCCAAGTCAATAGCTAAGTCATAGGCCGCCGCGCGGCCGTAGAAAGCCTCGCCAAAGGCCTGCATCCGCTTGGGAACCGTGAGGTCGCCGACCCCCATTTCGCGCAGATTGGCGTCCATATCCGCGCAGAATCGGTCGAACAGCGCCTGCGCGAGTTCCTCGCCGCCCTCCATTGGCCGCAGCCGGCGCAACACCATCCACAGATGCAGGATCAGGAGGTCAAAACGGCCATTAACCGTATCCGCCACGCCCAAGTCCCGATAAAACAAGGGTTCTCGCGCTTGCGTCACGATCATGCCATAGATGGCCTCAATGGTGCCGCGCGGGGGCAGCCGGGGTTTCCTGAAGTGATTGAACGGCCAAAGCATTTCTGGATTCCGCCAGCGTGCGCCTCAAGTTCGGGCGCGCTTTTGTTGCAACGAGCCCGCCATCCGCTTGCGCAAGATGCGGGCGGGGCCGGTTCTATGAGGACGGGACACGTTCCGCAATGATTGAAGCGACGAAGACCCGCTCACGCGAACCAACGTCGCGTGGTTTTTCCGCGCGCTGGCGCGGCTTTGCCGTCCGCTGGCGCGGGGCCGCAGCCCTCGTTTGCGTGGCGCTTTGCGTGGCCCTTGCCGGCTGCACCGGCGAGCAGTTCCAGAAGGGCTATATCATCCCGCCGGGCGCGCTTGAGCAGATTCCGATCGGCGCGAGCCAGGACCAGGTGCTGATCGTGATGGGCACGCCCTCGACCGTCGCGACCCTGGACGGCGAGGTGTTCTATTACATCTCGCAGCGCGCCTCACGCCCGGTGATGTTCATGGAGACCAAGGTGGTCGACCAGCGGGTGATCGCGGTCTATTTCGACAAGAACCGCCAAGTCCGGCGTCTCGCCAATTACGGCCTGCAGGACGGCAAGATCTTCGACTTCATCAGCCGCACCACGCAGACCTCGGGCCAGGAGCTGAGTTACCTGACGCCGCTGTTCAAGCTGTTGAGCTTCAACTAGCACATGATCCGGAAAAGTGGATACCGGTTTTCCGAGGAGATCATGCGCAAGACTTAGGACGAGCTAGGGCGCGATAGTCCATCGCGCCCTAGCGACAAACTGCATCAGGCCGTCCGCTTGTCGGCCGCTCTGCTGTTCCCTAGGCTCCCCTGCAAAAGACGTTTCAAAGCAGGGAGTGAAGTTTTGACCCAGAGATTTGCTGGCAAAGGATTTGCCGCCAAAGAATTGTTGTCCCGCCGCGGCGTGCTGTCCGGAGCCGCGGGATTGACTGCCGCCGCGATCCTGCCGCGAAGGCCTGCCCGAGCGAGATCGTCAACGCGCTCAATTTGCAGGTCAAGGCCATGCTCGAACGCGAGGAGATCAAAAAGAATATCGCCGCGATGGGCGCCCGCGCCGACTACGGCACGCCGCAACAATTTTCCGATTTCGTGCAGGCGGAAACCGTCAAGTTCGCCTCCATCATCGAGAAGGAAGGGCTGCAGATGGAGGTGAAGTGAGGGGATAGCCTCGGTCCAATCATTCCCGCGAGGCGTTGCTACACGTCTCGCGGGGGGAAGATTGGAGTCAAACGAGCACGCCGATCAGTGTCTCGGTTCGAGGACGACCAGGACGCCCGTTGGTTCGGGTTCGTGCGGCCTGAGACTTGTGAGCGTCGCATCGCTCCAGCTCGCAAGATTCACAATTTCGCCAGTCGGCGTTTCCGTCTCCGGCGTGCCGGCGGGCTCCAGCACATTGAGACCGCTACTGTCGAGAAGGAACGTATGGTCCCCGAACATTCCACTCAGTTGCTTAAGTGCCGGATGATCGTCTGGAAGCACTTCGGCTTCAAATTGGCTCAGGGTCTGTTCCAACTGTGTTGAGTTCAGCTTCATGGCTGCTCCTGTCTTTCCTCTGGCCGTTTGGGTTGTGCCCGATGTATCTGCTCGCTGTTCGGCGATGAGTTACACCTGGAAGTTACGCCTGGGCCCCATATGCCCACCCGAGGCTAGTCGCGGTGCTGAGTTTCGGCCCATTCAACGCACTGGGTGGAACTCCGACCTTTTTGGCGAGGAACCGCGCATTTCCGATGTTGGACCATTCGTTGCGCGGCGTCTTTGCGTTCCCGCCTTAGGCAGGAATGATTATGACGGGGTACTGTTCCCCGTCCGAGCGATAACATTTCGATAATGCTCCAGAGATATCAGCCATCGTTGCATCCCACCTCGGGATTTCGGAACCCAGGTGGAGGGTGGCTTTATCCGCGGGCTTCCTGCTCCGCATCCCACCGCACTGCAGCCGTCGGGTGTCCTCCGAACGAAATCCTATATGCATCGCTGCATGCATAGCGCCCTGGTATATCTTTGTCCGGCGCGAGAGGGCAGCTAAGGTGGCCGGCAGCGGGTGCAATTCGAAGTAGAGTACGGGAGCCAGCCATGGGCTCGGAAGCACGTTCGCAAAATGGCTTCTTGGCTGGACTAAGTGCGGACGATTTTGAGGCCCTTCGTCCGCATCTTAGAACGGTCGCGATGACTCAGTCACAAGAGCTTGCAAGAATTGGCGACACGATCACGCACGTCTATCTGCCACACAGCGGCATTGTTTCGATGGTGGTCGAGCTTGGCGAGGGAGAGCGCGTCGAAGTCGCCATGATCGGGCGAGACAGCATTGTCAATCTCGGCGTCGCGCTGACGGGATCGACCGCGGTCACCACTGCCGTCGTGATGTTGGCTGGAACGGCATCGATGCTCGAGGTCGAGCGGCTGAGCGCAGTGGCCGAACGAAGCCTGGCTTTGCGCACCACCATGGCCCGGCACGGACTTGCTCTTTTCATACAAGCCCAGCAGGCCGCGGGCTGTAATGCCTCGCACGCGGTGGAAACCCGCCTGGCGCGATGGCTGCTGCGCGTGCGGGATTTGTACGGCAGCAACAATTTCACGCTGACGCAGGAATTGATGGCGCAAATGATCGGCGCGCGCCGCAACAGCGTGTCGCTCGTCGCGAATTCATTGCAGAAAGCGGGCCATATTCGATACAGCCGCGGCAAGATCGAGATCATCGATCTCGATGGCCTGACCAAAACCACCTGCGAATGCTACTCGGTCGTCAAGGCGCAACAAGCGCGATTGCTGCGACCACCGGCAGCGCCGTGATCCCTGACGCCGGTTGATGATCGCGACCTGGGTGCTGATCTTCGCCGCCTTCGTCTACCATCCCGAATGGATCAGGGATTGGCTGCGCTTCATGACCCATTCGATCGAGGCCTTGCCGGACCTGTTGCCGGAGCCCTGGGGCTCTCGCTTTGAAGTGACGCTGAAGGAAATCGGCGGGGTTATCTGGATTCAGATCGCCTCAGCGATCGTTCTCCTCCGTCTGCTGATCTGGGTGCCATTCCATCTTTGGCGGCTGCCGAGGGAGCGCAGGCAGCGCGACGTCGGAATGAAATGAGTTTCTCGCGCGCGCCGAAAGCGGGACCGAATTTCAGAGCATAGTCACGGCGACGCCCGACGCCTCCATTGCTCGAATCATTCGCGTCATTTTGACCGTGTACCGGCGACTACCAGGCTGGTGGCGCGATCCCTCGCCCCGCTCACCTCGGGTACGCCGTGCCCGCGAATGCATCATTTGTTTTACCGTATCGCGATCGCCACCGCCGCGAGCGCAACCGGCAATGACCAAGCCCAGTCTCCGAGCCAAGAGACCGCGGCGGCGGCAATGACGCAGCCCGCGAGGAAGCCGAACAGAAGATGAAGCGACCTTCTTAAGCGATCGGCATCAACCGGCAGCAGGGGATGGCGGCTCGACGACAAGTCCATTAGCGACAACACGGTATTGGTCAAATTACCGGTCATCACGGCTGTCGAAATTGCGCCTGGAATCGCGAGGCGAAGGAGAGCGTACTGACAGGCCATTGCGGAAACGGCGATCATAACGGCAATGCCGGCCATCAGCGCGTGCTGGCTGGTCGAGGGCTTGGTGATGACGCTGAAAATCAGGACCGCAGCGAGCAGCAGAAATTGAACCAAAAGCAATAGCCGCGCCAAGCTCGGACCGCGCCGGTGCGAGGCTTGGGCGATCAGCCAGACAACCGCTAGAGCCAGCATGAAGACAGGAATGGCCAGCGCCTGCGCCAGGTTAAACGGGCCGCCCTGCACCGCCGCAGCGGCAGCCACGACGAGGTTGCCGGTGATGTGGGCGGTAAAGATATGACCCAGAGTAAAGAAGCCGGTGAGGTCGACCATTCCAGCGATGACACTGAGCAACGGCGGCAGACGCGCCTCCAAGCGCGACAGCTCTGCCGCATCATCCACCGGATGGGCCGAGTTTGGGACGATCCTAGCGAGCGTTGACATGTTCAGCCGCTCCCATGCTTTTTGTTTGCGTCGATCGGTCGCCGAGATAGTCGACAATCAACTTCGGAACGATGAGGCCCAAGCTCATCGCCAAAATGATGATGGTGGCGGTCATTCCGGCGGAGATCGTTCCCTGTATCAGCGACAGGGTCGTCTCAGCGCCGTCGGCCATCTGGACAAGCCCGCCCATCATCCTGAAGAGGTAGACGCCCGGTATCATTGACACCACGGAGGCAAAGCCGATGGCCGCAAACGGCATGTGCGAGTGGCGCGAAATCGGAGTGAGTATCAGTCCAACGATGATGCATGCGATCAGCGCGCCGGCTGCGACGCCGAAACCGAACATGTTGAGTGCGACCCACCGCAGGGCGTGGGCCAACATGCCCACCGCCACCGGCCAGGACAGCATGTTCAATTGCGTTGAGAAGAAGATGCTGTAGCAAGCGACTGCGACGCCGGCGGCAACCACGTCCTGCCACAAGGGGACAGTTCGCCCCGGTGGATCGACTGGCAAGGCGACGCCAAGAAGCGCCAGACCGAGCAGCAATCCCGTCGAAATCGCGACGACGACGAGGCCGGCATAGACCAACCGGGCGACGCCAAGATGGATACGGCCGGCGATAAGGTCCAAGGCGCCGTTGAGGAAGTGCGGTCCCGGCACCAGGACCATGCACGGGCAGACCGCGACCAGTCGCAGCGACGAGCTAAGATCGTAACGGACCGCCAGCGCGCCGATAACGCCAGCGAGGATCGCTGCGCAGAACGGCTGGATGAAATAGTTCGTACTCAACCGGGCGAGAGCGCGGCGTAGAATGGCGCCGGCGCCGGCGCTGACGAAGATCAGCACCATGGCAAGGAAATGGTCGACGCCGAAGATCACCGATAGCGCCACGGCGCCTGCCGCAGCCGCAAGCACGAAAAGCCATGTCGGAGCCGGCGGCGCATGCGCGATCACCCCGATCGCCTTCATTGCGGCATCCGGCGCCAGCCGTCCGGTTTCGACGGCCTCTATCGCCCGCATCGTCGAAGTTACGCGATCCATATCCACGCCGGCCGGATCGGCCGGTATCTGACAGAACGCTGTGGCCTCGCCGTCGGACTGAAGCTGTAGTGCGCCCCAGCGCGCCATGACGTTCGCGCGCAGGCCTAACGCGCGAGCCAGACGCTCCCCCGCGGCCACAACCTGATCCGTGGCTTGTCCGTTGACGAACAGTGTCCGCGCGAAGGTGAGGACGAGATTGCAACGCTCATCGGACGTCATGGGACTTCCTCCCGATCCATGCGTTTAGACGCCCAAGCTCCGGAAGGAGCCGGCTCGAAGGTTTCGGGCCGGCTCCGCCCTCCCGAGTGCGGGTGCTCAGGCCGCGTGGGCCGCCGATGGCCCGCCTGCCACGTACGGCTTCACCATTTTCTTAGGATCGACGACCCGATCGAATTCGGCTTCCGTGACAAAGCCCAATTTCAAGGCCGCCGCCTTCAAGGTGAGATCATTGTCCATCGCGTAGTGCGCGATCTTCGATGCCTTGTCGTAGCCGATGACCGGCGAAAGCGCTGTCACCAGCATCAGCGAACGTTCGACGTATTCGTTGATCTTCTTAAGGTTGGGCTCGGTACCCTCGATCAGGAACTTGCGGAAGTTCACGCAGCCGTCGCTCAGGATCGTGATGGAGTGAGTGATGTTGAAGATCATGAGCGGCTTATAGACGTTCATTTCGAGATAACCGCCGGCGCCGCCGAAGCCCACCGCGACGTCGTTGGCCATCACCTGCGCAGCTATCATCGTCAGCGCCTCGCACTGGGTCGGGTTGACCTTGCCCGGCATGATCGAGGAACCCGGTTCGTTTTCCGGAATTTTCAATTCTGCAAATCCGGCGCGTGGGCCGCATGACATCAGCCGAATGTCGTTCGCAATCTTGTAGAGCGACACGGCGAGCGTGCGCAGCGTTCCGGAGAGCTGGACCAGTGCATCGTGAGCGCCCTGCACGGTGAACTTGTTGGGCGCGGTAACGAAGGGCAGGCCGGTGAGCTTGGCGATCTGGGCCGCCGATGCTTCGGCAAAACCCGGCGCCGAGTTGATGCCGGTGCCGACGGCCGTACCACCGAGCGCCAATCGATACACGCCCGGCAAAGCTGCTTCGATCCGCTCCAGATTGTCCGACAGCATGCCCACATAACCGGACCATTCCTGGCCCAATGTCAGCGGGGTGGCATCCTGCATGTGCGTGCGCCCGATCTTGATGATGTCGTCCCATTTCTGCGATTTCGCGGCAATCGCGTCGCGCAGCGCCGACACCGCAGGAATGAGGCGCTCTTTCACGTTCACAGCCGCCGCGATGCACATGGCCGAAGGGAAAGAGTCATTCGACGACTGCGCCATGTTGACGTGGTCGTTGGGATGGACCGGCGCATGGCTTCCGAGGGGAGTCCCGGCGAGTTGGCAGCAGCGGTTGGAGATCACCTCGTTAACGTTCATGTTGAACTGAGTGCCACTGCCTGTCATCCAGACATGCAACGGAAACATGTCGTGATGCTGGCCGGCCAGGATCTCGTCGCAGGTCTGAACGATCAGCTTGGTGCGCTCATCGTCAAGCCGTTTGCTATCGTGATTGGCGATGGCGGCGGCCTTCTTCAAGGTGGCGTAGGACGTGATCATTTCGCGGGGAATCAAGTCCTTTCCGATGCTGAAATGTTCAAGCGAGCGCTGGGTTTGAGCACCCCACAGCTTGTCCGCAGGCACTTCAACAACGCCGAGGCTATCAGTCTCTCTTCTCATGCTGGCCATTTTATCCTCCGGGTTGGTCACTCTTAGCCGCCCAGTTGAGGTCGACACTTTGAAAATTGTGTTCTGCGAGGCGCGACTCCGCCAGCCGATCCCGCGGCTCTCGCACGAGGTCACCGTGTCGGACGTGTTCCCAAAATACTCCGCGGTCGCATTCCGATATCGCGGAGGAGTTGGCGTTCGCCGACGATCCTATTAGTGATCTCGTGAACGGTGCCCAGAACACCACCCATTCCGCCGCAGGCCGCTCAATCGCACATCCTCGCACTCCATGGGCTCATGAACCGGAATATTCCGATACACGGATGAGCGTACTTACGTAGATTCCCTCAATTTGACAAAAAAAAGCCGTACCAAAACCCGAGCGATTCCAGGAACTTTCCTATGCCAACGATCGCGCGACTGCCCGACGGGCAAATCGCGCCCTTCGCCGTTCAGCCTTCATATTGCAGCACGTGCAGACCGGCGTTCCAGTCGGTCGCATAGATCAGCCCGTCCCGCGTCACATAGATATCGGCGGTCTTGGCGGCGAGCGCGACGTTGGGCCTCGGGTCGATCAACTTGGCCGGCGTCGGCGGCAGCCAGAACGCAAGCTCCTTCGGGGCAAACTGGTTCTTGAGGTCGAACACGCGGACGCCGCCGGCATTGTAGGTCGCGAAAATCGTCTCCTCGCTCTGGAACGACCCGGGCCGGTTCTCATGCAGATTGTGTGGCCCGAACGTGCCGGGGGCGGCGCAATAGTCGCGATCCTGCGGGACCGGCATGGTTGCGATCGTCACCGGATTTTCCGGGGCCAGCACGTCGACCACGAAGATCTGGAACAGCCCTTTCGCGCACTTCTCCGCATTCGCCTCGTCGGCCACGACCGCGAGATTGCGCCCCGGCAACGGCAAGGGCGTGTGGGTGCCGCCCGGAAACGGCGGCGACCAGTTGATGTGCGACAATAATTTCGGCTGGGCCGGATTGGACACATCGTGGATGGTGAAGCCGCCATCGCGCCAGGCGCCGTAGCCGAGCTTGCCCGCGACAATCATGTGATGCAGCGCGTAGCGCTTGCCCTTGGGCGCGGTCGACGCTTCGCCGGCCGCGCGGTTCATGCCCGGCAGCCACCATTTCGAGACGATGACCGGCTTGGTGATCTCGTTGAGATCGACGATGCACAGGCAGTGATCGGTGAAGCCGTCGAAATGCGCCGACACATAGGCATAGCGCCCGCCCATCCAGGACAGCCGGTTGACGCCTAATCCCGGCATTTCGAGAAACGCGATCTCCTTCATCTCGCCGGGCTTGGAGATGTCGTGAATCGAAAGACCGCTGCGGAAGCTTTTGCGCTTGGTGATGCTGTCGGCCAGATTGTTCTCGAAATAGCCGCGCTGGTCGCTATAGGACTGCATGGCCACGATATTGGCGCCGTTCGCCACGAGCAGCAGATCGTCCGACGACTGCAGATGATGGGTGCGGGTATATTGCCCGGCCGTGAAAAAGTTCACCGGTTTCAGATTGCGTGGGTCGCTGGCATCCAGGATGGTCACGCCATCGCTGAACATATGACCGACATAAAGATGATTGCGGCTGGACATGATCTGGACGCTGTCGGGACGCCCGCCGATGTCGCTGTAGGACACATGCTTGATGCGGTGACCGATCCCTTCCGGTGGCACCGACCCCTCCTCGGCGCGGGCCGCGACCGGCATCCCGGCCAGCGCCATGACGCCCAATATCCCCCGCAAATGCGCGCGACGGCTCACCTTCTGCATGACTCTCCCCGAGCTTGATTTTCTTCCCGGCAACCTAGCACGGGGTCGCAGGGCGGCAAGCACGACACCCGTCAATTACAGGGTGGCAATGGCATGGTGGTTGCGCCGCGGCCCGGCGCAGGCGGTCGCGAGCGGAATCAAAAGCGGCTCTCGCAACCGGGGCCGGATCGGATTAGCCTTGCGCCGCCTGGCCGGATCAACCGGCCGGCGCTTATATTGGGAGGATATGATGACACGCGACGTGCAGCGCGATCCGGAATCAATCATTTCACGACGAACGCTCGTCCAGGGCCTGGCAATCGCCGCCGGTGCCACAATGGTCGGAGCCGGGAGCGCATTGGCCCAGCA
>WNEY01006553.1_pt1 | contig 14026 bp, 13 predicted proteins | sample 5400531 | NCBI WGS metagenome assembly WNEY01 (sample SAMN13153338, study PRJNA577476) | soil metagenome | isolation source: 200 cm saprolite under Douglas fir tree site 1 | place: USA:California | collected 2015-04-18
GCCACCATCGCGCTGGAAGTCGATTTTTCACCGACGGTGACCGAGTTCGGAAGCATGGCCGATATTCTTGGCGTCGGCGTTTTGATTCGCGGCCAAAGCGGGATCGGCAAAAGCGAATGCATACTTGGCTTGATCGAACGCGGCTACAGTCTCGTGGCCGACGACGTAACACGGATAACTTCTTTGGAAGGCCGTGAGCTCATGGCGACGGCGCCGGAGCTCACTCGCAATCATATGGAAGTGCGCGGCATTGGCATTATCAACGTCGCTTCCGTGTTCGGCATCGGCAGCATCCGGATCGAGAAGCGCCTCGATCTCGTCGTCACGTTGAAGGAATGGCAGGATCTGGAGGCGGTAGATCGAATCGGACTCGATCAGGAATTCTACGAAATTCTCGGACTGCAAGTGCCGCACGTGACCATTCCGGTGCGGCCGGGCCGCGATATCGCGCGCCTGATCGAAGTGGCGGCGATGGATCAAAAGTTAAAGGGCCTCGGCCAGAACAGCGCCGTCGAGTTCAATGCCAAGTTGCTCAATTTGATGGATCCAGGATCGAAATAATGGGATTGCTCAATCGCCGAGCCAGCGCCGCAGCGCGCAGCCAGAAGATCGAGAAGGAAATATCGATTGTGAATCGGCTCGGTCTCCACGCGCGTCCGGCGGCGATGTTCGTGCGCATCGCGAGCCGTTACCGCTCGGAAATTTGGGTGGCAAAAGAAGGCGAAGAAGTCAATGGCAAGAGCATCATGGGCTTGATGATGCTGGCGGCCGGGCAGGGATCGAAGCTGCGCATCCGCTGCGAGGGGCCGGATGCCGCCCGCGCGATGGAGGAACTCGAGGAGTTAATCAACGCGCGCTTCAACGAAGATTGACATCCCCGTTACTCTGGCAGGTGAATGAGCGATAACGCGCGGCCGGAAATTCGGTTTCAGGGAGCGGGGGTCTCTCCGGGAATTGCCCAGGGCGCGATTCACGTCGTGCGTGATGACCTCGACGACGTGGCGCGCTATCACATCGAGCCCTCGCAAATCACGAACGAGATTGGGCGCTTCGAAACGGCGCTCATTCAGACGCGCGTGCAGATTCTCGAGATGCAGCAAAAGATCGCCGAATCGATCGGGGCGAAAGACGCGGGCATTTTCGACGCCCACCTGCTCGTGGTCGAAGACCGCACTTTGATCGACGAAGTGCTGCGCAAACTCGAGAGCGACCTTTGCAATGTGGAGTGGGTCTTTCAGGAAGTTGCCGCGAATTACGCGGAAACGCTAAGCAAGATCGACGATCCCTATTTACGCGAGCGCGCGCTCGACATCCAGGATGTAACCAAGCGCGTGATCCGCAACTTGCAGGGAAAAGCGCCGAAGACATTCCTCGCCCTGACCGAGCCGCACATTCTTGTCGCGCACAATCTCACACCGTCGGACACGGCAACCATGAACAAGGAGCGCGTCCTCGGCATCGCCACTGATCTCGGCAGCCGCACCTCGCATACCGCGATCATGGCGCGCTCGCTCAACATTCCCGCGATCGTCGGGTTGCATAACGTGACCGAAAAACTCGAGACCGGCCAGCATGTCCTGCTCGACGGCACAAACGGCTTGCTCATTGTCGATCCAACGCCGGAGACGCTGACGCATTACGGCGAAATCGAGTCAAGAAGAGTCAAAGTCGTTACCCAGTTAAAAGAGCTTCGCGAGACAAAGTCGACCACCCGCGACGGACGTCACATCGTCCTCTCGGCTAATATCGAACTTCCGGACGATATCGATGCGGTTGCAGCCAATGGCGCCGAGGGAATCGGCCTTTATCGCACGGAATTTCTTTATTTGAATCGCAACACGCTTCCCACTGAGGAGGAACAATACCAGACGTATCGAAAAGTTGCGGAGCGCGTTTCGCCAGATCCGCTGATCATCCGCACGTTCGATCTCGGAGGCGACAAGCTGGCCGCTGGCACCGTCGATGTAAGTGACGAACTCAATCCGTTTCTCGGCTGGCGGGCCATTCGTTTTTGTCTCGAAAACACCGACATCTTTAAAACTCAATTGCGTGCAATCCTTCGGGCCAGTGCGGTCGGCAATGTGAAAATCATGTTCCCGATGATTTCCGGCTTGGACGAATTGCGGCAGGCGATGTCGATCTTGAACGAATGCAAGGAAGAACTGCGTCGCACCGGATCGACATTCGGCGATGCAACTGAAGCGGGCGCGATGATCGAGATCCCCAGTGCGGCAATCTCCGCCGACATTCTCGCGCGCGAAGTCGATTTTTTCAGCATCGGCACGAACGATTTGATTCAGTACGCGCTCGCGGTCGATCGCGTGAACGAGCGCATCGCGCATCTCTACGAGCCGACGCATCCAGCCGTGCTCCGCTTGCTCAAGATGATCGCCGACGCCGCCCACGCGAATGACATTTGGGTCGGCGTGTGCGGTGAGATGGCCGGCGATATCGCGCTCGTTCCGCTTCTGCTCGGCCTCGGGATGGATGAATTGAGCGCGAGCGCGACACTCGTGCCGCGAGTCAAACGCGCCGTGCAAAGTCTAGCGATTGCGGAGTGCGGGCAACTTGTCGATGAAGCGCTCAAGCTCCAGACGCCGTCGGAGATTCTTGATCGCTGCCTCGAATTGGCGAACCAACGTTACGGCGATTTGCTCGGCTGATGTTGTAGCGGCGCTCTGTAAGCGTCGAATTATTTCGGCGGTCATAGACCGCCGCCACAGCATCTACTCTTCTTCGCTTGATTCCGTTTCCGGATCGGGCTTGAGCCCTTCCTCCTCCATTTTGCGCAGGACATCGCTCATGTCGTCCACTTCGTCCCACACTTCCTGGCTCACGTAAATAGGCGCTTTCTGCTGGGTGGCTATCGCAATACAATCGCTTGGCCGCGCATCCAACTCGATGATTTTCTTCTGCTGCAATTCGTTTTCCGCCCGGATGATCGCGCGCGCATAGTAAGTCGCGTTCTTAAGATCGTTAATGATGACCCGCTCGACTTTCGCGCCCAGAGCGGTCATCAAATGCCCGAGGAGATCGTGGGTAAGCGGACGCTCCTTGGAAATCTCGCGCATGAACATTGTGATTGCGCTGCCGACGGTTTGATCGACATAGATAATGAACACTTTGTCGTTGTTTCCCAGAAACACGGCGCACCCGCCGCTTGTGGGCAGGACCGCGCGCACCTGCACCTCAATCACCGTTTTGTTCATCCCGCGGAACGGTATCCGCGCGAAGAGGAAAAACAACTCGACACGCAAATTGTTGGAGCTCGGTTCTGCCGCTGAGGACAGCGGCAGCTACAACAGGACGAAATTTCTTTACATCCGTCGTTGTGAATAAGGTCGCGCGAATTTTTTCGAACTGGGCTTGCATGTTCGGCGCGCTGATTGAATATGCGCTTGGCGGCTGCGACCGCGGCACGAATCAAAATGAAAACCGAGTGGGACGTTGAGTCTGCTATCGCCACTTACAACGTCGACCGGTGGGGCGGCGATTACTTCACCATCAACAGCGCCGGAAATGTCGAGGTGCGGCCGCTCCAGGAAAACGGCGGAAACATTGACATCCTCGAAGTCGTTAACGAAGCGCGCTCGCGCGGTCTCGGTTTTCCGCTCGTCATCCGGTTTCAGGATTTGCTGCGCCATCGGGTCGAATCGGTCAACCACGCGTTTCAAAACGCGATGAGCGAGTTCGGCTATCGCAATCAGTACCGCGGAGTCTTTCCGATCAAAGTCAATCAGTTGCGCGAAGTGATCGAAGAGATTGTCGATGCCGGCCAACAATTTCATTTCGGTCTCGAAGCCGGCAGCAAACCCGAACTGGTTGCCGCGCTCGCCATGCACAAGGACCCGGAGAGCCTCATCATCTGCAATGGCTACAAAGATCCCGCCTTCATTCGGATCGCGCTGCTCGGCCGCAAGCTCGGTAAGTCGGTCGTCATCGTAGTCGAAAAACTTGAGGAACTCGAACAAACGATTCGCACTTCAAACGAAGTCGGTGTCGAACCGCACATTGGGATTCGTGTGCGGCTGCACAGCAAAGGCTCCGGCAAATGGTCGCCCAGCGGGGGCGAGAACGCGAAGTTCGGTCTCGACGCGACCAATCTTGTCGCTGCGAGCCAGATATTAAAAGACGCCGGTTTCACCCATTGCCTCAAACTCGTTCATTTCCACGTCGGCTCGCAAGTTCCGGACATTTCGACGATCAAGCGCGCCGTGCGCGAAGCCGCCCGCTATTACGCAAAGCTCGCAAAACTTGGACATGAGATCGGCTATCTCGATGTTGGTGGCGGTTTGGGCGTCGATTACGACGGCTCGCGCAGCGACTTCGATAGCTCGGCGAATTATTCCCTTCAGGAATATGCTAACGATGTCGTCTGGAACATCGCCGACGTCTGCGATTCGGAAGGTGTTGCCCATCCCGCGATCGTGAGTGAAGGCGGTCGCGCGATCGTCGCGCACCATTCCGTGCTCGTCATGGAAGCGTTCAGTTCCATCGAAAGAACCGCGCCGAAATTGAAGGTCGAGGCCACCGAAAAGGATCACAAGCTCGTGCCTGACATTCTCGATGTGAAACAGCGCCTGAAACGTGGCAATCGGATCGAGAGCTTGCACGACATCCAGCAGATCAAGGAAGAAGCGCAACAAATGTTCGACCTCGGCCTGCTCGATCTCGAATCGAAAGCAAAAATAGAGACCGTCTATTGGCAGCTCGCGCAGCAAATCGTCAACATGCATCGCGGTTTGCGCTACGTGCCGGACGAAGTAAAACAGCTCGAGACCTCGCTGGGCGATCAATACATCTGTAATTTTTCCGTGTTCCAATCGCTTCTCGATCATTGGGCCCTTGGACAGTTGTTTCCGATCATGCCGATCCATCGACTGACCGCGCCGCCCGATCGCAATGGCATGATCGTGGACATCACTTGCGATTCCGACGGCAAAGTCTCGAAGTTCATCGACCTGCAGGACGTTCGCGACACGCTTCCGCTCCATCGCATCACGCCCGGCGAAATTTATTATCTCGGCGTCTTCATGGTCGGCGCCTATCAGGACATCATGGGCGATCTGCACAATTTGTTCGGACGCGTCACCGAGGTGCATGTCTTTCTCGATCCCGACGAAGAATCCGGCTGGTACATCGAGGAAGTGATTGAAGGCAGCACGATCGGCGAAGTTCTTGCCATGACGCAATGGGACAAAGTCGAGCTCATGCGCCTTCTCAAAACGCAAGTCGACGCCGCGATCAAGACAGACCGTTTAAAACCGAACGACGCGATGAAACTTCTCTCCGATTACGAGCGCCTCTTGCAGGAATACACGTACCTCTCACTCAATGGCACCAAACCGCCGCCGCAACCAGGCAATTGGTTGCCGCTGAGTTAAGCGTGACGGGCAGACTGGCTTTGAAATGTAGGGCAGGCGCATCGCTGCCGTTTTATTTTAATTGGCAACCGGAGCGGTTGCCCTACAACTGCTATTGAGCCTGAGCGTTGGACGTCTGCGTCGAATCTGCGTTAATCTGCAAAATCTGTGGACAAGTCTTCTCCTGGTTTTCAAATAAACGACGACATTTCCCGCGCGGAAACATTGCCCGCGGATGTATATGTCGATCTTGCGTGGCACGAACGCGCCAAGGGAAAAATTTTCGCGCGCGCCTGGCAGTTCATCGGTGAAGCCGCGCAAGTGAAAGCGCCCGGTCACGTGCGGCCGTTTACGTTGCTCGAAGGTTGTCTGGACGAACCGCTGTTGCTGACGGTCGATGAAAACGTGCAAACACATTGTTTGTCGAACGTCTGCACGCATCGCGGCGCGCTCGTGCTTGAGGGCGAAGGGCACCTCAAGGGAATGCGCTGTCGTTATCACGGCCGGAAGTTCGCGCTTGATGGATCGTTTTCGTCCATGCCGGAATTCGATGGTGTCGCAAATTTTCCGAGCGAAAAAGACAATCTGCTGCGCGTTGCGCTTGAACGTTGGGGTCCGTTTTTATTTTGCAATCTCAATCCCGCGTTTGCGTTTGACGAACTCGTTAAGCCGATGAACGAGCGAGTAAACTTTCTCCCGCTCGATCGCGCCGTGTTCGATCCATCCACATCACGCGATTATTTCCTGAAAGCGAACTGGGCGCTCTACATCGATAATTACCTGGAAGAATTTCATCTCCCGTATGTGCACGGCACCAGTCTCGCCGGGCTCGATTACAGCGAATACCGTACCGAGCTTTATCCGTACGGAACGCTACAGCTCGGCGTCGGCAAATCGAAAGAAGATTCATTCATGCTCCCAGAAGATCATCCCGATCACGGCAGCAACATCGCGGCGTTTTATTACTGGCTCTTCCCAAACTTGATGATGAATTTTTATCCGTGGGGTGTTTCGATGAACGTCGTCTATCCGCTCGGTCCGGAACGCACGCGAATTTCATTTCTCAGTTACGTCTGGGACAAAGATCGACAATCAAGCGGCGTCGGCGCCGATCTGCATCGTGTTGAGATGGAGGACGAAGAAGTTGTCGAATCCGTTCAGCGCGGTCTGCGGTCGCGTCTCTATGATCGCGGGCGTTATTCGCCCCGCCGCGAAGCCGGCACGCATCACTTCCACAAACTTCTCGCGCGTTTTCTGAATGACTCTTGACCGCGAATTGCGGAGATGCAGACGGAGCGCAGCGTCTCCCCTTCTGTAGGGGAAGGCGTTGCCTTCCCGATTAAAGAAAAGGGAAGCTAATAGCGTCCCCTACAGTTCGCGGCGTCAGCGTTATCGCTTTCGCAGGCGAAGCGGAAACAACATCGATACTTGTTTTCGATACTTTCGGTAGCTGTCGCCGTAGAAGCGGATCAGATCTCGCTCCTCGAATTGGATCGCCACCAGGATGTAAGCTGTGGTCATAACGGCGAAGAACAAGTGTCCTGTCGTCATGTGCGGCGTGGCCCAGAACGCGGTGATGAACCCGAGGTAAAGCGGATGACGCACGATCTTGTACAAAGTCGGCGTCCTAAAAGGTGGCGGCTCGTCATGTTTGCCCACCAAATAGTTATAGACCTGCTTCATGCCGAAGAGACCGAAATGATCGATGAGATAAGTTGAAACAAGAACCAACCCCCAGCCGATCCAATAGAGGCCTTGCAACAAGGTGCGGCCATTTGGGTTGCGGACGTCCCAAACGATTCCTTTCATCGGATGCCATTTCCAAAAGAGCAGCAACAAAATCAGGCTGGCCAATAACACATAAGTGCTGCGTTCAACCGGCTCGGGGACAAATTTTGTCCAGGCGCGTTTGAACCATTGCCGCGCCATCACGCTGTGTTGAACGGCGAAAAGACTGAGTAAAACAGCGTTGATGACGAGCGCCTTCGCCAGCGGCCCTTCCGGCCCTGAATCAATCGATTTCGGAACTATAACGTTGCCGACGAAACCGATTGCATACAAGAATGACACCAGGAAGATGAGGTAACAAACCAGTCCGTAGAGAAACGCAATGATTCGACCAAACATATTAAGTCTCCTTTCAGTTTTGCCGCCTGCCTCTGCGCCGACTAGGCTGACAGCTGACAATTCCGACGGCAAGCCTAAAGTATTACGAACAAGACCACGCCCGCGCGATTGAAAACCAGAGCTATGTCATCGCGGCGAATCGCGTGGGCACAGACGATAGAGTCACCTTTGCCGGACTGCGGCGATTTGCTTCGGCGACTTATTCCTCGCCGTCGTAATAATCGAGCGCCTTGGAACGCATCAGTCTGCGCTCCGGCGACCGCACCAGCCATTTCTTGCTGTCAGGGTAATAGGCCGACTCGCCGATCGGATTATCGGCGACAACGTAGACGACGAGGTCCTCTTTGCCGTTATTGGTAAGTTGATGAGGCTCGTCAGGTCCAAAGATAAATGCGTCGCCGGTCTCAATAGGGGTCGTCCCATCTTTGTGACGAACGAGGCCATTCCCCGAAACGACGTGATAAAGCTCCCATTGCGCGCTGTGTAAGTGATATGGGTATGGAGTTTGCCCCGGAGTTAGGCGCAGAATTTCGAGATCGAATGGATGTCGATCTTGCAAGTCGGTCGAAGTTTCTTTTCGCCCCAGCGCAATCGAGACGCTCCTGCCGAACCCGGCGAACTTCCCTTTCGGCGAAGTCCACGAGTCCTCGGCGATATCTTTCGTATTAATCTTCTGCATGTTCGCCGTTTCTTTGCCCTTGCCTATTGAGCGAGCAGATAAATCCCGAGCAAAGTCACAAAAAAATAAGGAACGAGGACAGCCGCCCCACCATAGTCCTTTGCTATTCGCTGACCGAAAAAGAGCGCTAAGATCGACGTCGCGGAAACGACGGCGCCGTAAAACGCCACCGTTATATCGTGCGAAAAAATTACGAACACGCATCCAATCGCGGACAAAGCTCCCGCTGCAAGCTCAAGGGTCGTGATCGCAAGGACCATCAGCGGCACCATCCCAGCCAGCGGACTTTTGGCAAAATGCCCTTTCAGCCAGTCGAGATTTCCTCGCCGGTCGACTACCTTGTCGATGCCGGATTGCAGAAAAAGAATCGCGAGAAACGCTGAAACCAGGATCTGCGACAGAAATAGAGCTCCCGCGAGTGTGTGCAGATTTTGCATTCGCTGCTTCTAACACGATCCGACATTGCGGAGAAACATGAATCTCAAACTGTTTGCGGCGGGGCTTCGAACGGAATCTTCGCTTGGCAAGCGATCGCGTTTCTTCGAGTTGCTTTTCCTGGGTTCCTGGTTTCCTGATTGAAATTGTGAGCGATACATTTTCACCAATTTCGGTAAAGGATGCGCTAAGAAGCTCCGCACCGATTGCGCGGATTTTGGTGCAGGGTTGGGTGCGCACGCGCCGCGATTCGAAAGATTTCTCCTTCATTGAGCTGAACGACGGTTCTTGCCTGCGCAATCTTCAGATCATTGCCAAAAATTTGTTGGCGAATTATGCCGAGCTTCAGCGTTTGACCACAGGCGCTTCCATAATAGTAGAAGGCGAGCTCGTTGCATCCCAGGGCAAAGGCCAAAGCTGGGAGGTCGTGGCGGAGAAGATCGACATCGTCGGCCTCGCCGACGACACCTATCCGCTGCAAAAGAAGGGACACACGCCGGAATTTTTGCGCGAGATCGCGTTCAAATCTTTTTGGCTGCGTCTTTCGCGTGCGCAGCCGGCTCGCCTTCGCCATTCACAAGTTTTTTCAAGAACGCGGGTTCGTTTATGTCCACACGCCGATTATCACGGGAAGCGATTGCGAAGGCGCCGGCGAATTGTTTCGCGTCACCGCTATCGACACCAAGAATCCCCCGCGTACGAAAGATGGCGAGATCGATTACGCCAGAGACTTTTTCGCGCGCCCGACTTACCTGACCGTGAGCGGTCAGCTCGAGGCGGAAGCGTTCGCATTGTCGCTCTCGAAGGTCTACACCTTTGGTCCGACGTTTCGCGCCGAGAACTCGAACACCTCGCGGCACGCGAACGAATTCTGGATGATCGAGCCGGAAATGGCGTTCTGCGATTTGAACGGCAATATGGATCTCGCTGAGGAGATCGTGAAATATCTAATTGTCGATCTTCGCGAAAGTTGCCCTGAAGAGCTCGGGTTATTCGCCAAGTTCGTGGATAAGGATTTAATTTCGCGGCTCGACTTCGTGGTCGAGAGAAAAGTTCAGCGCATCACTTATACCGACGCGATCGCGCTTTTGAAAAAAAGCGGAGAAAAATTCGAGTTCCCGGTCGAATATGGATTCAATTTGCAATCGGAACACGAGCGTTGGTTGACCGAAAAACATTTCAAATGCCCGGTCACCGTTTTCAATTACCCGAAGGAGATCAAACCGTTCTATATGCGATTGAACGATGATAATAAAACGGTTACCGCGATGGACCTGCTGGTCCCCGGGATCGGCGAAATCATTGGTGGAAGTCAGCGCGAGGAGCGCCTCGAAGTTCTGGAGACGAACATGCGCCGTCACAAAATGGATCCGGCCGATTACAAATGGTATCTCGATCTTCGCCGCTACGGAACGGTCCCGCATTCCGGGTTCGGTCTCGGCTTCGAACGCATGCTCATGTTCATGACCGGCGTGTCGAACATTCGCGACGTCATTCCCTTCGCGCGAACCCCCGGCAGCGCCGAGTTCTAGTACGAACTAGAATCTGCATCACTTATATTGGTTCCCTTGAAGTCTTCATCAGTCGTAGGCACTCGTCAGTTAACGTATCCTTGTAAACTCGAGCTTGGAGCCGTTGACCTCTCTCAAAATCATACGGTCGCTCGCGAATTCCATCTGATAAACAGAGGTAGCGAACGGCGTCTCGATCTTAATCCGGTTATTGTCGCCGAAACTATACCTGCCTCGCATATTCCCGATCAGAAGAGAACGATTTTCAGAGAATTCCCAAACAATGGCATTTGCATCCCCGGACGTATGCCATTTACCGACGATGTCGTGGGAAGGACCGCCGCAGCCGGCCATGGCATACAGCAAAACTGCCAAGGCGCTTATCGCTAATCGGGCCTTATACCGGAGAAGACTAAATGGCATGACAATCGGGATTCTCTCTTCCGCGAACATAACCGGTGGAACGCATAATCTAGCCATTCACTTCGATATCATGAAGCCTTTCTTTTGCTCTTCGGTCTTGGGCCCGCGCTCGCTGCGTACTGCGTCCGATGTAGCAATGGAGATGGCGCTCTTTCAGTTCCGAGCTGGCTTCTGACTTCTGATCTCAGCCTGCCTCGCCGCCTGTTTGCGAATGGCGTCAACGGCGATCAGGGCGACCTAGATGCTGGAAAGCCAATAGGTCGATTGAGTGGAAACGAGAGAGTCAAAGCATTCGGAATAACGTTGCGAAGGCGGGGACTTCTATCCCTTAGCGCCCACGCTCGTCTCTAAAACAGAAAATCTGCTTCAGCGGATTGACTCTTCGCATCATGCGTGTATATACACGGATAATGGCTTCCTCACCTTCGTTCCACGCGTGTCGCACTTGTGCGTGCTCTGCCCTGCGCCACGCCAGCAGGGCCGTGACCCAGCATTACGAGAGACATTTTCGAGGGAGCGGGCTTCGTGCAACCCAATTCACCATTCTGGCCACGCTCGCACAGACCGGCCCGCTCTCCATCTCCGGGTTGTCTGCGAAACTCGGTCTTGAGCGAACAACGCTGTCGCGAAATTTGCGCCTGCTTGAAAACAAAAGATGGGTCTGTGCGATTGCCCACTGCGATCAACGCATGCGAAGGATGGAACTAACACCAAAGGGCAGGAAGAAAGCCGTGGCCGCCTTGCCAGTTTGGAAACGCGCGGACGCCGGCGCGGAGACGGTCTTACGGCGGTTTGGTCTGCAGTCGCGGCCGGTGCGGCCACCGCTTCGCTCAAAATAATTTTCGCAATGAAAGATGTGTATACACACTTGATCGATGGTTCCACCGTAGCCTGCCCTGAGCCGAGTCGAACGAGTCTCTCGCGACGGTTCCTCGAAAAAGAAAATACGCGCGCGAAAATGCTGGCTTTAGCGCAAAACGTCCACTCGTAGTGAACCGTGGAGTGAAATATGAACACTTATCTTCGGTTCCGACCATTTGGTCTACGATCACAGCCATTGACGCGCCCAAGATAAATTTTTGTAGTGAAGGATGTATATACACGCATGATGGAAAGAGGATGCATAATCCCGTATTGCCGCCGTTTCGCTCTGCCGCCGATGTCTGGGACAGGCGCGGAAAAGCGAAATGAAAAAGAAAGGAATGATCTATGAACACTGATCTTATCGGTTCCATTGAATTGACCGCCTCAGCCGCAATCGTTATTGCCGCTTTGTCGATCGGATTCGGTTCCAACCCCGTGACGCGAGTTAGCATAGCTGTCTGGCTTGGCATTTGGTTCGTCATCGTCGTAATTTTGGCCGCGACCCGCACCCTCTATTACGAACATGGACTTGGCACGCCCGGTCTCGGCCTGGCCATCGTGCTTCCGATCACGATCCTTTGCATAACCGCCGCGCGCATCCAATCGTTGCGCGAGGCTTTCCATCGAGTGCCGCTCTGGCTTCTTGTCGGTGTGCACACGGTCCGTCTGCTCGGCGTGAGTTTTATCATTCTCTTTGCGGCCGGGCGTTTGCCCGCGCCGTTCGCTCCGGTCGCCGGCTGGGGCGACATCTTTGTCGGAGCAACCGCTGTCCCAGTCGCGTGGCTTGCCTACCGACAGACCACAAATGCTCGGGCGATCCTATGGATTTGGAATGTCATTGGAATCGCGGATCTGATCGCCGCGATCGGATTGGGAGCAACGTCTTCGCCCGGCCCGCTGCGGTTGATTTTCGCAGAACCTAGTTCAGCCATCATGACAACCCTGCCGTGGCTCTTGATTCCCGGCTTTCTCGTCCCGCTGCTAATTACAGTTCACATCGCGATCTTCGTTCGACTGAAGGTGGAATAGCTGGCGGGAGTCTGATCTCTGGACTCTGCCCTCTCTTCCGTTGGGCTTGGCCCCAAGTCGAGGCATCACGCCGGTTTTATTTTATCCTGTTAAACGCAAGCTTGGCACCGTTGACCTCTGTTAAAATCATGTGGTCGCCCCAGAATTCCATATGATAAGCCATAGTTGCGTACGGGGTCTGAATCTTAACTCGGTTATTGTCGGCGAGACTATATCTGCCTCGCGTCTTCCCGATCACCACGGAACCAGTTTCAGAGAATTCCCAAACGCTTGCTTTTGGATCGCCCCCCGACGCCTGCCATTTACCGACAATTTCAGGGGAAGGACTTCCGCAGCCGGCCATTGCCAACAGCAAGACCGCCATGGCGGTTATCACCAATTGGAACTTATATCGGGCAAAACTAAATGGCATGATCACCGGATTTTCTCTGGCGCGAGCGCAATCGGGAGAATGCGCGGTCGAGCCACTCGTTGCAATCCTGTAAAGTCTGTCTTTGGGCGTGGACACCTCGCCGCGAAGCGAAAGCAGTTGTCTTGAGCCGGAGAGTTGATTGTCGATCTTATGGGTTGCTCCTAGTGGATTGCTTTATCTGCAAAGATCCGAGAAACTACGTCGCGCAAAGCCTTTTCGGTCCTCGGGTTATCCATTTCTCGAGAAACCCGAATACACTCCGCCGGCGTCGCGTCTAATAACGAATGAAGAAGGTAATACTAAGCATGGCGTTGGCAGTCGCCGCGCCGTTTGCGTGGGCACAGGTCACTGAGACCACGACAACGACCACGACTGAGGGAAGCGGCACAATCACCGAGCTCAGAACCGGTGGCACGATCGTGCTGAAAGAAAGTGCCGGACCAAGGCAATATCGCTTTGGCAAACGCGTCGTCTACGTCACACGTAGCGGTAGGGAACTGGACGAAGCCACGGTGAGAACAAAAATCACGGTGGGCGCTCCCGTCCGCGTTCATTATGTGACTGAAGGCGGCAACATGGTCGTCGATCGAGTGATCCTTGACGAGGATTAAGATCGACAATTAACATTCGCGCCTTTTCGGCTTCGCCTCACCCATGAAGGCGGAACGGAGAGGCGCGTTTCGCGTACTGCGCTTTTGTCATTCCGAGCGGTGGCCTGCCTTGAGCGATCTCGCTAGCCAGTATGCAAGATCCTTCGACTTCGCTCAGCATGACAGCGGGTAGTCGCCGTCACTTTTTCTTCGATTCTTTCTTCGACTCGCGCTTGGATTCCTTCGCTTCCTTGGGCGTTTTTTTCGATTCGCCGGGGCGATAATCTTCCTGCTCGGCGGCGGCGAAGGCTTTTTCGAGCCCAACCATGTCTTCACCGGGCTTGAGCGTGTCGAAGGCTTCGGATTCTTTGCGCAGTTCTTCCTCGGAATAGTTGGCAGCTTTGATCGACAATCCGATGCGGCGCTCGACTTTGTCCACCTTGATGACGCGCGCTTCGACTTCCTGGCCGACTTTGAGCACGTCTTTCACTTTGGCGACGTGGTCTTCGCTTAACTGCGAGATGTGGACGAGCCCGTCGATGTCGTCCTCGAGTTGCACAAACGCGCCGAAACTGGCGAGCTTGGTCACCTTG
>WNEY01002275.1_pt1 | contig 14021 bp, 11 predicted proteins | sample 5400531 | NCBI WGS metagenome assembly WNEY01 (sample SAMN13153338, study PRJNA577476) | soil metagenome | isolation source: 200 cm saprolite under Douglas fir tree site 1 | place: USA:California | collected 2015-04-18
CGAAGGGCAGCACCCGGACCTCGTCGATGCCAGCCAGGCCGCGGCGGTACTCACGGTAGATTGCCGCGAGTCGATCGACCCGCGCCTCGAGCCTCGCCAGCTGGGCGATCCCGACCGCCGCCTGCAGGTTCGTCAGCTTGAAGTTGAACCCGATGCTGGCGTGAACGTCGTTGCCTCCGGTGCCGCGTACCGGTCGGCCTTGATCCTTCAGCTCGCGAAGGCGGACGACCAAGGCATCATCGTCGGTGACGATCAGTCCTCCCTGACCCGTGGTGATGGTCTTGTTCGGCGAGAAGGAAAAACATCCGGCGCGTCCGAACGTCCCCAGACACCTGCCCCGGTGCCGCGAGCGCAGCGCCTCGGCGGCATCTTCGACGACGACGATGCCGCGGGCGTCGGCGATCTCCAGAATGCGATCGATCGCAGCGGCGCGACCGCTGACGTGCACCGGGAGGACGGCTCGTGTCCGCGGCGTGATCGCGTTCGCGAAGCCGGCCGGGTCCAGCGTCAGCGTATCGGGGTCGACGTCGACGAACACCGGCGTCGCGCCGGCAAGCGTGACGGCGTTCGCGGTCGCGATGAAGGTGACATCGGGCACCACGACTTCATCGCCATGCCGGACGCCGACGGCGACGAGCGACAGGAAAATCGCCGCCGTGCCGCTCGTCACCGCCACCGCGTGACGCGCGCCCAGGGCGACGGCCATTCGCCGCTCGAAGTCGCCGGTCACGTCGCCGTCGTTGAGATAGCCGCTGTCGAGCACGCGAAGCACCAGCTCCCGCTCTTCGTCGCCCGTTTCAGGGCGCCACCACGGGATGCGGGTTGCGGTTGTCATGCGTCCTTTGTCATCGCCGCGAGGCGTGTTCTGAGGAGCTCGGCCTGCGCGCGGACCGCTGCGCGATTGCGCGCGCAAATCCACCGGACGGGAATCCCGCCGTACACCGCCCACGGCTCGAAGGCAAAGCCGGGGGGCACGAAGCTGAGCGCGCCAATGACCGTCCCCTCCGGCACGTGGTTGCCCGGCATCACCACCGCATTGGCCCCGACCGCGGTGCAGTTCGCAAACGTCACGTCCCCTTCGATCAGGTGCTGCTTGATCGGGCCGGCGCCGTCGGGCACGATCGTCACCACGTCGTTGACGAAGTCATCACTCGTGCACCAGATCTTGACGCCGGACGAGAGACTGCAGAAATCGCCGAGCGTGAACTGGTGGTGCGGGCCGCCCGCTACCGAGCAGCCGGACGCGATGTGCGAGCAGATGCCAATCCGCACGCGCGTCGAGAAATAAGAGAAATCATCGACGATCGAGTACTCGCCTATCTCGAAGTGCTCGGGATGCCGGATCCTAGCGTGCGGAGAGATGATGGGCTTCATCCTGCATTTTCGCGGGGAGCACACCCCACAGGTCGACCACCTCGACGTGCTTCGGAACAGCGAGCATGCGATACGCAGTGTGGGGCACGCCCACGATGATCACGTCGCTGCGCTCGACGAGCTGCTCCTTCGTGATGAAGGTCGGGTCCTGGGCGAATTCGTCGGAATAGTAAACGTCGGCGCCATGAAACCGCAGCACCTTTCCCAGTTTGTACGACAACGAGTCGCGGATGTCGTCGATGTCGGCCTTGAACGCCATGCCGAGGATCCCGACGCGCGTCTTGTCGAGCGTGTAGCGCCGTTTGAGGCTGTCGACGAGGAAGCTGGGCAGCCCTTCGTTGATGCCCATCGCGGCCTGCCCGAGCGAAAACCCGCTCACGTTGAATGCGGCGAGCTGCATGGTGTCCTTGAGCAGGCAGGGTCCCGCCGCGAACCCGGCGGAGGGGAGACTGGCGGCGCGGCCGTAGCCGTCCACCATCGCCTGGCGGACGCGATTGAAGTCGACGCCGATGCTCTCCGCAATCATGTAGAACTGATTGGCGGCGGCGAACTGGATGTAGCGCCAGGCGTTGGTGAAGAGCTTGGCCAGCTCCGCCTCCTCGACCTCGAGATGAACGATCTGCGGCGCGATCAAGGAGAAGAGCTCGGTCGAGCGCCTGACCGCCTCGTCCGAACATCCGGAGACGATCTGCGGCAGCGCGGTGAGCTCGCGAACGGCATGGCCCTGCGCGGTACGCTCCGGGCAGTAGGCGACCTGCCAGCCGCGGCCGTCTTCCTCCAGCGTCCGCAGCACGTGCCGGCAGGTCCGCGGAAAGACGGTGCTTCGGATGATGAGGGTCTGCTCGGGATCGAGATGCGGCCGAATGCTCCTGACGAGATCGAGCAGCGCGCGAAGCTTCGGGTTCAGATACTCGTCGACCGGAGTGCCGACCGCCACGATCACATGGCCGGCTCGCGCGATGTCGCTGGCCTCCGACGAGAATGCCAGCCGGTCGTCGCGAAGGGCGGCCGCCAGGAGCGCCTCGGCGCCGTACTCGACGAAGGGCATCGTGCCGCGTTTGATGTCCTGAAGCGCCGCCTCGTTCACGTCGTACACGAGGACGCGCTGCCCGGCGCGCGCGAAGACGAGCGCCAGCGGCAGGCCGACGTGGCCCGCTCCGCCGATGATGCAGATGTCGTAATCGCGTTTGGGCGGCATATGAAGATTCCGGGACGGCCTCAAAGGCCGTCCCCTACACGACTGACGGGATTCTGCCGGCGGTCACGGCCAGCAGCAGCGCGGCAAGGTTCAACGCATGATCGATTGTGCCGTCGGACACGCATTTCAAGGCGTCACGCTCCGACAGCTCGATCGCACTCACGCCTGCTTCACGGACCGGAGCGCGGTCATTCGGCGTCACGCCGGAAGCAAAGTAACACCACAGCCGGTTGGCCAGCCGGCCAACGTCGGGCACCAGTGTGCCCAGGAGCTCGAGATGGGGCGCGTCGAACCCCGTTTCCTCGAGCAGTTCGCGTCGGGCTGCCGCCTCCGGCGATTCGCCCTCCTCGATGTGGCCGCTCGGCAGCTCCAGTGTGTGTCGCTGAACGACTGGACGAAACTGACGCACGAAGAGGATGTGGCGAGCCGGTGTGAGCGCCACGACGCTGACGTAGTCCTGCAGCTCGAGCATGTAATACGGATCGCCGTCCTGCTGCGCCGTGGCCACAACGCGGAACCATTTCGTGTCGAGCATCACCCGGCGATCGGCCGTCATTTGAATCCGCTCAGCGCCGATTTCGACGGATCGAGAAGCGGCGTCCAGTAGTGAAACGCGTCGGCGCGCATCAGCCAGTCGTGAAACGGCCAGGCGGCCACCGCCAGAATTCCCGCGCCGGCCAGGACCGACGCCGTCCGCCACGGCCGTGCGGCGAGGCGCTCGTAGAATGGCCGTTCGAACAACGGCGGCACGGCCGCCACGAGGAGCGCGATCGGTATCGCACTGTAGAACCTACCCTCGCTCGCAAACATCAGCCAGAAGAGAGGCGCGTTGAAGAACAGCGGCCACGAAAAGAGAAGCGTGCGGCGACGCTCGTGGCCGGCGGCCACACATAGTCCGATGATCGTCAACAGTGCAAAGATCGCCTGTGATGGCCACAAGAGAAGGTAGAAGAGCGCTTCGTGAAGATAGGTGCGGTGGCCGGGCCAGCACTGCTCCTCGACGCACTGCATCATCTTGTGGTCGAGCATGACGACGAGATGACCGGGAAAGGTCAGCCAGAACCTGACGACTTCCTGAACCGCGAAGTCGTTGGCGGGCTTCGATCGAGGGTCGAACGACGTGTGATTCTGGATCCACTCGAAGTACTTCGGATCGGAGCACGTCAGCGCGAAGCGGCTCGGCACCTCCCACAGGCCGCAGAAGAGTGACGCGCCGGCGCTCGACGTCGTCAGGGCGAATTCGCGGGTGTACAGCATTTTGTAGAGGCCCCAGCTGCATCCAATGCCGAGGAACAACACAGCGGGAATGAGCAGTCGGCGCCAGTCTCGCCAGTGCAGCGCGAACGAGACGACGAGCCAGCCAGGCAGAACGTCGGGGCGCATCACGAACCAGAGCGCAAAGGCGAGATGCACCAGTAGATCGACCCCGAATCGCACTCGGCCGTCGCTCTCGGCTTTGATCCGCAGGCAGAGCGACGCCATGACGAGCAGCGCGATCGGCGCGATGATGGCATCGACCTGCGCGTATCCCAACTGCTTGGGCAGGAGCGCAATCAACAGTCCCAGGGTGAACACAGCCTGCGGCGGCCACAAGAGGCCGGCCGTCCACGCGAGGCAGCCGAGCGCGACGGCGTAGAAGAGCACCTGAAGCAAAACCGTCGCGATCGTCACATCGAGGATCGAGCGGCTCCCGAAGAACGCGCCTGCCAGCGCGCAGAACAGCCCGTACCCCGGCATTCGCGACCACGGCACCGCGCCCGTGGAATAGGTCAGACCGTCGCCGTGAAACAGGCGAAACCCAAGCCAGGGACCGATGTTCAGGTTCGTTCCCGCCGACTCCTGCAGCGCGCCCGTCGTGTAGAACAATCGCAGATCGTGAGAACCGTATGGAGAAAACAGGATGGCCAGGTCCAGAAGGCAGAACGCAAGACAGATGAAGCCCACCAGCAGCGGGTTCAGTTTCCTGAGGATCGCGCGCGGCACCACAAAAGACGCGACGACCAGGAACACAAAAAGGCGGGCAATCGTTCTGGGCAGGAGCGTCCCGTAGAAGCGTATCGCCGGAATCCAGCCGAACAGCGGCCGGACATCGTTCAGCAGGCCCCGGTTCTCTTCAAAGAATCCCACCTCGTCGAGGACGAACGGCGCCACCTCGGTTCCCGGCTCGCCCGTAAGCGTCAGGCTAGTCACCTCCGGCGACGCGGGCAGCGCTGTGACGCTTCGATAGCCGGATCCCGTGACGCGCGCGGTGGCGATCACGGGCGATGCCGGATCGGACGTATGCATCTCGAGCTGCGCTGCGCTCCTGTCCGTCAGCCTGATGAGCAGCGCCCGAGCGCGCCCGACCATCGCCTGCGGCGCGAGCCGTAGCGTGAGGCGCGCTGCGGGCGTGTCGGTCGTGATGCGGTAGCGCCCGGGATAGAGCTCGGCGATCGACGCGTGGCATGCAGACGCCGTTCCTTCGCACGATGCTTCGATGCGCACCGGCAGTGCCGGAGGTGACCCGACAAAGACATCCCGGAAGAGATGCAATCCCAGGTAGACGATCGCCGCAGCGGTAAGAGCAAACTCGAGGCAGACGACCACGCGCGAGAATCTTACGAGCCGGCCGGCTTTGAGCCACTGGGGTGCGGTCACGGTCGAAAAGAAGATCCTGGGGCCAACTGCCTCGGGGGCGCCAGGGTTGGCGTCGGACATCATTTGAATCCGCTCAGCGGCGATGTCGACGGATCGAGAAGCGGCGTCCAGTAGTGAAACGCGTCGGCGCGCATCAGCCAGTCGTGAAACGGCCAGGCGGCCACCGCCAGCATTCCCACGCCGGCCAAAACCGACGCCGTCCGCCACGGCCGTGCGACGAGGCGGGCATAAAACTGAGGCTCGAAGAGCGGCGGTACGGCCGCAACGAGCAGCGCGATCGGTATCGCGCTGTTGAACCGGCCCTCGCTCGCAAACATCACCCAGAAGAGGGGTGCGTTGAAGAACAGCGGCCACGCAAAGAGCAGCGTGCGGCGACGCTCGTGTCCGGCCGCCAGGCACAGTCCGATGATCGTCAGCAGTCCGACGATCGCTCGTGGTTCGGGCATCAGGGGGTAGTACAGCGCCACTTGAAGGTACGTTCTAAAGCCTTGCCAGCATTGCCCGCCGAGGCACTGCATGAGTTTGTGGTTCAGCATGAACACGAAATGGCCTGGGAACGTGAGCCAGAACTTGACGACTTCCCGAATCGCGAAGTCGTTGGCAGACTTCGATCGAGGGGCGAACGAGGTGTGATCCCCAATCCACTCGTAGTACTTCAGGTCGGAGCACGTCAGCGCAAAGCGGCTCGGCACCTCCCACAGACCGCAGAAGAGCGACGCGCCGGCGCTCGACGTCGTCAGGGCAAATTCGCGGGTGTACCGCATCTTGTAGGCGCCCCAGCCGCATCCAATGGCGACGAACAACACGGCGGGAACGAGCAATCGACGCCAGTTTCGCCAATGCAGGACGAGCGACACGGCCAGCCAGCCGGGCAGCACGTCCGGGCGCATCAGGAACCAGAGCGCAAAGGTGGAATGCACTAGGACATCCACCCACAACCGGACCGGCCCGTCCGCTGAGGCTTTGATCCGCAAGCAGAGAGACGCCATGACGAGCAGCGCGATCGGCGCGATGATGGAGTCGACCTGCGCGTACCCCAACTGCTTGGGCAGGACCGCAATGAGTAGTCCCAGGATGAACACGGCGGGCGGCGACCACAGGAGGCCGGCCGCCCAGGCCAGACAGCCGAGCGCGACGGCGTAGAAGAGAACCTGGAGCACAATCGTCGCGATCGTCATGTCCAGGATCGAGCGACTCGCGAAGAACAGGCCCGCCAGCGCGCAGAACAGCCCATAACCAGGCATGCGCGACCAGGCCACCGTGCCCGGGGAAACCGTCAAACCGTTGCCGTGCAGCAGGCGAAACCCCTGCCACTGACCAATGTTCAGGTTCTCCCCCGCCGGTTTCTGCAGCGCTCCAGCGGCATAAAACAATCGAAGATCCTGAGCGTCGTACGAAGAATACAGGATGGCCAGATCGAGCAGGCAGAACGCAAGGCAGATGAAGGCGAGCAGCACGGGATTCAGTATCCTGAGCATCGCGCCAGGCACGACGAACGACGCGGCGACAAGGAAAACAAGGAGACCCGCAATCGCTCCGGGGACGAGCCTCCCGTAGAAGCGTGGCGCCGGAATAAACGCGAACAGGGGACGGACGTCGTTCAGCAAGCCTTGGTCTGTTTCGAAGAATCCCACCTCGTCGAGGACGAACGGCGCCGCCTCGGCTCCTGGCTCGCCCACAAACGTCAGACCGCTCAGGGCGGTCGACGCGGAAAGATCCATGACGCTTCGAATGCCGGCTCCCGTGGCGCGCGCGGTGCCGATCACGGTCGACGACGGGCCGGACCCATGCAACTCGACCTGCGCTCCGCTCCTCTCCGTCAGCCTGATGAGCAGCGCCCGAGCGCGCCCGACGATCTCTGGCGGTGAGAGCCGGAGAGCGAGACGGGCGGCAGGCGCGTCGGTCGTGATGCGGTAGCGCCCGGGATAGAGCTCGTCGATCGACCCGTTGCATGGTGAAGCCGCCGCCGCTCCCTCGCACGATGCTTCGATGTGCACCGGCAGCGCCCGAGGTGACCCGGCAAAGACATCCCGGAAGAGATGAAATCCCAGGTAGACCATCGCCGCCGCGGCCAGCGCAAACTCGACGCAGACGACCACGCGGGCAAATCGCGCCAGTCGGGCAACGAGCCGCTCGAGCGCGGTCACTTTCGAAGGAAGAGCCGGAGCGATTTGACCGACAGCCGTGACTCACCCGCAGGATTGTTGTTGGCGATCATGACGGTGAGCGATCTCCGATATCCGAGCCGTGCCGCATTCGATTCGGCGAAGGCGCCTGGTTTCAGGGTTGAGTTGATCGCAATCCACACACCTCCCTGGAGCAGCCCGATCGTGACGCCCCCCGCCTCGACATCGACGTCGAACTGAATGTCGGCCGCGCTGGCGCCGCCAGTACTGACGGTCGCAAAAGCCTGATACGCGAACGGCCCGCTGCTCGTGGCCATCGTCGCCGTGCCCTGCGTTATCTCGAACACGCGGGGACTGGCGACCTCCCACGGAAGCGTTGTGAGGTCGTAGTCGGGCTGGCGCGTGGCGATTCTGGCCTGGAGATTCTGCGTGTTGTCGTACCACCACGACAACGCGGAGAGGGAAGTGTACTGCGACCAGAAGAACCACAAGCCGGCGGCCGCGATGATGACGATCGAAAGATCCCGCAAGAGAACGAAGGCGCCTCGCACCGGAGGACCCTGAAGCATCTAGAAACAATCCTCCCGGCCTTCCAGCCACGACGCATGCCACAGCACCGCGTTCAGGACGGTCCACAGTTGGAAGCTGTAGCCGCCCGCCCCGCTCATCTGCGCCTTCAGCAGCCCGCGGAAATAGTCGTTGTCGAAAAAGCCTTCCCTGGTCAGCTCCGATCGCTCGAATGCCGCGAGACTCCGCCGTCCGAAGTCGCCTTCGCGGAACCACTCCTCCATGGGCGCGCCGAACCCCTGCTTGCGGCGGTAGATCATGTCGTGGTCCAGGTACGGCTCGGCGGCCTTCTTCAGGATGCGTTTACCAACACCGTCCCGCAGCTTGTACGAAGGCGGCAGCCGCGTCGCGAAGTCGACGACGTCGTGATCCAGAAACGGGACGCGCGCCTCCACCGCGTGCGCCATCGTCAGCTTGTCCACGCGCATGAGCAGGTGTTCGGCCAGCCGCAGCTTCATCTCCAGGTACGGAATCTTCTGCAGCACCTCGGGCTCGTGCAATCGTCCGTCGAGGGGCGCAAGGTACTCGCGAACCACCGCGTGGCTGTCGAGCGCGGTGAACGGCGGCGGCAGCAGGCCGGCCACCGGACAATCGACCGTCTGCACGAACCGATCGCGGCGCGGCGTGAGGCGATCCCGCATCTCGCCCCACCAGCACACGGCGCCGCCCCAGAAGAATTCCTGCCCGGCCTCCGCGCGCCGCTGGATGGCGAGATCCTCGCCGCCGAGGCCCGGCGTCCGCGCTTTGACCGCGGGGAGAAAACGCCGCCATCCCTGGGATCCGTTGCGTGCGGGACGGTAGACCGACTCGTATTTCTGCCGATAGTGCTCGCACCACCAGTAGCCGAGAAAGTTTTCGTCGGCGCCTTCGCCGACCTGTACGACCGTCGTGCCGCTCTGCTTCACGAGCCTCGCCAGGAAGTACAGCGGAATGCAGACGTTGTCGGCGATCGGCTCGTCCTGCAGCCGCACGAGCAGCGGAAGGAAATTCTGCGCTTCCTCCCGGTTGATGACCGTCTCGTGATGGTCGGTCTTGTAGCGAGCGCTGATCCTGCCGGCGAACTGAAACTCGTTGTAGTCCTCTTTCCCCTCGTACCCGATCGTGAACGTCGTGACCGGCCGCGTCATCAGCTCGCTCATCAGCGCGACGTTCAGCGACGAGTCGACGCCTCCCGAGAGCAGCACGCCGAACGGCACGTCGGACACCATGCGCCTGGCAATCGACTGCTTCAGGAGCCGGGTCAGTTCCGCGACCGCCTCGGGCTCGCTGAGGTCCTTTTCCGACAGCAGCGGCCCGCTGTCGGGCCGGCAGTCCCACCACTGCGTGGCGCTCGCCGCGCCTCGCCAGTCGATCGTCACTCGATGGCCTGCCGGCACCTTGAAGATCCCCTTGAACATCGTCAGCGGCGCGGGCGCGACGATGAACGTCAGGTAGTGCCAAAAGGCGGTGCGATCCATCTCGGGCGTGACGTGCGGATGCGCGAGCAGTGCGCGGATCTCGGACGCGAACAACCACTCGCCCGCCGCCGTTCTGGTGAGGTAGAGCGGCTTGATGCCGACGCGGTCGCGGACCAGGTGCATGACGGGACGTCCGGGCTCCCGGCCGTCGTACAGGGCGAAGGCGAACATGCCGTAGAACCGATTGACGCAGTCGAGGCCCCACTCCTCGTACGCGTGCAGGAGCATCTCGGTGTCGGAGTGATCCGTGCGCCACCGGTACTTGCCGAGCGCTTCGAGCTCCTGCCGAATCTCCACGTGGTTGTAGATTTCGCCGTTGAACGTGACGGCCACCGTGCCGGCGTCGTTGACCATCGGCTGCGCTGCGGCAGGCGACAGATCGATGATCGACAAGCGGCGGTGCCCGAGCGTGCAGCTGCGATCGGACGCGCACCAGATGCCCGTGCCGTCCGGCCCGCGGTGGGCCATCCGATCGCGCATCTGCGCGACGACGTCGCGGCCGCATCCGGCCTGGCCCGGCTTGAAGGTTCCGACTATCCCGCACATGGGTGCCTCGGGTGATGATCAGCGATTACGGCGGGCGTAGACTTCCATGAGATCCCACGTCTGGAGCGGCACTGCCCAGTCCCCCACGGCCGCAGGCAGGTACGCAGCAAACCGGCGCAGGTAGAGTCTGAGCGATCGGTAGAACGGTGGATGCGCGACGCGAACGACGCTGAAACCGGTGTCCTGAAACAGTCTCGTCAATGTAGCGACCGAGAAGTACCAAAGGTGCGTAGGCGGATGAATCAGCCGCCAGCGCTCGCGCTGCAGCCGTGGCAGCCAGCTGCCGATGTCCCCCGTGCTGACGGCCACGATGCCGCCGGGCGACAGCTCGGCTGCGATCTTCTCGAGCACCTTGCGCGGCGCCGCGAGGTGCTCGATCGTGTCCCACAGGCACACGATCTGTGGCGCCGGATGCACGGCCGGCGTTGTCAGGTAGTCACCGTGAACGCAGCGAAGGTTGAGCCGCTGCGCCTCGGCGGCTGCATGCGCGGACACCTCGATGCCCGCTGAAGACCAGCGGGCGGCCGCGAGCTCGAGGAAATAACCGAACCCGCTGCCGATCTCGAACAGGCTGTCCGCGGCCGGCGCGAGTCGCCGGAGCACGTTCACCCGTCGCCGCCCGTTTCGCCGCGCCGCGCGCCGCTCTCCCCGATAGTCGACGTACTCGCCGCTCGGGCCGGAGTAGTAACCGGCGCCGTAGAGCTCTCGCGGATCGAACGCGAAAAATCGATCGGCGGCGCGGACCAGGGAGCAGTTGGCGCATTGTACGAGGTCGTCTCCCCAGTACGGCCGGGACGCCGTAGACGCGCATAGAATGCAGGCCGTGCTCGACGCGCGCTCCGGGCCGTCGACGCTCACGATGCGGTCGCCGTCGATCGAAACCGGTTTGGAGCCCTGCCGTTCCTGGAGGACGGTCACTGCGTCCTTTCCTGTCGAATCACTTCATCCACGATGTAGAGCGGTCGCTGTTTGACCTCGTCGAACACGCTGCCGAGATATTCGCCGAGAATCCCGAGGACGGTGAGCTGCAGACCGCCGAGGAACAACATCATCACGATCAACGACGTGTAACCTGGCGGCATGTGGCCCGCGACGAAGAATCGGCCGATCAGCCAGACGCCGTATGTCAGGCTGAGCGTGGAGATGAAGAACCCCAGCAGCGTCGCCAGACGCAGCGGAACCTTGGAGAAAGACAGGATGCCGGTCACCGAGAAGGCGACCAGCTGAATCAGGTCGTATTTGGTTCGGCCCGCGGCCCGCGGCGGACTGACGAACGTCACGGTGGCGCTTCGAAAGCCCACCCAATAGAACAGGCCGCGCAGAAACTGGCTCTGCTCGCGAATGGACGTCTGAAAGATGCGCGCGACCTTTCTGGAAATCAGACGGAAATCAGCGGCGCCCGCGCGAATCTCCACCGGGGACAGCGCGTTCTGCAGCCGGTAGAACATCCCTGAGCTCCACCGCTTGGCCAGGAGGTTCTCGCCGTCGTACTCCCGAATGGCGTGCACGACATCGTAACCGTCCTCGAACTTCTCCAGGAGCTGTCGAACGACCGCGGGAGGATGCTGAAGATCGCAGTCCATCATGATCACAGCGTCGCCCCGACTCTGGTCGATCCCCGCGACCAGCGACATCTGATGGCCGAATCGTCTCGAGAGGTGCAGCACGGTGACGGCCGAATCGCGGGCCGCGAGGCGCTTGAGGACCTGGATGGAGGCATCGGCGGAGCGGTCGAGTACGTAGCAGACGCTGAAGCAGTAGCGGTCGACGAGCGTGTTCAGCTCGGCGGTCAGCGACGCGTGAAAGGCGTCCAGAACCTCTTCCTCGTTGTAGACGGGAAGAATGATGTCGACCGCCTTCATCGGCACACGATCGGATTCGCCTGCATCCATTGAATCGTGTCTCGCAGCCCCTCGGCGAGCCCGATGCGCGGCTGCCAGCCCAACTCCTCTCCGGCCCTGGTGATGTCGGCGACAACGTCGAACACTTCTTCTTGTCGCCGTTCGTCGATCGAGTGCAGCGGCTTGCGCCCGTCGAGGGCCGTGTTGATTTCGATGACCAGTTCAGAAATGGAAACCGAGCGCCCGGCGCCCGCGTTATAGACGCCGCCTGCCGGCCGGGTCAGCGTCGCGATCAGCAGCGACACCAGGTCGGAGACGTGAATGTAGTCGCGCTTTGGATGCTCATCTCGCACGGTAATCCGATCGCAGCCCGGATCGAGCGCCTGCCGGATGATCGTCGGGATGAGGAACCGCGCGTTCTGGCCCGGTCCGTACACATTGAATGGCCTCACTATCGAGGCCCGTACGCCGAACCATGCACCGAACTGGCGCACGGTGTCCTCCGCCAGAATCTTGCTGTGGCTGTACGGGTTCAGCGGCGCCAGGGGATGGTCCTCGCGGATGGGCAGACAACGCGGCGTGCCATATACATATGAGCTGACGAAGGTCAGCGGAACCTCCCGGCGCCGGCAAAACTCGAGGACGTTCGCCGTGCCGAGTACGTTGACATCGTAGAACGCACGCGGGGATTTCCAACTGTCCGGCACGAAGCTCCTGCCGGCCAGATGAAAGACGTGTCCGACATCGTCGAAATCGAGCCGGCAGGTGGCGATGTCGCCGTCCTTGCTGGAGTGCGCGAGAACGCGGCGACCTGCCCGGCGCAGATGCTGCACGAGGTGGGATCCCACGAAGCCCGTGCCTCCCGTCACGAGAATCGCGTCACTCATCCCGCAGCAGCCTGGCTTTCGTGCCATCGAACTCCTCGAGGGCCTGCGCGTAGTCGTCGGGGCGTCCGAGGTCCAGCCAATACCCGTTGTGACGCGTCACGTTGACCCGCTCGCGGCGCCCGATGAGGGCATGCATCAAATGGTCGAATCCGTACGGCTGATCCGGCGGAACCAGGGACAGCACGGATTTGTTGACCACGTACACGCCCATGCTCACGAGGTATTGCGTCGACGGCTTCTCTTCGAATCCGATCAGCGTGTTCGCAGCGTCGGTCTGCAGGACGCCGTAATCGATCGCCTGAGTACGGCTCGAAGCGGCAATCGTGAATACACAACCGCTCCGGCAGTGTTGCGCATACAGATCGCTGAAGCTCAGGTCGGTCAGCACATCGCCGTTCATCAGCAGGAACGTATCCGGCAGATCTCCAATAAGCGACAGTGGAGCGATGGTGCTCAACGGGCGCGCTTCGAGCGAGTAGTCGATGCAGACGTTCCACTGTTCCCCGTTACCGAAGAACGCCTTGATCAGGTTCGCCTGGTGGTTCACCGCCATCGTGATGTGGTTGAACCCCTCGATGGCGAGCTGCCGGACGATGATTTCGAGGATGGGATAGTCGCCGATCGGCATCAGCGGTTTCGGCAACACAACCGTGTATGGCCGCAAGCGTGTGCCTTTGCCGCCCGCCAGGATGACTGCCCGGTTAGACATTGTAGAGATGGGTCTTGTAGCGACCGAGATTTGCGCGATCCCGAAACCAGCGAATGGTGCGCGCAAGGCCTTCGGACAGCGGGATCTCCGGGCGAAACGCGCAGGCGCGCTGGAGTTTCGTGTTGTCGCAGCGGAGTCGCATCACCTCGCTCGTTGCAGGTCTGAGGCGCGCGGGATCGGCCACGACCGTGGCCGACACGCCCATGACGTCGCCAATCAACCTGGCGATGTCGCTGATCGCAATCTCTTCATTCGACCCGATATTGAACACCTCGCCCGCTCCACCATCGAGCGTCGCGATGGAGACCAGGCCCCGGCAGGTGTCCTCGACGTAGGTGAAATCCCGCGTCGCCGTCACCTCGCCCAACCGGACCTCATGACATCCCGCCGCGAGCTGCGTGATGATGGTCGGGATCACGGCGCGCGCCGACTGCCGGGGTCCGTATGTGTTGAAGGGGCGCGCCACGACGACAGGCAGCTCGAATGCATGAAAGAAGCTCAGCGCGATCGCATCGGCGCCGATTTTCGTCGCGCTGTACGGAGACTGCGGACCGAACGGGTGCTTCTCGTCAATCGGCACGTACTGAGCGGTCCCGTACACTTCGCTCGTCGACGTGTGCACGATCTTCTGAACGCCATTCGCCCGCGCCGCCTGGCACAGGTTCAGCGTGCCTTTGAC
>WNEY01005111.1_pt1 | contig 14016 bp, 12 predicted proteins | sample 5400531 | NCBI WGS metagenome assembly WNEY01 (sample SAMN13153338, study PRJNA577476) | soil metagenome | isolation source: 200 cm saprolite under Douglas fir tree site 1 | place: USA:California | collected 2015-04-18
ATCCCGGCATCGGCGAGACCGTCCTCGCCCCCGAGGAGGTTCTTGGTGAGGAGAGGTCGATCGATGAACGGCAGCACATGGTTGTGCTGGCCGTTCACCTTGCCGAACGCATCGCGCATCTTGCCGACCTTCATCAGGAGCCCTCCTGGTAGGGTCGGGAAGGTGATGAAGCCTTCCTCGACCGCGACGCTGTCAGGGGCGAAGGTCAGGAAGAAATCGGCGCGAGCGTACGGGTCGACCACGGCTTGGAGCGCTAGCTCCGACTCGTGCATATCCAGCGACGGTTCGCCGCCGCCGGGGGTCTTCCCCACCGCGCCGATGAAGTCTCCGATCGCAGCGATGTCTGGGTTGAAAACCTTCGAGGCCGCGACTCCTCCGCCGTAAACGGGCAGCGCACCAGTGGGCCCACCCGCTCCGGCAGCGCCGGCCGGAACGGCGGCCGAGGGCTGCTCGGGCCCGACAGCCGCGCTTGTAGGCCCCGTGGTTGGTCTAGCGATCACCGCCGCCGGCTGGCCTGCGGACTCAACCGCCGACAGGCGCGCCTCGAGGGCGGCGATCCGCTCGGCATACTCCCGACGGAGTGTCTGCAGCTCCTGTCGCAGCCGCCCAAGTTCGTCGCCGGCAACGTCGGTCGGCGCGGCCAAGGGCGTTTGAGCGAGCACAGGCAGTCCGAGAAACGCGAACAACACGACTGCGAAAGCGAGTTTCATTTGGAATCGGTGACGCATCAATCCCCCTCTCAAAAAGGAAGCCGGACAGCGCAGCAGCCCCTCACCACAGCTAGAAAGCGCCTAGCGTCTCTCGGCGCCCGGCGCCTGCCTTACAGGTGACGAACGGGAGGCGGTGACTCGGTCAGGGCGTTCTAGCGGCTACGGCGCGGGAGGCCCGCGGGGGGGCTTGGGCGAGCGGTAAGACTCAAGTTTCGGCTGCGGCACCGACGAAGTAACAGCGTCCGCGACACCAAGGACCACCGGAAGGCTGATCGCGGGCGTGTGGACTGTCGTGGTGGCAACTGAAAACCGACAGGCCAGGCAATGGATCTCGACGGTGCAGCCGTCATCCGTGTGCGGAAGAAAGTCGCCAGCGACAAGCATCCCCACGCCGACGGCGCTGACGAATGCACCGGCCGCAATGAATGAACGGGGCTTCATCGACAAACAGGCACGGTACGACCAAGGTGGTCGGAGGTCAAGTGTCGATGGGGGATCGTGGGGGATCGCCGATGGGATTGTTGGCGGAGCTCCACAACTTCATGCGCTTCACATCACCGCGGGGTCTGATGGCGTTGTTAGGCCTGGTCCCGAGTAAGCACTCGTCGGGGAGCAGTCGTCGTCAAGGCTCGATCACGCTGTCCCTCAACTGTCCCTTTTCTCAGTGAGAATCGGGCTGAAATGGTCCGAAGCAAGAGTCAGCTAAGTGCCCTCGGGGTCAGGATCCGGTAGGTTGGAGTCGGCTGGCGTCGAAGGCTGGGCGGTCCTCAGTCCGCTAGCAGCCCGGCGACGTGCTCCGCGATCGCCGGGGCGGAGGTGAGGCCGGGGGAGTCGATTCCGACCAGGTTGACGAAGCCGGGCAGGCCCCGCGCGCTCTCCTCCGCGATGACGAAGTCACGGAAGTCTCCGCCCGGCCCCTGGAGCCTGGCCCGGATGCCGGCCAGGTCGGGGTCGAAGTCCTCGTCGCGTAGCTCGGGGAGGAGCCGCCGCGCCGAAGCCGCGAAGGCCGCGCGCCGTCCGGGGGCGACGCCGTAGTCGAGCGCGCGCCCCGGCAGGTACTCCATGTCGGGCCCGAAGCGGAGTCGCCCGTCCAGCCCGAGCACGACGTGCACCCCCAGGCTCGCGTGCTCGGGGATGGGGTACACGAGGTGCGAGACGAGCCTGGCCCGCCCGGGCGGCACCGAGAAGTAGCTGCCCTTCCACCAGTGCTGTCGGTAGCCAGCGGCGTCCAGGTCGATCCCCGCGAGGGCGGCCACCGTGTCCGCGTCCAGGCCGGCCGCGTTCACCACCCGCTCGCTGGTGAAGGACTCGGCTTCCCCGCCCGCGCGCACGGTCAGCCGGTAGTCACTCGTCCGGCGCTCGAGGGCTGCGAGGGTAGTGCGGGTCTGCAGCACCGCCCCCGCCGCCCGGGCCTGCCGAGCGAAATGGTCCATCAACCCATGGGCGCTGACGATGCCGGTGTTCGGAGAGAGCAGGGCCGCCACCGCCGGGACGTTCGGCTCGAGGGCGCGGGCCTCGGCGGCCGACAACATCCGCAGCTCGACACCGTTCGCCCTTCCGCGCTCCAACAGCGTCTCCAGGGCCGGGACCTCCCCCTCTGCGAGGGCCACGATGAGCTTCCCCAGACGGCGGCAGGGGACGCCGTGACCCTCCCCGATCTCGTATACGAGGCCGTTTCCCCGCACGCACAAGCGAGCCTTCAGCGAGCCGGTCGGGTAGTAGATCCCGGCGTGGATCACCTCGCTGTTGCGGCTCGAGGTCTCCTGGCCGTGGCGCTCGCGCCGCTCCAGGACCACGAGGTCGGGATGCCGGGGGGCCAGACGGGCGGCCACCGCCAAGCCGACGATCCCCGCCCCCACCACCGTCAGGCTCGTGTCGGCCACCGCCCCTGATCGTAGCACCCGCGGTTCGTCGTATGCTGTCGCTTCCGACAGGAGAAGCGCCATGGCCCTCATGTGGATCGCCAATCGGTGGGTCGGCTCGGCGGACGGCCGCGCCTTCGAGGTCAAGAACCCGGCCACCGAGGAGCTGATCGACACGGTCCCCCGGGCCGGCGTGGCGGACGTGGACCGCGCGGTGCAGGCCGCCAAGGCCGCCTTCCCGGAGTGGCGGCGCACCCCCGGGATCGAAAAGGCGGACAAGCTGCACAGCGCGGCCCGGCGGATCCGCAAGGAGCGCGAAGCCGTGGCCATCCTCCTCACGAAGGAAGGCGGCAAGCCGCTTCCCGAGAACCGGGACGAGGTCGAGTGGATCGCCGCCTGCCTCGACTACTACGCGGAGATGGGGCGTGACGTGGTGGGCAAGGTGATCAGCCCCGTCGCCCGCAACCAGTTCAACTTCGTGGTCAAGGAGCCCTACGGGGTGGCCGGCCTGATCGTGCCCTGGAACTACCCCCTCCTGCTCCTCGTCTGGAAGCTGGCCCCCGCCCTGGCCGCCGGCAACACGGTGGTGGCCAAGCCCAGCGAGTACACGCCCCTCTCCACCCTGCGGCTCATGCGGGCCTTCGAAGACTTCCCGGAGGGCGTCGTGAACGTGGTCACGGGCTACGGCCCCGAGGCGGGGGCGGCCCTCGTGGCCCACCGGGAGGTCGAGCTGGTGGCCTTCACGGGGAGCCAGGCCACGGGCCGCCGGGTGGCCGTGACCTGCGCCGAGCAGCTCAAGAAGTGCCACCTGGAGCTGGGCGGCAACGACCCCCTGATCGTGGACGAGGGGGTGGACCTCGAGGTGGCGGCGCGGGGCGCGGCCTGGGCCTGCTTCCTCAACATGGGCCAGGTCTGCACGTCCGCCGAGCGCTTCTACGTGGTGGGCCGGGCCTACGACGAGTTCGTGGACCGCTTCGTGGCCTTTACGAAGACCCTCCGCATCGGCGATCCCCTCGGTCCCGACGTGGACCTCGGGCCCATGATCAGCGCGGTCCAGCGCGAGAAGGTCGAGCAGAAGGTGGCGGCTTGCTTGCGGGCGGGGGCGCGCCTCGCGGTCGGGGGCAAGCGGCCGGCCGGCTTCGACAAGGGCTACTTCTACGAGCCCACCGCCCTGCTCGACGTGACTCCCGAGATGCCGCTCCTGCGTGAGGAGACGTTCGGGCCGGTGGCCCCCATCGTGCGGTGCCGCGACATCGACGAGGCCATCGCCCTGGCCGACCGGAGCGAGTACGGCCTGGGGGCCTCGATCTACACCAACCGCCTCGAGCACGCCATGAAGGCCGCGGAGCAGGTCCACGCGGGGACGTTCTGGATCAACGACCCTCTCACGGACAACGACGCCGGGCCCTTCGGGGGCATGCGCCGGAGCGGCATCGGCCGCGAGCTGGGCAGCGAGGGGATCGAGGATTTCCGGGACAGCAAGCACGTCCACCTGGACTACGTGATCGCGGCCAAGCCCTATTGGTATCCCTACCGCTACGATCGCCCGCGGGAGTAAAGTAGGCTCGCCCCATGGACGGCGACATCCGCCACGACCCCGAGGACTGCGCCTACTGCCCGCAGAGCGCGCGCTACGAGACCGGGGTGGAGCGCCAGGAGCTGCTCCCGCCCGAGACGGTGCTGGCCGCGGCGCGCGCCGCCCGGGAAGACGGCTCGACCCGCTTCTGCATGGGCGCCGCCTGGCGGGACGCGAAAGAGGGCCGGGCCTTCGCGCAGGTCCTGGAGATGGTCGCGGGCGTGGCCGGGCTCGGCCTCGAGGTCTGCGCGACCCTCGGGATGCTCACGGCCGACCAGGCGCGACGGCTCCAGGCGGCCGGCCTCACCGCCTACAACCACAACCTCGACACCTCGCCCGAGTTCTACCCTCGTATCATCACCACCCGGACCTACCGGGAACGCCTCGACACGATCGCGCGCGTGCAGGAAGCCGGGATCAAGGTCTGCTGCGGCGGGATCGTGGGGATGGGGGAGAGCGCCCGCGACCGCTGCGCGCTCCTCGCGCACCTGGGCCGCCTGGACCCCCACCCCGAGAGCCTGCCCGTGAACCTGCTGGTGCGGATCCCGGGGACGCCGCTGGCCGAGGCGCCCGACCTCGACCCGTTCGAGCTCGTGCGCACCGTGGCCTGCGCGCGGCTCGTGGCTCCGCGGGCCCGGGTGCGGCTCTCCGCCGGGCGCCTGGCCCTCACCGCCGAGGCCCAGGCCCTCTGCTTCCTCGCGGGGGCCAATTCGATCTTCGCGGGCGAGAAGCTCCTCACCTCACCGAACCCCGGGGTGGGCGAGGACGAGCGCCTGGCCGCGCGTCTCGGAATGCGCTTCCTGGAGACGGAGACCGCCGGGGCATGAACCCCCTCGACGCCTGGCGGGCCGAGGAGGAGCAAGCCCTGAGCGCCCTCCGGCAGGCGGGCCTCCTGCGGCGCCTGCGCCTGCCCCAGGGAGTCGACCTGGTCTCGAACGACTTCCTCGGCCTGGCCTCCCATCCGCACCTGATCGAGGCCATGCGCGCCGCGCTTCCCGGCCTGGGCGCGGGCTCCTCCGGCTCGCGCCTGCTCCACGGCCACGACCGGGCCTTCGAGCGGATCGAGACCCTCCTGGCCGCCTTCTGCGGGGCCGAGGCCGCGCTGCTCTTCGGCTCCGGCTACGCGGCCAACCAGGGGCTGATCCAGGTGCTGGCCGGCCCGGACGACCTCGTGCTCTCCGACGAGCGCAACCACGCGAGCCTCATCGACGGGATCCGGCTCTCCCGCGCCCGCAAGATCGTCTACCCTCACCGGGACCTGGACGCGGTCGCGGCTGTCCTCCTCGCGCCCCGCGGCCGCGGCCGCGCGTACGTGGTGACCGAGAGCGTCTTCGGCATGGATGGCGATCTCGCGCCCCTCGTCGCGCTCGTCGACCTCGCGGAGGCCCACGGTGCCCTGGTGGTCGTGGACGAGGCCCACGCCACCGGCCTCTACGGACCGGCCGGCTCCGGCCGGGTCGAGGAGCTGGGGCTTCGCGACCGCGTGCTGGCCACCGTCCACACGGGGGGCAAGGCCCTCGGCTCGGGAGGCGCCTGGGTGGCGGGGCCGCGCGTCCTCCGGGACCGGCTCGTCAACCACGCCCGCACCTTCATCTACTCGACCGCGCCCCTGCCCGTGCTCACGGCGGCGCTGGAGGCCGGCCTCGAGCTGGTCCAGCGCGAGCCCCACCGCCGGCACGACGTCCACCGGAAGGCCGCGCTCCTGCGGGGGGAGCTGGGCGCGGCCGGCCTGTCCGCGCCGGGCGCGGCCCCGATCCTCCCCCTCGTGGTCGGCGACGCCGCCGAGACCCTGGCCCTGCAGGAAGGCCTCGCCGCCGCGGGCTTCGACGCCCGGGCGATCCGTCCGCCGACCGTGCCGGAGGGGACGGCCCGCCTGCGGGTCACCGTGCGCCATCCCGTGGGCGACGGCGACCTGCTGCGCTTCGCGCGCGAGGTGGCGCGGCTCCGGCACGCCGCGGTGGTGGCCGCAGCCGAGCGACCGGGGCCGCTGGGCTCGCCCCTGCCCGCCGAGTGAGGCCCGACCGCGGGTGAGCGTCCGTCCCGAGGACGTGCGGGCCTGGGACCTCGCCCACCTCTGGCACCCCTTCACGCAGATGGCCGAGTATGCGGCCGACGACCCCCTCGTGGTCGTTCGCGGGGAGGGCCACTACCTCATCGACGACCGCGGCCGGCGGCTCTTCGACGCGACGTCGGCCCTCTGGTGCAACCTCTTCGGCCATCGGGTGCCCGAGATCGACGGGGCGATCCGCGCCCAACTCGAGCGCCTCGCCCACTCGACTCTGCTCGGGGCCACCCACCCGGGGGCGGCCGAGCTGGCGCGTCGTCTGGTCGAGCTCGCGCCTCCGGGCCTCGACCACGTCTTCTTCTCCGACGACGGGGCCACCGCGATCGAGTCGGCCCTCAAGATCGCGTTCCAGTACCGGCGCCTCACGCGGGGACCGGAGGCGGCGGCCGAGAGCGTCTACTTGAGCTTCGACAACGCGTACCACGGCGACACCCTGGGCGCGGCGGCGGTGGGCGGGGTCGAGCTGTTCCACGAGACCTTCCGGCCGATCCTCCTCCCCGCCCTCAAGACGCCGGCGCCCTACTGCTACCGCTGCCCGCTGGGGCGCGAGCCCGCGGACTGCCCGATCGATCGGGGCGAGGAGCTGGAAGCGGTGCTCGCCCGCGAGGGGGGGCGTGTCTGCGCGGTCGTGCTCGAGCCCCTGGTCCAGGCGGCGGCGGGGATGCTCGTCCAACCCGAGGGGTTCCTGACCCGGGTCGCCGAGGCCTGCCGGCGTCACGGCGTGCTGCTCATCCTGGACGAGGTGGCCACCGGCTTCGGCCGCACGGGGACGCTCCTGGCGTGCCAGCGCGAGGGCGTGACCCCCGACCTGCTCTGCCTGGCCAAGGGCCTGACCGGTGGCACCCTGCCCCTCGCGGCCACCCTGGCCACGGACGCGGTCTACCGGGCGTTCCTCGGCCGCTACGAGGAATACCGCCACTTCTTCCACGGACACACCTACACCGGCAACCCTCTCGGCTGCGCGGCGGCGCTGGCCACCCTTGGGCTCCTGGCCGACGGCTCCCTCCTGCGCGGCGTGGAGGCGAAGGCCCGCGTCCTGCGCGAGGCCCTGGCGCCGCTGGAGCGTCATCGACACGTGGGCGAGATCCGCCAGGCGGGGCTCATGTGCGGCGTCGAGCTGGTGGCGGACCGCGAGACGAAGGCCCGCTTCGACCCCGGCGATCGCGTCGCCTACCGGCTCTGCCTGGCCATGCGCGAGCGCGGGGTGTTCATCCGGCCGCTCGGCGACGTGATCGTCCTCATGCCGCCCCTCACGGTGACCGAGGACGAGCTGCGGCACCTGGCCCTGGCGGTGCACGCGGTGCTGCGCGAGCGCTTCGGCCCCTGAGCGGCGCCGGTTCTCACACCAGGCCCCAGGCCTTGAGGACGGCCATGAGGGGGGGCAGCGGCCTTTGCCAGAGCCACTCCACCCGCAGCCAGAGACCGGACAGGGCCACGCTCCGGAAGACGCCGCCTTCGACGGCCAGGAGCCGATAGCGACCGTCCAGGCCCACGCCATAGAAGTGCGCCTGCTTCCCCTCGGGATCGATGAGCCAGTACTCGGGAACACCCCCGGCCTCATACTCCCGCAGCTTTTCCACCCGGTCGCGGGTCTCGCTCTCGGGACTGACGATCTCGACGACCACGTCGGCCGGTCCGTCGAGGTGGTTGCGCTTCAATCGGGTGAGATGCTCATGGGCCACGAACAGGAGGTCGGGCTCGCGCCCAGGGAGTCCCGCGCCGAGCTTCATCTGAAAAGGAGCCGGGCGCACCACGCCGATCCGCTTCGCCTCGGCCCAGTGACGCAGGAGCGCCACCAGGAAGCCTGCCAGGTCTTGATGACGGTCCGACGCCGGGCTCATCTCGATCACCTCTCCCTCGACCCACTCCGCGTTGCGCCCGTCGTAGGCGCGGAGGAACTCCTCGTAGGTCATGCGGACCGAAGCGGTGGGAGAGTGCGGCGGGGGTGGGTCGGTGGTTCGCGACAAGGCCCTGACCTCTGACCGCGATCGTACGCCGGGTGCGGTTCGGAGCATAATGCCGGCGCTGGCCCGCGGAGGTCCGAACTGGCCGACCTGCTCGTCACCGGCACCGACACCGGCGTCGGCAAGACCGTGGTGGCCGCGGCCCTGGTGCTGGCCCTCCGGCAGCGCGGGGTGCGGGCGGTCGGCTTCAAGCCCGTGGAGACCGGCCTGGGGGCGGAGGACGCCGCCGACTCCGAGGTCCTGGCCGCGGCCACGACCGGGGACCTGCACCTGCTGCGTCCCCTTCTGCGGCTTCCCGAGCCGCTCGCGCCCGCGGTGGCCGCGGAGCGGGCCGGGGTTACCCTCGATCCGAAGGTGCTCGAGTCGCGCATCCACGCGCTGCGGGCCGCCGGCTACACGCTCGTGGTCGAGGGCGCCGGCGGTCTGCTCGTTCCCCTCGCCTGGGGCTACACCGCCCTGGACCTGGCCCGACATACCGGTCTCGAGGCGGTGGTGGTGGGGCGGACCGGCCTCGGCACCCTGAACCACGTGGCCCTGACCCTGGAGGCGCTCACGCGGGGGCAGGTGGTGGTCCGCGGGGTGGTGCTGAACCTCCGCGGCGATCCGCCCGACCTCGCCGAGGCCACGAACCCCGCCGCCCTGGCGCGCCTGTGTCCGGGTCTCCGCCTGGTCGTGCTGCCCCGGGTGGCCACGCTCACTTCCCTGAACGCGGCCCGCGCCCTCGTTCCCCTCGTCGCCCCCCTGTTCGCGGACTGAATGCCCGCCCTCCTCGTCCTATTCCTCGTCCTGCGCCTCGGGCAGCAGCTCGTCGAGCACGCCCTCGCCGCGTTGAATCGCCGCTATTGGACGGACCCGGCGAGGCAGGCCGAGGCGGGACGGATCCTGCGCATCCCCGGCGAGGAGATGCGGAAGGCCGCCGCCTACGCGAGCGACCGCTACCGGTTCGGCCGGATCGCGGAGTGGACGGAGGTGCTCGCGACCCTGACCTTAATCGCGCTCGGAGGCCTGGGCTGGGCGGAGGGACGAGCCCGCGCGCTCGCCGCTCCCCTCGGAGGCGGGCCGGTCGCGGTCGGCCTCGCCTTCTTCGGGATCCTCGGCCTGCTCGGCGCGCTCACCGGGCTGCCGTTCGCGCTCTACGGCACGTTCGTCATCGAAGAGAGGCACGGCTTCAACCGCCAGACCTGGCGGGGATTCTTCCTGGACCAGTTGAAGGGCCTGGGGCTCGCGATCGCCCTGGGCGCCCCGCTCCTCTCCGCCGTCCTGACCATCATGGAGAAGGCCGGTCCTTCGTGGTGGCTCTGGGCATGGGCCGCGACCAGCGCCTTCAGCCTCTTCACGGCCTGGATCTACCCGACCCTCCTCGCCCCCCTCTTCAACCGGTTCGCTCCCCTGCCCGAGGGCGATCTGCGCGACGCCATCCTCGCCCTCGCCGCCCGCATCGGCTTCCGTACCGGCGGCATCTACGTGATGGACGCCTCGCGGCGCACCGCCCACGGCAACGCCTACTTCACGGGGCTCTTCCGGCAGAAGCGCATCGTCCTCTTCGACACCCTGCTGGAGGCGATGGGGCCGCGGGAGGTGGTGGCGGTGCTCGCCCACGAGCTCGGCCATTTCAGGCTGCACCACGTGCGCTGGGCGCTCGTGCGCGGCCTCCTGTCCACCGGCCTGCTCTTCTTCGTGCTCGGTCGTGTCCTCCCCTTCACCCCGTTCTACACGGCCTTCGGCCTCCCCCGCACCTCCTACGGCGCGCTGGTGGTGTTCGGGGCCTGGTTCTCGCTCGTGAGCTTCCTGCTGCAGCCGATCGAGAACGCCCTCGCGCGCCGCCACGAGTTCGCGGCCGACGCGTTCGCCATCGCGCACGGCGCCCCCGCGCAGGACCTGGCCGAGGCCCTGCTCAAGCTGCGCGGGAAGAGCCGGATGTTGCCCCTTTCGCACCCGCTCTACTCGCGGGTCTACCACTCGCACCCCCCGCTCCTCGAGCGGCTGCGCGCCATGGGAGTGAATCCCCCTTCGCTCGCCGCCCGTGGCTAGCCCTCGGGGGCGATCGCGGTCAGGAGCTCCGGGTCGGGCCGACGGAGGGACAGCCCGCGCAGACGCTCCGGGCGGTCGGCCGTGCGGTCGAGCCGGAGCAAGAGGAGGGCGGCGGGCGCCCCCAGCAGCAGCATCAGCCCCCAGAACCGCCGCTCGCCCAGGCGCGCGTGCAGGGGCAGGAAGAGCACGGGGTTGATCGCGAAGGCCAGGCTCCACGTGGCCTGGTAGACGCTCAGGTAACGGCCGCGGGCAGCCGGCGGGGCCCAGTCGGCGATGAAGGCCATCTGCTGCGGAGAGGCGAGGATCTCCCCGGTCGTCCACAGGAGGACGGCCAGCAGGAACCAGCTCCAGTGCATGACCAGGCCGACCGCGGCGAAGCCCGCGGCCACCAGGGCGTAGCCGAGCGCGGCCACGCGCAAGCGGCGGAACTTCTTGAGGCGCTCCACCATCGAGACCTCGAAGAGCGCGATCAGGAGCCCGTTCGTGCCGACGAGGAGGCCGTAGACGAGGGCGGGATAGCGCGCAGAGACCGTCACCGTCAGCGGCATCACGCTGATGTGGGAGAAGAAGACCAGCGAGAACACGAAGGCCACCGCGACCATCTGCAGGTAGACCCCGTCGAGAAGGGGATTGGGCGCCGCGCGGAGCGCGGCCGCCGGCGTCTCGGCCTCCTCCGGGCGCGTCTCCGGGATGTAGACGTAGACGACGACGCCGTAGAGGAGCGTGGTCAGGCCATCCCCGAAGAAGAGCCAGCGCCAGTTCCAGTCGGCGAGCAACCCCCCCATGGCCATCCCGAGGGCGAAGCCGAGGTTGACCGCCATGCGGAGGGCGGCGAAGCCGGTGGCCCGCTGGTCCGAGGGCAGGAGGTCGGAGATGATCGCGGATGCGGCGGGGCGGTAGAGGTCGGCCACGAAGCCGAGCAGGACGAGCAGGGGCACGAAGAGCCGGGCCGAGGGAGCGAAGCCCATGGCCACCGCGAGGACGCCGCTGCCGAAGAGGCTGATCATGAGCGTCCGCCGGCGGCCCAGGCGGTCGGTCAGGAAGCCGGCGGCCAGGATCGACACGATGGAGCCGGCCCCGTAGGCGAACAGCAGCTCCGCCGCCTCGGTCTCCGAGAGCCGGAACTCGCGCAACAGGACGATGGTGAGGAAGGGGACGATGAACGTCCCCACCTTGTTGATGAGGGTGCCCGTGACCAGCAGGCGCACGGGCGCGGGCAGGCGGGCGAGCAGGCGCAGCGGGTTCTCGAGCATGGGCGAAAGGGGCCAGTCTATCGCAGGCTTGACCTCGACCCCGGCGCCCGCATGTAATGAGCGGCATGCTCAAGCTCGTTCTGCTCCGCCACGGCGAGAGCACGTGGAACCTCGAGAACCGCTTCACCGGCTGGACGGACGTGGACCTCACGCCGAAGGGTGTGCAAGAGGCACAGGAGGCGGCCCGACTCCTCGAGCACGGCGGGTACACGTTCGACGTGGCCTACACGTCGCTCCTCAAGCGGGCGATCCGCACCCTCTGGATCACCCTGGACGGCCTCGATCTCATGTGGCTGCCCGTCAACAACACCTGGCGGCTCAACGAGCGCCACTACGGGGCGCTGCAGGGGCTCAACAAGGCGGAGACCGCCGCCAGGTATGGCGAGGCGCAGGTGAAGGTCTGGCGGCGCAGCTACGCCGACCCGCCCCCGGCCCTCACCCCCGAGGACGAGCGCTACCCGGGCCGCGACCGCCGCTATGCCGGTCTGAGCCCGGCCGAGCTGCCCCTCACCGAGTCGCTCAAGGACACGGTGGCCCGCTTCCTGCCCTACTGGCACCGCACGATCGCGCCGGACATCCAGGCGGGCAAGCGGGTCCTCATCGCCGCTCACGGCAACAGCCTGCGCGCGCTCGTGAAGCACCTCGACGGCATGCCGGAGGCGGACATCGTGGAGCTGAACATCCCGACCGGGGTGCCCCTCGTGTACGAGCTGGAACGCGACCTACGGCCCCTGAAGCATTACTACCTCGGCGATCCCGAGGCGGTCCGGAAGGCCGCGGAGGCGGTGGCGAAGCAAGGACAGCGTGGCTAGGGGCCGCCGCCTCGCCCTTCTCGTCCTCGGCGTTCCCCTCCTGGGCGCGGGGGCGGGCGGGCTGTGGGTCCACGGCCGGCTGCGGGCGAGCCTTCCGCAGCTCGAGGGCGAGCGGACCCTCCCGGGGCTCTCGGCTCCGGTGCGCGTGGAGCGCGACGCCCAGGGCGTGCCGCGCCTCGCGGGGAAGAGCCGCCTCGACCTCTCTCGCGCCCTCGGTTTCGTGCATGGCCAGGAGCGCTTCTTCCAGATGGACCTCCTGCGCCGGCGGGCGGCCGGCGAGCTCGCGGAGCTGGTGGGCCCCGCGGCCCTCAAGCTGGACCGCACGGTCCGCGTCCATCGCTTCCGGTCCGTGGCCGAGCGCGTCTTCGCCCGGGCCCCCGCGGACGAGCGCGCCTCGATCCAGGCCTACGGCGAGGGGGTGAACGCGGGCCTCGCCGCCCTGGGGGCGCCGCCCTTCGAGTACCTCGCGCTGCGCACGGACCCGCAGCCCTGGAGGCCCGAAGACACGATCCTGGCCGAGCTCGCGATGTTCGTCACCCTGCAGGGCGGGCTTCCCGAGCGGGAGAGCCTCCTGGGGGTGATGCACGACGTGTTGCCGCCCGCCCTCTTCGCGTTCCTGGCGCCCTCCGGGACCGAGTGGGACGCTCCGCTCGTGGGCGGGGCGTTCGCGGTGCCGCCGGTCCCGGGTCCGGATGTCCTCGATCTCCGCCGGGCGGTGCCCCCGAAGGCGACGGCTCAGAACCCGACCGCCGAGCGCGCGGCAGCCCTCGAGTCCGACCCCGACTTCGTCCCCGGCAGCAACAACTGGGCGGTCGCGGGCGCGCACACCGCGAGCGGCGCGCCGCTCCTGGCGGACGACATGCACCTGCAGATCACGGTGCCCAACATCTGGTACCGGGCGGTGCTCGCCTGGCGCGAGGGCGGCGAGGAGCGCCAAGTGGTCGGGGTCACCCTGCCGGGGACCCCGGTCACGATCGTGGGGAGCAACGCGCACGTGGCCTGGGGCTTCACGAACAGCGAGGGCGACTGGGCCGACCTCGTCGAGGTGGAGCCCGACCCGAGCGAGCCGGACGCCTATCGGACCCCGGCCGGTCCCCGGAAGTTCGCACGCGTATCCGAGCGCATCCGGGTCAAGGGCGGCCCCGAGGAGACCCTCGAGGTGGTGGAGACGATCTGGGGGCCCATCGTCGACCAGGACCACCGCGGCCGCAAGCGGGCGCTGCGCTGGGTGGCCCAGGACGAGCAGGGAGTGAACCTCGCGCTCAGCGCGCTCGAGACGGCGCAAACCGTGGCCGAAGCGCAGGAGGTGGCGAACCGCACCGGGGCTCCCGCCCAGAACTTCCTGGCGGTGGACCGGGACGGCCACATCGGCTGGACCATCCTGGGGCGCATCCCGCGGCGCGCCGGCTTCGACGGCCGGCTTCCCGGCTCGTGGGCCGACGGCACGCGGCGTTGGGACGGCTGGCTCGAACCCCGCGAGTACCCGCGGGTCGTGGATCCGCCCTCCGGCCGCCTCTGGACCGCCAACGCCCGAGTGGTGGACGGGGAGATGCTTCGCAAGATCGGCTTCGGCGGCTACGACCTCGGCGCCCGGGCGCAGCAGATCCGCGACGACCTGCTCGCGTTAGAGAAAGCCACTCCCGAGGACATGCTCAAGGTGCAGGTCGACATCCGGGCGATCTTCCTCGCGCGCTGGCGCGATCTGCTGTTGAAGACGCTCACGCCCGAAGCGCTGGCCCGGGA
>WNEY01002277.1_pt1 | contig 14012 bp, 9 predicted proteins | sample 5400531 | NCBI WGS metagenome assembly WNEY01 (sample SAMN13153338, study PRJNA577476) | soil metagenome | isolation source: 200 cm saprolite under Douglas fir tree site 1 | place: USA:California | collected 2015-04-18
GAATGAAACTCGTGTAGAACCCGCGTTTATGGTCCGGCACGTGCTCCGCAACGTACACCGTTGCGCCACCGTACTCCCCGCCAAGCGCCAGGCCCTGCAGAATTCGGATGCCCAACAGTGCGATTGGTGCGAACCATCCCGCGGTCTTGTAGGTAGGCAACAATCCGATGATTGCTGTCGCTCCACCCATGATCGACAGGGTCACGAGGAATGCATATTTGCGCCCGACCAGGTCGCCGATTCGTCCAAAGAAGAGGGCGCCAAAAGGCCGCACGACGAATCCTACAGCGAACGTAGCCAGGTAGGCGATGTAGGCAAACGTCTGGTTTCCAGTGGGATAGAATATCGGGGACAATACCGCGGCGAGACTTCCGAAAATATAGAAGTCATACCACTCGATCATCGTGCCAACAGCGGAGGCAAGAATCACTCTCCAGATGCTGTAATCGGCAGTACCACCCATCGGAATTGCGTCTGCACGGCTGGCCATGCTTCCTCCTGTGAAGTCCGAATTTCTTGCGATAGCGTGACGCTGGCCGTTCGCTCCCTGGAGCGAGGCGGCTGCACAACTCACCTGACGTCTCTTTCCCTTCCCTTGAATCCCCCCAGTGACTCGCCTTTGGGGTGCGAGCCAAGTCTTCAGTGGCGGAAGGGCCCTGGAATCCACCGTTCATATACGTGTCAGCGTTCGTTGTCAAGAAATGACTTAGCGCGAAATTGGAATGGTCAGGAGACGGACTGCCTCAGCGATGAGTCCCGCCCAGTGTGGGAGAGCGGCAGTGCGCTCTTTGGAGGATGAACCGCATTCATGATAAAACTTCCGTTTGAACCTGGACACCGCCATCTTCCTGTTTTTCGCCGGCGCCCTCGGCGGCGGAATCAACGCTGTCGCCGGCGGCGGGAGTTTCGTCGCCTTTCCCGCTCTTTTGTTTACCGGTGTTCCGCCAATCCCCGCCAACGCCACCAATACTCTGGCCCTCTGGGTGGGAACCACGGCAAGCGGCGGCGCCTACCCCCAGAAGTTGAACATTGCGCGGCGCGTGATGATTCCGCTGGTTCTGACGAGCATTCTCGGCGGCCTGGCCGGAGCATTTCTCTTGATCAAGACGCCCGCGCAAACCTTCCTGCATGTGCTGCCGTGGCTCATGCTCGCCGCCACGTTGTTGTTTGCCTTCGGCAAGCATCTGACCGGGAGGATTTCGGCAGGCATCTCGCACGACGCCACCACGGCGGCCGTCACCGGGGCTTCTATCTTCGAGTTGCTCGTCGCCGTTTATGGCGGCTATTTCGGCGGCGGCATCGGCATCATGAATCTTGCGATGCTCGCCGCGGTCGGCATGACCGACATTCACGCCATGAACAAGCTCAAGGTGATTCTCGGCGGGGTCATTAACGGTGTCGCCACAATGACTTTCATCGTGACCCGCGCGATCGTCTGGCCGCAGGCCATCGTCATGACCGTGGGCTCCTTGCTGGGCGGGTACTCCAGCGCGCACTTTGCGCAAAAACTACCGCAGGCCTGGGTGAAATCCTTTGTCATCCTGGTCGGAACGGCCATGACCATTTATTTTTTCATTCGCGGCTATCGCTAGACCATTCACGCGAAGCATTGCTGCGCGTTTCGCCCGATTTATCTTTTCCGCGTAGCCGCTTTTGATATAGTCCCCGCTGTATGTTCGCTGTGGATACCAACGGCTCCCTGATTCCCCGCGATCCAGAACGGGAGATGGAACAAGTGTGGCGCAAGAGCGGCGTGCCGCTGATTTTGCCGGTCGTAGATGAATTGCGTGACATCTCCAAGAAAACGGGCATTCCCTTCGAGTAGCGGTTGGCAGGAATGGGTTAACGTCGGAGCGATTCGATCGACTCGCCACGAATGGATGCATCCAGGAGTTGAATCGTGTGCACCACAGGGATCTTCTGGCCGTGTCGTGCGAGTGCGGATTGCATTTGCAAAATACATCCAGGATTTCCCGTTGCCACCACATCCGCCTTCAACGGAGCGATAATCTCCGCTTTGCGGTCCCCAAGCGCATTGGCGGCATCGGGCTGCACGAGGTTGAATATTCCCGCGGAGCCGCAGCAGATGGCGGCCTCTGGAATTTCAGCAAGCTCCAGCCCGGGAATCTTGGAGAGCAATGACCGCGGTTGCGAGCGCACTCCCTGCGCGTGCTGCAAGTGACAGGAATCATGGAAAGCCACTCGAAGTTTCAGCGCATTTCGCTTGGCGCGCGGCTCGAGTTCAGCTAATACTTCGCTGACGTCTTTGCATTTTGCCGCGAACGCTATGGCTCGTTCCGCATATTCGGGTTCATCACGAAGCAGATGGCCATATTCCTTCACGTTGGATCCACACCCCGCGGCATTGGTGACGACCGTCTCGACGTTCGCGCGTTCGAACGCGTCAATCGTTCTCTTCGCAAGCTCAACCGCCGCCGCCTCCTCTCCGGCGTGTACCAGAAGCGCTCCGCAGCAAGGTTGCGCCTGCGGCGCGACGACTTCGCAGCCCTCGGCGGCAAGAACCCGGACTGTGGCGGCATTGACTTGCGAGAAGAATTCGCGCTGCACGCAGCCCAGCAGCAAACCAACCCGGCGGCGCTGCGTGCCCACGGCAGGCGTGACTTCCGCGACGGCTTCCCTCGGCCCCAGCTTCGGGAGAAGCGCTTCCATCGCCTGCATTTTCTTTGGCAACAAGTTCAGCAAACCCAAGCCGCGCACGACCGCCTGCAATCCGGATTTCTGATAGGCAAGCAGCGGCAAGCGCATTCGCCGCAAGCGCTCCGGCCGCGTAAAAGTTTCGAACATGAATCTCCGGTGGAGCTTTTCTCCCGGTGACCGTTCCGTCTTTCGTTCGATCTGCGCGCGCGTAGCCTCGATGAGTTTTCCGTAGTCCACTCCGGAAGGGCACGCCGTGATGCAAGCCATGCAGCCCAGGCAGCTATCGAAGTGGCTCACCCACGTCGAATTCATCTCCGCGGCGCCCTCGCTCGCCATCTTCATGAGGTAGATGCGACCGCGCGGTGAATCCATTTCCTGCCCCCACAACACATAGGTGGGACACACCGGCAAACAAAAACCGCAGTGGACGCACTTTTCGATGATTTCGTTCGACGGCGGATGGTGAGCGTCGAAGGCGCTGGCGCATTCTTGTTTTGTGGTCAAATCTTCCATCAGATGCCACCCACAAACCGGCCAGGATTCAGAGTGTTCTTGGGATCGAGCTGCCGCTTCACCGCTTTCATTAATGCGAGCGCGTCTCCCGCGTTTCCCCAGGCGTCAAACTCAGCGACTTTTTCCGGCCGACGCAGCGCGACAAGCGATCCGCCATGAGTTTCCAATTCCACACGGAGCAATTGGAGCGCCTTCTTCAGTGCTACCGGCTGGCCTTCGAGCCGAACCCATCCGATTCCTGTTGCGTAGACCAGCGCCCCCCAGCCCAGTTGATGCAACTGTGCTGCTCGCGCTACCCCGCCAATCGTGCGTGCCAAGTCTGCCGGCAAAATGCTGATCTTCGCGATGGCCGTTGTACCCGAATCCGAAAGCCCCCAGAGCTCCTCGCGCGCGTTCCAAGTGGAAGTGGAAGCCGCTGTTGCGCTCGCTGCTCCAGACAGAGTTCGCAACTGCGTCTCCTGAGCGGAAAGGCCAGCCTCCGTGCCTTCAAACAGAATGTCAGAGACCGGCGTAGCATCATTCGAAAAATGGGATTGGAGGAAGGTGTGGGCGAGTTTCGAATCCTGAACTGCGAGCACGAATCGCTGCGTCACTTCGACGTCAGCAGCGGAGACGGAAAAGGATCTCGTGTTCCGAGGAAGTGGATGGAGACGAAAAACGGCGCGGACGATGACGCCGAGAGTACCCAGAGCCCCGGTGACGAGTTTCGGAAGATCGTAACCGGCGACGTTTTTCACCACCTTGCCGCCGCTGCTCGCGAGCGTCCCGTCCGCCAGCGCAATGGTTGCGCCAATGATCAAGTCGCGCAGGGCCCCAAAACGCAAGCGCAGCGCGCCGCTGTCGTTGGTGGAGAGCACGCCGCCGACGGTGGCTTTTTCCGGCCAAAGCGGATCAAGCGCCAACCGCTGTCCATGTTGCGCCAGCGTTTCCTGCAATCTTTGAATGGTGCAGCCGGCTTCGACACTGACAGTGAGATCCGCCCAAGCGTGCTCGATGATCTCCGTTAGTCGCGCCGTTGACAAAATCAAATCCGCGCGCGCCGGCGGATTTCCCCACCCGAGTTTCGTCCCGCCGCCCCGCGGAATCACCGCCAGCCCCGCCTCATTCGAAAGCCGCAAAACTTCGGCAAGCTCACTTTCCGTTCCCGGTTCAATCACCAGCTTCGGCTGCACTCCGGCGACTGCATCCGCGGCACTTGCCGCTCGCAGATACTCGTTCCCGACAAGGGCAATAAATTTGTAGCGCAGCGCCGAATGCAAGCCGCTCGCTTCGGATTTGGTTGCGGCGTCCATCGGCCGGCGTCAGTAGCGTTCCGCGATCCCCGCGGATTCGCTCGGGTGCGGCACGTATTCACCGGGTTTTTCGCCGCAGAGCCGTGGGGTCGGAAAGATTTTCGTGGGATTTGAAAGCTGCAGCGGATCGAACGCGCAGCGCACTCGCTGCATGGTCGCCAAATCAGGCTCCGCAAACATTTTGGACATCATTTTCTTTTTGTCTTCACCAACGCCGTGCTCGCCGGTGATCGAGCCGCCGGCCGCGATGCACAATTCGAGAATTTGTGAGGACAGCGCTTCGGCGGCCTCTTCCTGGCCGGGAATTCGGCGGTCATAGAGAACTAGCGGGTGCAAGTTGCCGTCGCCCGCGTGAAACACATTCGCAACGCGCACGCCTGCTTCCTTGCTGAGTCGATCGATTTCGCTCATCACCCGGGGAAGAGCGGTGCGCGGAATGACGCCGTCCTGCACTATATAATTCGGCGAAATCCGCCCCATCGCCGCAAACGCCGCCTTGCGCCCTTTCCAGACCAGCGCGCGCTCCGCATCCGACTGCGCCACGCGAATTTCCGACGCGCCATTGGAACGGCAAATTTCGTTCACGTCTATCATCAGGGCTTCGACTTCCGCGACCGGACCGTCGAGTTCCACGAGAAGCAATCCGCCGCAGCTCGGATAGTTCGCATGCACCGCGGCTTCCGCAGCCTGGATGGCGAGGTTGTCCATCATTTCGATGGCGGCAGGAAGCATGCCGGCGGCGATTATATCGCTCACCGCCGCGCCCGCTTCATTCGTCGATGGGAAAGCGGCGAGCAACGTTCGAATGCACTCCGGCCGCTTCACAATGCGCAAAATAATTTTGGTGGCAACGCCGAGAGTGCCTTCCGACCCCACAAAAACTCCCGCAAGGTCATAGCCGGGCGTGTCCAGTGTTTTTCCGCCGAAATGCACGAGCGAGCCATTGGAGAGGACCACTTCCAGGCCCAGCACATGCGTCGTCGTAAATCCGTACTTCAGGCAATGCGCTCCACCCGAATTTTCCGCCACGTTTCCGCCGATGCTGCAGATCGATTGCGAGGAAGGATCCGGAGCGTAAAAATACTCTTGCGGCGCGACGCGTCCGGTGACGTCGAGATTGATGACCCCGGGTTCGACGACCACGCGAGCGTTTGGAAAATCGACCTCAAGGATGCGATTCATCCGCGCCAGGCTAATGACAATCCCGTTTTCAACCGGAAGCGCCCCGCCACTCAAGCCCGTGCCCGAACCGCGCGCAACGAACGGGATTCGTTCACGGTGACAGATGCGAACGATCGCCTGCACTTGTTCCGTGGAATTTGGCAGCAGCACCGCGCGAGGCATGACGCGGAAATTCGTTAAGCCGTCGCACTCGTAGGTATGCAGCTCTTCAGGCGAAGAAATCAGGCCGCGGCCGTCGACGGTCGTTCGAAGCTCATCAAGAATGCGCGCTTCCATAGGATTCATTCACCGGAATGCAAGAAGCAGCTCGCCCGATTAGTGAATGAAGTTTAACCCATTGGGGATGAATTGTGGGAAGACGTAGGCGTACATCATGACGATGATGCCGACTATGGCTGCGAGCGCCACGGAGTGCCAGAAAACAAAACGGAAGATAGAACCTTCGTTGCCGACTTGATTGGTAGCCGCAGTGGCGATGCAGATGGATTGTGCGTCAATCATCTTGCCCATTACACCACCCGCGCTATTCGTAGCGCACATGAGAATAGGGCTCAAGTTCAACTGTTGCGCCGTGATTTTCTGCAAACCGCCGAAGAGGGCGTTCGATGAAGTATCGCTGCCGGTCAGCGCCACCCCGAGCCATCCAATGAACGTGCCGAAGAACGGAAAGAACCAGCCGGTGCGCGTGAATGCCAGTCCCAGGACCGCATCCATTCCGGAGTATCGCGTGACGTAACCTAACCCCAGCATGCAGGTCATCGCAACAATGGCGAATCTCAATCGGACGAGGGTACGGCCGAAGATCTGGAACAATTTCCCCGGTTTTAGGCCGAGAATGGCGCCCGCAAAGAGGGCCGCCAGGAAGCAGCCCGTTCCCGTGGCGGTGAGCCAGTTGAGGTCGAACCGCGCGGCTTCGGCTGTCGCCTTCTGGACGACCGGCGCTGCACGAAAGACCCTGGCATGCAGATACGGCCAGTTCCATCCCGGAGGCCCGGGCCGAACCTTGCCATCTGCCATCACCACCCTGAAGGAAGGCGTCGTCGCCTTATTCATTACCAGCTTTACAGCGGGCAATCCCCACACGAGGACGAAGAGAGAAAGAATTGCGAAGGGCATCCAAGCCTTGGCGATTTGGCCGCCAGAGAAGTGCTTCACAGAATCTCTCGCTTCCACCGCCGTCACCGCTTCTTCGTCCGCGAAGCGCCAGATTTTCTTGGGCTGCCAGAAGCGAAGAAAAAGTAGCGTGGCGACCATGGAGACGACACCGGCGGCGATGTCCACGAGGTTGCTGTCCATGTAATTGGCCCAGAACCATTGCGTGGCGGCGAACGAGCCACCGACGACGAGGATGGCGGGGAATACTTCGAAAGTTTCTTTCCAACTGACCATCGCGCGGACCAGCCAGAAGGGGACGATGATCGCAGTGATGGGAAGGATGCGGCCGATCATCGCGTTGAGGTCGCTCTCGTTGAGAGCGGTCACGGCGGCGAGAGTATGAACCGGCGTGCCAATGGCGCCCCAGGCGACCGGCGCGGTGTTGGCGATGAGGTTGAGCGCGGCAGCTTGAAAGGGCTTGAAACCAAGGCCGATCATGAAGGCGCCGGCGATGGCGACGGGCGCGCCAAATCCGGCGGAGCCTTCGATAAACGCGCCAAAACAAAATGCAACAAGCAGAAGCTGCAAGCGGCGGTCGGGGGTGATGGCAGCGACGGACTGCTTCATGATTTCAAATTGCCCAGTCTCCACGGAAATGTCATAGAGGAAAACGGCGGCGATGACGATCCAGACGATTTTGAGGAGGCCGAAAGCGGAGCCGTAGAAAAAGCTGGAGACGGCAAGAAGCGCAGGCATCTTGAAGACCAGGATGGCGACAATAACGGCGGTCGATGCGCCCGCGACGGCGCAAAGATGCGCCCGCACTTTTAACCCCGCCAGCAGTCCTAGCAGGACGATGATTGGCAGCGCCGCAATCAGCGTCGAAAGCCACCAATGTCCCAGGGGATCATAAACTTGTGTCCAAGTCACAGCCGAACCTCCAGTACACCAGTCTTGCCAAATTCCGGCACACCAACTTCTGAATCTACCTGCGAAGCGGACGAGTGCCCGGTTGAGCCAGCGCTTTTATCTTAGAAACCTTGCCTTCCGGTCGCTGACATACTTCCTTACCGCCTTCTTGTCAAGCGATAACTGCTTTCAGTACTGGAGATAGATTCCGGTTAGCGCATTTATCGTCCAGCGACCGAGCGTCTCGTCCAAAACTTATAGTGTGAAAGAGTTCAAAACTGGTTCTGACGCGCTTTCGTCTCGATACTCTTTGCCGTAAAGCCCTCGCGATCGGGACGCAAGGAAGCAACTAAGACAAAATCGAAGATTTATTCGTCAGAAGTTTGATTTGAAGGTGCGGAACTTTTCACTGAGCACACTCGCGGTCATTTGCCCAAGCACAATGGGACGCAAGCTGCTATTCTCGCCAAAATCTGAATTTGGGAGTGAAACCGCTGCACAGCCAGTCCGCCATGGGTCGAGAGGGTTTTTATCCTGTGGCGGTTATCGCGGCGAACGAGGAAACCGGAAGCCTATATGAAGCTGGATCACGGAGTATTGAAGAGACTCCCCAAGGTTCTGCTGCACGAACATCTGGACGGAGTGCTAAGACCGAAAACGGTAATTGAGTTGGCAAGAGGAGCAAAATACGACCGACTTCCCGCTGAAGATCCGGAAGAGCTGGCGCGCTGGTTCCACCAAGGGGCGAACCAGGGAAGTCTGCCAAAGTACCTGGAAGGCTTTGCGCACACAATTGCCGTGATGCAAACCGAAGAGGCGCTCGAACAAGTGGCTTATGAACAAGCGGAAGACCTAAGCCGGGATGGCGTGGTTTATTTTGAGACTCGCTTTGCTCCGATTTTTCATACTCGGAAAGGTTTAAGCCACCAACAGGTGGTCTCCGCCGTGCTGAAGGGCTTGGAGCGGGGCCGAAAGGACTTTGGAATTTCTTCCGGGTTAATCATCTGCGCGATGCGCAATATGGACGTGTCGCTGGAAATGGCCGAACTCGCCGTGGACTTTCGCGAGCGCGGAGTTGTGGGATTCGACCTGGCGGGTGAGGAGGGCGGGTTTCCTCCCAAGAAGCACGTGGACGCTTTTCACTATATTCAACGGCAGAATTTCAACATCACGATTCACGCCGGCGAAGGGTTTGGAAAGGAATCGATCTGGCAGGCCATTCAATACTGCGGAGCGCACCGCATCGGACACGGAACACGATTAATCGATGACCTTGCCGTCGCGGACGGCAAGGCCGTGAAATTGGGCGACCTCGCGCAATACGTTCTCGACAAAAGGATTCCGTTGGAGATTTGCCTGCTCAGCAACGTCCATACAGGCGCCGCGCGCAGCCTCGCCGAGCATCCCTTTAAGATTTTTTATCAGGAGAAATTTCGCGTTACTCTAAACACCGACAACCGGTTGATGAGCGACACCACCATGACAAAAGAATTCGAGGCTGCCAGGGATACCTTTGGTCTGTCTCTCGAGGACTTCGAAAAGATCACCATCAACGCAATGAAGAGCGCCTTCCTGCCCTACGACCAGCGTTGCGATTTCATCTACTCCGTGATCAAGCCGGGTTACGCCAAGGTCCGCAGCTCTCAGTCAACAAAGTGACCCTGGGAATCTGGAACGTGTGTCTTAATTGGGATCACGCGGCGAGAGTTGCCGGAGTTTCCGCGCGTAAAACGCCCCGCGTAATGCCTGCACGGATTGGAATGCGATTTGGCCGTATAATTAACTCCAGTTTTCGAAGTCAATCCGGAAATTCCGGCTTACTACAAAGCGATAGACTCCCGAGCAAGAAATGGAATCCGTCGCGAATCTTATATCCTTGGTTGATGCAGGGTAATTAAACCGGTGCCGGATGCGATTTATTCGCACACTTGTTTTGGTCTTGGCTTCCATCAGCAGTCTTCTTTCCGCACGAATTCTCGCTGCTGCCGCGGCTCAATGCACAGGTGTTGTGCTGGACGAAAACGGGGTCCCGGTCAACGCCGCGCAAATCAAACTGGAAGACACCAGTGGGCGCGCCTATCGAACGGAAACCGACGGTGCCGGGCGTTTTACCATCCGCGATCTTCCTGCGGGAGACTACAAAGTCGAAGTACGCAAGGAACGGTTTTTCTTGCTCCGCGGCGGCACGCTCAGCCTCGCCGCCGGGCCTAACGAAGTCACTTTTACGCTGAATCACGAACAGGAAGTTCACGAACAGATACAAGTCACCGCGCCGGCAAATCAGATTGACCCCCGGGATACGTCCCAGCGCTCGACGCTCACCGCACGCCACATCCGCGATATACCAGTGCCTAATTCTCATGTCCTCGCTAAGAGTCTGATTGCCATGCCCGAGATCGTGCAAGACCATCTGAACAATCTGCACGTTGCCGGAGCGCGCTCCGGAGAGACGCAATACCTGCTCGATGGATTCGAGTTGGGAGACCCCGTCAACGGCGCACTCACGGCCCGCTTCAACATCGATGCAACGCGGGCGGCGGAAGTCCAGACCGGGCGGTTCGGCGCAGCTTACGCCCACTCCGGAGCGAGCATTTTGAGTCTCGAGACTCCGGACGGAGATGATCGGTGGCGCTTCGGGACGACCAACCCCGCGCCGGGCATCAACATTCAGCAAAGCGCGCATCTGGGAAACTGGTATCCGCGCTTCACATTCTCGGGCCCCATCGAGCGGGGCCGCTTTTGGTTTTCCGATTCCATCAGCGTGCAGCATACCTTCGCCGTCGTTAAAGGATTGCCCTCCAACGGCGACACCTTCGAAGAGTGGGCCGGTGATAATCTGTTCCGTTTGCAATACAACGTCTCACGCAGGCACATTCTGCATGCCAGTTTGCTCTATAACCGGGCGCACGACGACAATCTCGGCTTGGACGCGCTCGATCCCCAATCGACAACTGTAACGGCCGAGCAGCGGCGGACGTTCGTGTCGCTGAAAGATCAAATCTGGCTGCATGACACGCTGTTTGAACTGGGCGTCGCCGCGGACCGCAGCGTGCTCGATTACACTCCACAAGGGACGCAACCGCTCGTCCTGCTCGTCAACGGAACATCCGGCAACTATTTCGCGCGCACGCAGCAGCGCGGGCGGCGCTTGCAAGCCGTCGGGAGCGTCACGGCGGCGTCGCGGCACTGGCACGGAATTCATGAACTCTCTGCGGGTTTCAACGTCGCGGGACTGACCTATTCGCTTGCCGCACAGCGCGGAGAGATCCAAGCGCTGCGGGCCGACGGGACGCTGGTGCGGCAATCAATTTTTTCAGGCCCCGCAGCACCGCGGGCGTCCAATACGCAGGCTGGCGGATATTTCCAGGACACTTGGTTGTTCTCCAAGCATTTCCTTTTCCAGGCAGGCTTGCGCACGGACTGGGATCGCTTCACGCAAAGCGCGATGGCCGAGCCGCGTCTATCGGGCAACGTGTTGCCATTTGGCGATGACCGCTCGAAGTTCTCGCTGGGTTGGGGGATATACAATGCGCCGTTGAATCTTTCGGTGATCGCTCAGGCTTTTGACCAACAGCAGGTCGACACGTTTTACGATGCCACGGGGAAGGTCGTCGTTCTCGGGCCGGTACAGAGCCGGTTCGTGCTGCCTTCGGGCGGGCTGCAGCAGCCGCGCTTCACGATTTCCAGCGCCGGTTGGCAAGAAAAGTTTGGCAAGCACACTCTGGTCGGCCTCGAACTCCTGGCCCGCAACGGTGCCCACGGATTTGCCTATGTCGACCAGCAACCCGCGCAGCCCGGAGGAATTTTCCTTCTGCAGGATCACCGCAAAGACCGCTACCGCTCGGCAACTTTTTCGATGCGGCAAGTATTCTCTGAGGCCACGGAGGTGTATGGCGCGTACACGCGCTCGCTGGCGCGCTCCAACGAACTTCTGAATCCCGCGTTAGGCTCCATTTTTTATGTGGCGCAACAGCCGGGACCGGTGGCCTGGGATACGCCAAACCGCTTCCTGACTTGGGGCTGGGCGCCCACGCACATCTGGGGCATCCAGTTGAGCTATTTCCTCGAATACCGCACCGGCTATCCCTTCAGCGTCGTCAACCTCCAGCAGCAGCTCGTGGGAGCGCCGAATTTGTCGCGCTTCCCCGCATACCTCAATCTAAATCTTGGGATTGAAAAGAAATTCGCTTTCCGCGGCTACCTTTGGGCCGCGCGCGTGGAAGCCGTGAACATCCTCGACCGCCAGAATCCCGATACCGTCGTCAACAACATCAACGCCCCCAACTTCGGCGCCTTCGCGGGAGGCCAGGGACTCGCCACCACCCTGCGCGTCCGCTTCGTCGGAAGAAAATAGATTCCCAAGGTTGCCGACAGCGGGCAAACAGCGCAGCAGACCGGCCTTCTCATCCCACCTGATTACTCGCGTTACCGGACATTGAGAGGCCTGGTTTCCGATTAACGCGTTATACGTCCAAGTAGATTATTTCCGAGTGGCCCGTCACACGGGCGCAATCCCGGGAGGTGTCGTCAACAGACCCGTCTTGCCACATGAACGCCCGCGACCGCGTCGACGTCAAAAAGGACGGCTCAGTCATCGGCGACACTTCCACGTCGCGCATTAGCATTGAGGACAGCGCTCAATTCAAGGGCCGCATCGAAATCGACCCGACCAAATCCCAAACCGCGGCCGATTGATCGAGCATTACCTTCTCAAGGCAAAGAGAAAGCATTTACCGCGTTCGCCTGCGGGGTGCGGTGCGAATTGCCGCACCTAAGCGGCTGACGAGGAATACCTTACCATTGACAACGTGTGCCCACCGACGCTGCATGACCGCCACCGCCGTAAGGCACGGACATTCCACCGTTAAATTTTACTCATCGCCTTTCCGGGGAAGCGCGAAAGCGATGAAGGCATCGCCAACAGGGTTATCACACGTATGGCCGCCACCCAGGCAGTTACCATTCGCGGTGATACTGCGATCGGGGACATTTCCACCGAACGCGTTGACAATAAACTCGCGTCCATCCGCGAGGTAGGCTATGGGGCCCGCCGCCGCTCCACCGGCGTTGGCAATGTTGGCGGGGGCATCGAACGTAAACAGCATCTTGCCAGTCTTGGCGTCAGCAGCATCAAATTTCCCGTTCCCCTCACCGAAGAACACCAGATCGCCGGCAACGAGCACACCGGACTTCGCGGGCTGAGACAGGCGAATCTTCCAAACAACTTTACCGGTGCGAGTGTCGGTGGCTCCGTACAGGCCAAAGGGCTTTGCACCAGGAACGTGATTGATGAAGGTTGAGCCCAGGTGAAGGTCTCCGTTGACCGCCTGGGGGATAAGACTCGAATTGCCGGAGTGAGTCTTGAAGACATCCGGGTCGTGCCTGGCGCCGTAGTAGACGAATTTTGTTCGTGGGCTAAATGCTGCCGGGTTCCATTCGCATCCCCCGTTGTCACCCGGCATGATGAGCCGCAGCGTTTCATCAGGAGGAGTGTATTGGGGCGATAGGGCAACCTCGGTCTGACCTGGAGCAAGGAAGGAGGTGAAAGCAGCGGTTATGGCAGCCGTGTCGGGCTGTTCCTCAGGTGTGAGCTGGTCGAACCGGAGCGGGGTCATCGGCTCGACAGCAGAATAGGGTTGGGTTGGCGCGGCCATCTGGAACGCGGCAGCAACACCACTTGGTGGCACGGGTCGCTCGGTCACTGGGAAGATGGGCTGCCCAGTGCGGCGGTCGAGAATGAAGTACTGACCGGTCTTGGCGCAATGGCCGAGGGCCCTGAAATGCTTTCCATCTTTCTCGAGCTGGAATAGGACGGCGGGTTGTGCACTGTCGTAGTCCCAAATGTCGTGGTGTACTTCCTGGAAATGCCACACCGGATTGCCGGTAAACAGGTCCACGGCAACGATCGATGCGGCAAATAGATTGTCGCCACCCCGGTTCTCGCCAAGAATGTCGGGCGCAGCATTCCCCACGCTGAGGTATACGAGCCCTAAGTCCGGATCGATGGCCGGCGGGTTCCACACCGCGGCGCCGCCAGTCAGGAAAGACTGGCCAGCGAAGCTAGTCGGCTGCGTTGTGGAGAAGCGCCACACGGTTTTGCCGGTTTTTGCGTCCAGGGCGAAAACCTGGCCTCGTATCTCATACTCGCCGCCCGATAAGCTGATGACGACCAGTTCGCGGCCACCAGCTTCCACGAATTGGGGAGCCGAATTGATGACGACCCTGTCACGGAAATCAGCTACCGTGCTGTGCCACACGACTTTGCCTGTTTCCGCGTTCAAGGCCACGACAGAATCGTCAAATCGGCCGACGAAGACTTTGCCTTCCCCAAAAGCAACGCCATGGTTGTTGCGGCCACAGCAG
>WNEY01002280.1_pt1 | contig 14005 bp, 15 predicted proteins | sample 5400531 | NCBI WGS metagenome assembly WNEY01 (sample SAMN13153338, study PRJNA577476) | soil metagenome | isolation source: 200 cm saprolite under Douglas fir tree site 1 | place: USA:California | collected 2015-04-18
AGCACGGGCGCACCGAGGCCGAGATCGCCAGGCTCATGAAGGACTGGGGCGTGTCCCGCCAGATCTACGTGGCGCCGACCGACGCGCAGGCGCTGGCCGAATCGAAAGACGCCGAGATGTGGTACCAGGACTCGCTGCGCCGCTTTCAGGTGCCCGAGCGCATCGAAGACACGCACCCGAGCCTGCACGCGGGCTTTCGCGCCGCGGCGGAGCGGTTCGCCAAGGTCACGTGGGAGGGGCTCGTCGCGGAGACGCTGGCCTTCGGCTCGCCCGACACGGTGGCCCGGCACATCGAGACGATGCGCGAGATGGGCGTGGGCCAGGTGCTCTGCTGGATGAACTTCGGCGGCCTGCCGCAGGACAAGATCCGTCGGTCCATGGAGCTGTTCGCCCGCGAGGTCATGCCTCGCTTCAGGGACTAGCATGGAGATCGGGCTCTTCACCGAGTTCCAGTGTCCGCCCGGGATGGACGAGGCGCAGGCTTTCGACGAGTCGCTGGCCCAGATGACGGCGGCGGAGGACCTCGGCTTCGACGCCGTGTGGCTGGCCGAGATCCACTTCCAGAAGGGCCGCTCCGTGCTCGCCTCCCCTCTCGTGATCGCCGCGGCCATCGCCAAGCTGACCCACCGCGTGAAGATCGGCATCGCCGTCCAGATCCTGCCGCTCGCCCACCCGCTCCACCTCGCCGAGGACGTCGCCACCCTCGATCACCTGAGCAAGGGGCGGCTGGACTTCGGCGTGGGACGGAGCGGCCTGCCCGAGCACTACGAGCGCTTCAACATCCCGTACAGCGAGAGCCGTGAGCGCTTCCAGGAGACGCTCGACATCCTCCTCAAGGCGTGGACGGAGGACCGCTTCACGTACGAAGGCAAGTACTACCAGTTCCGTGACGTGTGCGCGATGCCCAAGCCGTACCAGAAGCCCCACCCGCCGCTCCGCGTGGCCGCGACCACCCGGGAGACCTATCCGCTGGTCGGGCGCATGGGCCTGCCGATCTTCATCGCGGTCCGCACGACGTCCATCAGCGACCTCAAGCGCTTCATCGGCGGCTACCACGAAGGCTGGCGGGAGGCCGGTCACCCCGGGCGCGGCGAGGTCGCGCTCATCGTGCCCGTCTACGTCGCCGACACCGGGCGCCGGGCGCGCGAGGAGCCCGAGGCCAGCACGATGCACTTCTTCCGCACCATCGCGGAGCAGCTCGGCAAGGGAGGCACGAGACGCGAGGAAGCGGCCCGGCTCGGCCGCATGAGCTACGACGAGATTCTCGAAGAGCTGGTCGTCTATGGCACGCCCGATGCGGTCGCCGAGCGGCTGCAGGGGCTGCGCGAGGCGTTCGGCCACACCACGCTGTCCGTCTGGATGAATGTCGGCGGGCACATCCCGCACGAGCGCATGCTCGCCTCCATGCGGCTCTTCGCCGAGCGCGTCATCCCGCGCCTGAGCTGACGCGCACGAGCATGCGACTCGAGATCATCTGCACGGGCGACGAGGTCCTGACGGGAAAGATCGTCAACACCAACTTCAGCTACATGAGCCAGAGGCTCGAGGACGTGGGCCTGTCGGTCCGCTGGGAAACGACGGTCGGCGACGACCGGGAGAGTCTGCTGCGCGCGTTCCAGCTGGCGGCCGAGCGCGCCGACGCGGTCATCGTCAACGGCGGCCTTGGCCCCACGGTGGACGATCTCTCCCAGGAGGTCGCGGCGCAGGCCGCCGGCGTCGAGCTCGGGCTGAACGAGGAGTGGCTGGCCCGGATGGAGGGCTTCTTTCGCCGGCGCAGCCGCGTGATGCCGCCGAACAACAGGAAGCAGGCCATGCTACCCGTCACCGCCGAGGTGATCGACAACCCGATCGGCACCGCCTGCGGCTTCGCGCTCGACATCGGCAAGGCCCGCTTCTTCTTCACGCCGGGCGTGCCGCGCGAGCTCAAGCGCATGCTCGAGGAGCAGGTCATCCCCCGCCTTCTCGCGCGCAGCGGCCTGCAGGCCGTCATTCATCTGAAACGCTTTCACTCGTATGGGCTGGGCGAGTCGCACGTGGACGCGCTGCTGGCGGGCGTGGAGGCGCTCGTGCCCGACGGCAGCGTGAAGCTTGGCTTCCGGGCCCACTATCCGCAGCTCGAGACCAAGCTGACCGTGCGCGGCACCGACAGGGACGACATTCGCAGGAAGCTCGAGCCGGTGGAGCGCGAGGTGCGGAAGAGGCTCGGCAACTTCATCCTGGCGGAGGACGATCAGACGCTCGAGGGAGTCATCCTGGAGGGCCTGAGCGGCCGCGGGGGCTCGCTGTCGATCGTGGAGACCTTCACGAGCGGGCAGATTGCCGCCCGCCTGGCCCATCTGCCCGGCGCCGAGAAGGTCTTCCGGCGCGGAATCGTGGCCCGCGGCATTGAAGAGGTATGCGGGGCCGTGGGCCTCGGGCGCACGTCGCCGGCGGGCGAGATCACGACGGAAACCGCGGAGGCGGTCGCGCAGGCGCTCCGGCGTCAGACCTCCTCGACCCATGCGCTGGCCGTCCTGATCGACCTCGACGAGGGCGCCGACCGCATCGAGTTCGGCGGCACCGTCTGTCTGGCGATCTCCACCGAACAGGACGTCGCGTCCCGCCGCAGCCGCATCGTCGGCGGGCGCGAGTGGGTGCGACTGGGGGCGGTCGAGATGGGGCTGGACTGCTTCCGCCGCTACCTGCAGGGCCTCCCCGTCTACGAGCGGATCGACTTCGAAAAGACCTGAGCGCGGCCTCAGCGCTGCCCACGTTACCTTTACCGGGGCGCTCCTACCGCGTTCCCTGCTCGGCGGCCATCACTTCCTCTCGCGAGTCCTGAAGAATCAGCAGATTGAGCAGGTCGGTCTCCCTCTCCGTCACTTGGCACACCGAATGCCTGAAAGCCTTCCGCAGACGTTTCGAGCCGATCGCTGGAGGGGAAGCCGTCATGTCCGACCAGGTCAAGACCATCGTCGCCTACATCCTCGGTGTGAGCGTCCTCCTGCTTGCGTGGTCGTTCTTCAAGACCTGGGAGCCGCCCCTGCCCGTCGGCGGCGGCACGGTAATCGCGACTCCCCACCGCTAGGCAGTGGAGTAGGCGTTCCGACAGCACCGGAGCGGGCCCGGGCCCGTTGCGCGTGCCGCGGGGTGCGATGTCTGTCACGTCTCGAGCATCACGCCTGCTTTGCTTCTCTTCCGACGAGGACTCCCGGGAGTGTTAGTGCGGGCTCGCTCGACGCGCTGCCGGGCGCGCCGGAGGAGGCTCTCACCGCCTCCGGCACGCCCGGTCCTGGATGCCGGGACTCGACCCCCGGCCGGGTCATCACTCCGGCCGCTACTTAGGGACCGAGCTCGACCCCAGGCTGCTGCGCGCATAGGTCAGGTCGTTCTTCACATAGCGAACGCCGGGAACGCTGCGGGCGATCTCCGAGGCTCTGGCACTGGTATCGATGCTCTTGACCTCGCCGGTCAGGATCACGACACCCGCATCGACCTTGGCATCGATCTTTGCGCTCTTGAGCTGCGGATCCTGCTTGAACCGCTGCTCGACGCTCTTGTAGATCTGCTTGTCATCCGCGGTGACGGCCGCGCGCGCCGACGGGGCTACCACCTGCAGCTCGTTTTTGACGTCCTTGACTCCTTCAATGCCTTTGGCGACGTCCGTCGCGGCGGCCTTGGCTTCGCTCGAATCGACCTTGCCGCGAAGGTAGACCACCCCGTCCTTGGTCTCCACGTGGACCTGACGGCCCTTCACGCGGTCATCCGAGAACAGGGCGATCTTGGTCTTGGAAGTCATCCAGGAATCGCTCATACCTGTCTTCGCTTCCTGGGTCACGCTCTTGGCTTTGTCGGTCATCGTGCTCTGCGCGAATGCCGGCCCGGCGACGACCAGCGCGGCAACGGTGAATCCCGCTACGACGATCTTGTGACGCATCATGTCCCTCCTGTTTAGAATGACTGTTCTACAGGCGTCCAGTGAGAGCGAGAATCAGCACGATCAGGAGCACAAGCCCCAGCCCGCCGCTGGGGTAGTAGCCCCAGCCGCTGCTGTAGGGCCAAGACGGAAGCGCTCCCACCAGCAAAAGCACCAGCAAGATGATCACCAACGTGCCCATCCCATCCTCCCGGTCCGATTCTGAGCCGCTCGGTATCCCTTTTCCCTGCCCCTAGAGAAGGCAACCCCTGTGCCAGATAGGTGGCGGGGCTGATCAGGGGATACAACTCCTCAAGAAATATCGGAGTTCTTTCGGGACCGTCGAGTGGATGGGGTAAAGCCTGTTCGGTGCGGCGAGAGAAAAACTTTCCCGCTCGGAAAGCCCAACCGACTTGAAGAGACCAGCTTCGGCCCCGTACGACTGCGCCGTACGACATGGATGACGGGCATATCGGTTGCATCTCTTCCACCGCAGACGGCTCCGGCGCAGAGGCTCCGGCGCAGACGGCTCCGGCGCAGACGGTTCCGCCAGAACCGTTATCTCTCAACACGAAGAAAGGGGAACCAGATGAATCGCGACATCGTAGGCGGCAAGTGGCAGCAGGTCCGCGGCAAGGTGAAGGAAGAGTGGGGGAAGCTCACCGATGACGATCTGAAGGTGGCTGAAGGGAAGTTCGACAAGCTCGCGGGTCTCATCCGGGAGCGGTACGGCTATACGAGGGAGAAGGCGGAGGACGAGCTGGAGCGCTTCTGCAAGAAGCACCACGTCTATGTGGAAGAGGAGGTCAAGCGGTAGAGGCATCGTCCTCGGCGGGCGGGGGGCCGCGATCCGGCTCCCCGCCCCGTACCGGGGTGCTCGTACCGAGGTGAATGACGGGAACACCCGTCATTCCTTCCTGGTGGGTACGTGATACTCGATTCCAAGAACAGGGGGGGATTGACATGACTCAGGCGAGAGTTGTTATTGTTCCTCTTCAAGGACCGGTGCGCGGGCGGAGACTCGACCTGGCGCTGGCATTGGCCATGCTGGACAAGGCAGTGAGGGTCCATGAAAGAGCAGAGCAGGGGAGCCGTGCCTTGGCGCCTCTGGATTCCCGAACGCATGCTCTCGCTGGGTACCATGCGGAACCCATGGGCGCGTGAGTACGCCCTGACCCCTGGCCGTTACATCTGGGGCAAGGCGCCCTCCGGGTTCGCCAGGGAGCTCAGTGCTCTCGTGCCGCGCGGGGGACGAGTCCTCGATCTGGGATGTGGCGAGGGTCGGGATAGCGTCTACTTCGCCTCCCGTGGTCTTGCGGTCACGGGGGTAGACGCCTCTGCGGCCGGTTTGGACAAGGCGGATCGGCTTGCCGCCGAGCAGAGAGTCAGTGTCCGGTGGATTTGCCGCTCAATGCTCGACCTACCGGTGATCGGAAAGTTCGACCTCGTGTATTCCTGCGGCTCTATCCATCATGTGCCCAAGAAAGACCGGTGCCGTCTTTTCCGGCGCCTCAGGACGCTCACGCGACCGGGCGGCGTGCACGCGCACATCGTGTTCACGGACGTGACGGTGTACGCCGAGAAGGGCGAGGAGATCGACTACTTCGTGCCGGGTGAGCTCGGCAAATTCTATTCGGACTGGCTCGCGCTCCGGTACGAGGAGGGAGCCATTCCATGCTCCCAGGACGGGTCCTCCCACTCCCACAGCATCGAGCGCATCGTCACCAAGCGCGCCCGGCCGGGCGCCACCAGCACTGATTTTCCTCCCCGAATTTTAGCCTGATCGCGGGATCAGCCCCAGAAGCCCGCCGCTAGCGGCGGGCTCCGGCCACGAGGAGGACAAGGCCGCTCACGAGAGCGACGCCCCCCAGGACAGGCGGCAGCGGAATGGTCTTCTTCGTCTCCTTGGTGGCGGTGATCGGCCCGACCTCGAGTACCTTCTCGGACTTCGTGTAGGTAATGCCCTGATATGCGAGCGAGAGAATGCCCAGCACCAGCAGCGCGATACCGACGATTCTCAATGCCGCCATCTTCTCGTCTCCTTTGCGGCGTTGCGAAATGAGAAACTGGAGGCCGGGACGACCTGCACCCGCGGCCTCCAGTTTCTCTTCATGCGCCCGGACCCGCGGGATCTGGGCGCTTGTTTCCGGCTCGATGTTTAGCGCCGGTCGTCCTGACCCCGATGATCACCCTGTCCAGCCTTGACGGGGCGCTTCAACTCCTCGTCCTGCTCATCGCCCATCCCGCCCTGGCGCTGCCGGCCCTGATCATTCTTCTGATCGCCGTCCTTCTGGTCGCCGTGGCCCATGTGGCGCTGTCTGCCCTGATCATCCAGCTGATCGCGCTGCCCGCCCTGGCCACTCTTGTCGTCCTTCTGACCGCCCTGCGTGCCCTGGCGCCCCAGATCGTCCTTCCGGCCGCCCTGCATGCTATGGCGATTCTGCTGGTCCTTATGCTCGTCCTTCTGATTGCTCTTCTGATTGCCCTTCGCCTTCTGCTCGCCCTGATGCTTGTTCATGAAGATCTCCTGTCTATGGTGAGCTTCTCGAACGTCACGTGCTTCGCACATAGCTTATCCACGCAAAGGCCATGCCGACATCTGTGTCGTTCTGCGGCGATGAAACGGACTTCGCCACGCGGAGTTCGAAGACACATCGGACCCGGGAACTTTTTCTTTGTTCGCGAGCAGGAAAGTCTTACCGGGAAGGTTCGGGGCATCGGGCCGGGGCGTCCGGATCCGAGATTCCCAAATCCATGGAAAAGATGCGCACTGGCGACCGCGCGGGGCGCGGGCATGTCTCTTGCTACCTGAAATCAGCATGAATCCATAGAGGCTCATTGCAATCGGGCGTGACGCGTCACGACGCGTGGCACCCCCTCTTGCTGCGCTGAGCTTCACAAGCAGTCAACTCACGAACCCAGGAGGACAGCGATGATCAATTTCATCATGGGCGCGATCGCCGGGGGTCTCGCCGTGTGGTTCTGGGGCGAGGATCTTCGCGCATACGCCGACGACAAAACCAGGGACGTTCGTGACAAAGCCGTGGAGAAGCTCCAGACCGTGGAGGAAAAGGCCACGGGTGCACTGGACAGGGCCAAGGAGCATGTGAGCTCGACGCTGCAGGCCGGACAGGACGCCATCCGCCCCCGGATGAGCTAGTCCACCCGGATGAGCTAGTCCAATGGTTGAGCTAATTCGGGGCCGGGGGCACAATCCATGGCGCGCGGTATGACGAAGGCGAGGATGTCGGCCGCCTGTCTCCTGAGCGGGGCGACGCTGCTCTTTGGCTGTGCCGCCGGCACGTCGGCGCCGCCGTCGCGCGGCTCCGCGGAGCCGGCCGGAGCGACGGCCAGGACGACCACCGTCGACCCGGCGCAGGGCGAGCGCCTCAAGCGCATCATGGTGCCCCTCATCCAGGTCATCCACAGATCAATGCGGCGAGCGCCGGCGGAGGCGAGTTCTACGTCACCGCCGGCCTGCTGCGCCAGGCGAATGACGAGCAGCTCATGGCCGTTCTCGCCCATGAGATCGCCCACGACGACCTGGGCCACGTGGCCAAGGCGCAGGCCCTCGGGGTCGGTGTGGGCATAGGCGCGATAATTCTCGATCAGATCTTTCCCGGCAGCGGCCAGCTGGCGCCGGTAGCCGGCGCTCTCATCACCCGGAGCTACAGCCGCAAGGAAGAATACGCAGCCGACAAGCATGGCGTGACGCTTCTCAGTCGCGTCGGGCAGCCGAAGGAGGCCATGATCAATACACTGACCTGGCTCATGCAGAGGGAAGGCGGCAGCGGCGGCGGATTCTTCGCCACCCATCCTGCTACTGGGGACCGCATCGAAGCGTTGCGAGAACTGTGAGCCGCATGCGGCAGCCCGGGCACGCAAACATATCGCTCTCCGTGCGCCGCATCTCGGGGCCAATCGCCCTCGTCCTGATGCTGTCGGCCAGCGCCGGCTGCGCGCATCACGACCCCGTCCTGCGCCTTCCCGCGCTCCACGCGGGAGAGCCCGCCTTTTCCGCCACGCTGGGCGCCTATTCCGGCTCGGCGGCCGTCTCGGGCAACCGCGTCGAGATCCTCCTGAACGGAGACGAAATCTTCCCCGCCAAGCTGCGCGCGATCAGAAGCGCCCGGAAAAACATCAACTACGCGCAGTACGTCTTCGATGAAGGACAGCCCTCCGTGGACATCGCGAACGCCTTGGCGGAGCGATGTCGGGCCGGCATCACCGTGAACCTGCTGCTCGATGGTGTCGGCACGCTGACGATGCCGGAGGAGTACCGGAAGCTCATGCAAGAGGCCGGCTGCCGACTCGAAACCTTCCGGCCGCTGAATCCTCTCGCCTTCGACCGCCTCAACTACCGCAATCATCGCCGCATCCTGGTGGTGGACGGCCGCGTGGGAATCATCGGGGGCTCCGGCACCAGCGGGAAGTGGGGAGGCAATGGACAGACGGCAGACCACTGGCGTGACACCGACGTGTGGGTCGAAGGCCCGGTGGTCGAGCAGGTACAGGGAGCCTTCGCCGAGAACTGGCTCGAGGCTACCGGAGTCGCCATCGGCGGGAGCGACTACTTTCCCAGACCGCTCCAATCCAAGGGCGTGGTGGCGGCCCAGGCGGTGCGCAGCTCGCCGTCAGGGGGGAGCGCGGCCATGTACGTGGTGTTCCTCCTCGCCATGACCTCGGCGCGGCGCTCCATCTACATCACCAACCCATACTTCCTGCCCGATGACAAGATGATCGATACCCTGGTCGCGACGGCGCGCAGAGGGGTGCGCGTGGTCGTGCTCCTGCCCGGCGCCATCGATCACAACCTGGTCCGCCAGGCGAGCCGGTCCGAGCTGGGCCGGCTGCTCGAGGCGGGCGTCGAGGTCTACGAATACCGGGCGGCCATGCTCCATGCCAAAACCATGGTGGTGGATGGACGCTGGGCGACCGTCGGCAGCACGAACCTCGATCGCCGCTCGTTTGCCCTGAACGACGAGCTCAATCTGGTCATGTACAACGAGACCGTCGCGCAACGGCTCGAGCGGGTCTTCCTCGATGACCTCACGCGCTCCCGGCAGGTGACATACGAGCAGTGGCGGAGCCGAAGCGTCGTGAGCCGGTTCCTGGAGCTCCTGTCCATCCCGATTCGCGACCAGATGTAGCGTCGAGGAGTATTGACGACCGGGATACGCTTAGAAGTGTGATAGCTCAGACGGCCCGGCGCACGGTTCTCGTCTTCGCGCTGCTCCTGGTCTTCGCGCACTCGGCCGGCGAAACAACGCTTGCCTCCGGGCCGACCGGGGTCAATCCGGCCAGCATCCTCACGGTCGACGGATTGTCGCCCGCCTCCCGAGTCGGGCGCACCTTCAGGAACCTCGACCCGGGGTACAAGCGGGCGTCGTATTACGAGCGGCTGCATTCCCTGATCGTGGGCGGCACCTGGCTCGTGCCGGAGTCCCGTGTCGCGCCTCTCGCCACCGTGGCCCCGGACGTGCGGGCGTTGCGGGAAAACGCCAGCCACGCCACGGTGACCTGGATCGGCCACTCGACGCTCCTGGTCCAGCTCGACGGAGTCACCTTTCTCACCGATCCCACCTGGGCCGAGCGAAGCGGGCCTTTTGGCGGCCTCGTCGGCGTCCGCCGGTACACCCCGCCCCCGGTGAGCCTCGAGGACCTGCCGCCCATCGACTTCGTCCTGATCTCACACGATCACTACGACCATCTCGATGAGCCCACCGTCCGGCGACTCGCGCGGATCTTCAACCCGACCTTCGTGGTGCCCCTGGGAATCGGGGCCTGGCTCGCCGACCGCGGCATCACGAACGCGGTCGAGCTGAACTGGGGACAGTCCATCAAGGTCAAGGGCCTCACCGTCGTCTGCACCCCTGCCCAGCACGGCTCGGGGCGCACCCTGATCGATCAGGGCCGCCGGCTCTGGGCGTCCTGGGCCGTCCTCGGCTCCCAGCGCTTTTATTTCGCGGGAGACACCGGGTACTACGCGCACTTCAAGGAGATCGGAGACACGCTGGGCCCCTTCGACCTGGCCGCCCTGCCCATAGGCTCCTACACGCCACGCTCGATCGCGCGGCCTGTCCATATCTCGCCCGAGGAAGCGCTGCGGGCCTGGACCGACCTGCGGGCCGCGCGCTTCATCGGCATCCATTGGGGCACCTTCGATCTGGCCCGGGAGCCGTATGACGAGCCGCTCGCGCGGCTTGCCTCGGAGGTAGAGCGGAGAGGGCTGGATCCGGCCGCCGTGTGGGTACCCAAGCCGGGCGAGACGGTCCCGTGGTAAGGATCGCGTGAAGCAATTTCACGCGGCGCGCTAAAGATCGCACCGCGATGGTCGACCATCTCGTCCTGGCGCTCCAGAGGCTCGTGGATCGCTTCGCCCGGTGGGTCCGGCTCGGGCCCCCGGCCGAAATCCTGCCGCGGCGCTTCCTCATCATCCAGATCGACGGGCTTTCGAACCAGGTTTTCGAAAAAGCGCTTGCCACCCGCATGATCCCCAATACAGCCAGGCTCATCAAGAGCCGGCGCTTCGAACGGCGCCCCATGTCGGTGGGGCTCCCCTCCTCCACTCCCGCCTTCCAGGCGGCGGCCATGTACGGGGTCAAGCCGGACATTCCGGGCTTCCACTACTACGACAAACGCGCCCGGCTGGAGATCCACTTCCCGAGGCCCGGCGCCGCGCACTTCGTAGAGCAGCGCCAGGCCGGGGCGCGGCGCGGGATTCTCCACGGCGGCTCCTGCTACGGCTGCGTCTTCACCGGCGGCGCCGAGGATAGTTTGCTCACGTTCGCCCGGCTGTTGAAGCCGCAGCGCTCCGGGCTCTCGGTGCTGCGTCTGGCTCTCTCGGTCGCTCTGCTCGGCTGGGTGGTGGTGAAGAGCCTCGGCTTGAGTGCCGTCGAGCTGGCCCGCTTCGTCGCGCGCGTGGCGACACGACCGCGCACCGCGAGGCCCGAAGGCCTCAGGTGGCTCGGGCTCAAGATCGTGTTCTCGGTCTGGGTGCGCCAGATGTTCACGCTCAGCGTCTCGGCCGATCTGTACCGGGGCGTGCCGGCCGTCTATGTCAACTTCCTCGACTACGACGTCTTCGCCCATGCCTTCGGTCCTACCCATCGGTCGGCCGTGCGAGCTCTCCATCACATCGACAACTCGATCGGCCAGCTCGCGCAGATAGTCGAGCGCCTGCCCGAGCTCGGCTATGACCTCTACATCCTGTCCGATCACGGACAGACACTCACCCGCTCCTTCGCCCAGCTTTCCGGAGGCCCGTCTCTCGAGGACGTGACGCGAGCCATACTGGGCGGCAGTACCGGGGTGGTCAACCGGGGCCCTGCGCGCGGCCGGCGCCATGTCGGCGTCGCCCGACAGCTGTCGCGCTACCGGCGCGTCAAGGCACAGGGTCTCCTCCAGCGATTCTTCAATCACGTCGAGCGGGACTGGCGCCCGGAGACTCGCCGCGAAGAGAGCGCTGCGGAAAGCGTCCGGATCATCACGGCCGGGCCCAACGCTTTCGTCTATTTCCTGGATGATCCCGCCCCGGTGGCGCTGGAGGAGATCGAGCGCCGGCATCCGGGCGCCGCCATGCGCCTCTCGGAGCATCCGGGCATCGGTCTCGTGCTGGCGCGATCGGCCGACGGGCCGATCTGCTGGTGGCGAGGACGGCGGGTGGCCCTGAACGGCGACGGAGCGGACGGGCCGTTCGCGGAACGAGAGGACCGCGAGCTGGTGCTCTCAGGCCTCCGGGACCTGATGGCCATGCCCAGCGCGGGGGACCTGGTCGTGTACGGCATCGGAGCGCCCGAGAGCGACGTGTCGTTCATCGACGAGCGGGGCGCGCACGCGGGACCATCCGAGAGCGAGATGCGCACTTTCATCGTGTGCCCCGTCTCGGTGCCATTGCCGGCGCCGCTGAACCATCCCATGCAGCTCTATGCCCACTTCGCCGCGTATCGGAGCGAGGTGCCCGCGATGCTCCTGGCGATGGCTCTCAGTCTGGCCTAACCGACGAGAGTCTCTGCCCGGCGGGACGCTTCAGGCGAAGACTCCCTGGGACGCTTTCTTGCAATGGATGTCAGCGACCGTCGCCACCCGCATTTTCCTCGCCTTTCCCTGGGGCGATCGCGGCGGTCCAGCGCTCGACATCCTCCGTGGTCAGCTGTCCGTGGGGTCTGAGCCGCCCATCCTCATAGCCCCACCGGGATATGTCCGTCAGGTACTGCTCCCGGGACAAGAGTGTTCCCCGGCACAGGCGCTCATCGGTCGGCGTCCCTCCCGAGTCCCGCTCCAGGGCACGGCAAAGCCCGAGCATGACGTCGTCAGGAATGGCCCCTCGCTCACCGGGATAGATGAAGCCGAACAGGATCAGGTGGCTCAGGAGCACCCGCCAGTGCGGCCCGAACCTGTCCAGCAGCCGGCGCCAATCGAGGCGCCCGCGACAGGCTCGGATCAAGTGCGCGACGTCTGCTCCGTCGTACCGCTCACGCTCCATCACGAACGACTTCGACCAGATCGTCTCCTCGGGAGGGCAGAGCTTGACCGCCACGCCGAGGACGACGGCGGGGTGGCTGTAGGTGAACCAGTGATCATCGACCTCGGTGAGACCGTTCCCCGATCCGTAGATCACGTCGATATAGTCGCCCTCGACATGCGCCTTGCCCAGCCAGTGCGGAAACGTGAGGTCCGTCTCGAAGCCGGCCGCCGACATCCCATCGAGGAGAGCCTCCGCGTCCGACTGGCGCACGAAGACGTCCAGGTCCTTCGTTCCGCGCACGCCTCCGGTATAGTGGCGAAGCGCATGGCCGCCGCCAACGAGAAACGGGATGTTCAGGCGCGTCATCAGCTCGAGCGCTCGGCGATGACGCCGGCTCCGTATCTCCCGCCTCGCGCCTCCCCGGTCGGTCGATCGCGGTCCGTCGAGTGTCCTCATGATGTCTCCGGTTTGCCGGCGCATCCCCGCGGGCTTCAGCGCCTCACCACGAGCTCGGCATCGCCCCGGCGCGAGAGAAGCTCGACGGCCGCGGTCTGGCTCCCTCGTGAGACCACGAAGTCGAGGCTCGAATCCCGAAGACGCAGGTCGCGGATCTCCACCCAGTCCAGCCATGAAGGCAAGACGGGATGGATAAGGTTGAGCCGGTTGTCGCGAGCGTCGGGGGACAGGCCGAGCATCGCGCTCAGGAGATGGAAAGGCACGCCGGCCGCCCATGCCTGGGGGGAGCACGCCACCGGATAGCGGGTCGGCGCCAGGCTCGGCGCGCGCGCGAATCCGCAGAAGAGCTCGGGCATCCGTGAGCCCTCCCACTCGAGGGCCGCATCGAAGAGCGCGGTGGCGATCGACAGGAACGCATCCATCTGCCCGTACCGACTGAGACCGGCGGCGGCGATGGCCGTGTCGTGCGGCCAGACCGAGCCGTTGTGATAGCTCATCGGGTTGTAGAGCCTCTCTCGGGTCGAAAGCGTCCGGAGACCCCAACCCGAGAACATGTCCTCGGCCATGAGCCGGTCGGCCACCGTCTTCGCATGTCCTTCCGCGGCGATGCCAGTCCAGAGGCAGTGAGCAGGATTGGAGGCCGTCACCCGGCACGGCACGCTCTCGCCGTCCAGGGCCAGGGCATAGAAGCCCTGGCGATCCTCCCAGAAATCCTTCTCGAAGCGCTCGCGGAGACGGCGCGCGGTCTCGCGCAGCGGGGACGCCACCTCGCCGCGCCCGAGCATCTCGGCGACTTCGGCGCCGCCGAGAAGCGCGGCGTACTTGTACCCTTGCGCCTCGACCACCGCGATGGGCGAGGTGGCCAGCTCGCCGGATGCGTGCATGATGGCGTCGTGCGAGTCCTTCCATCCCTGGTTTCCCAATCCCATCGGCGATCGACAGCCATACGTGAGATAGCCGTCGCCGGGACCCGGACCCACGATCCACGCGAGAGCCCGCTCGACCGAGGGCCACAGCTCGAGGGCGAGAACGCGGTCGCCCGTCCAGCGCACGTACTCCGCCATCAGCATGACGAAGAGGGGTGTCGCGTCCACCGAGCCGTAGTAGGGGATGAACGGGATCTCGCGGCAATTCGCCATCTCGCCGGTGCGGAGCTCGTGCAGGATGCGGCCTGGCTCCTGGTCGGT
>WNEY01002284.1_pt1 | contig 14002 bp, 9 predicted proteins | sample 5400531 | NCBI WGS metagenome assembly WNEY01 (sample SAMN13153338, study PRJNA577476) | soil metagenome | isolation source: 200 cm saprolite under Douglas fir tree site 1 | place: USA:California | collected 2015-04-18
GGGAACGTCCTCGTCAGCGCCCCCACCGATATCCGGTCCGGCAGCCACCCGTCCGGTGACAGCCCCTCAGTACCGTCATGAGCCACAAAGTAATCAAATCATAAGATGATCACTTAAAGCAAGGCCATTGGCCTGGCCACTTCAGAGTTATCTGGAACTCGGGGCATTGCCCAGTGCCGTACCATCTGCTCGTCTGCATGCCCGATTTGTAGTAGCCGAGTGGGGCCTACAGGAACTGGCAGAGTTGGTCGAGCTTATTGTCAGCGAGCTCACCACCAATGCCGTGCAAGCCTCTCAAGAATTAGTGGGCAGTCGGTACAACAGGCGGTGGGTACCAGGCACGCCGCCAGTGCGGCTGTGGCTGCATTCCGATCGAGAGCGTGTGCTTGTCCGGGTGTGGGATGGGAATGACCGGATGCCGATGCGACAGGAAACTGAGGACGTGGAGGCAGAGCACGGACGAGGATTGCTGCTGGTCGAGACACTGAGCATGAATTGGGGTGCATATGTGGCCGAGGGAGGTAGTGGGAAGGTGGTGTGGGGAGTGGTGGATGCTTCGCCAGGTTGACGAAGTGGCTGATCTCACCACTCCCAGCAGAATCCCACTACTGCTCGCTCCAGTACATCCAGGTGATGTTCGACAGCATTATCGCTGTCTAGCTGGAACAAATCCTTATGCTCGATGATGATGTTTGGCTTACGGTAGTCCTTCCATACAGCCCACCACACTTTTGCGGGTAGCTTAGATTGATGGAATTCAACACGAAGCGTGATGTTTTCAAACCGCTCATGGGCAGCACGCCGAAAGCATGTCTCCTCAAACTCAGGGGTATGGAATCGGCTCATGAACTCCAGTGTGTGGCTCTGGCCGTGGCTAAGGTTATGCGGAAGCTTAATGTCGGCCGCCCAATAGCTCCCTGAAATATGATACGGCTCTCCTGGGTCGCCACCAAGGATGCGTTCCACGGACATGCGATCTGTGTCAAACCGATAGCGATACACGCCAAGGCCATCGACCAGCGACTCTATATCGCGCATGGTGCGATGGTGTGGGGTTGGCCATAAGCTCCTATGTAATGGAACTCATGTAGTGAGATCGTCCGGTAGGGCAGCGGGTGTATGGCAGACGCATCATCAAGAGAGGAAAGATTGCCCTTCACTACACGGGCGAGGTCAGCTCCTTCCCACTGTCGTTGCAGCGCCTTGGCATGTTCATCGCCGATTCCGAAGGCGTTGATGAAGATTTGTAGCGTTTCGTGGCTGAGGCGGACTCCTCGCAGTGCAGTAGAGACAAGGGTCTCCAGATGTTCTGCTTCGATGCAGATATCGTCCTCGCGCCCCCTCTCTGCCAAGATGCGCGGCATCCGGGACGAGGAGGGCCCGCATCCAGGAACGACTGACTCAGGCCGACAACCCCATCGACAGCGGCTACGAAGTGCTCGATGCGGCACTCAGACTGCTCGCCAACCCACTTGAGCTGTATCGCGTCAAAACAGCGAACCAGGAAGGTCCTCAAAGCGATCTTCGGCAAGCTTTACGTCGATGCCGACGAGCAAGGCCCGTTTGTTGCCACAGACGAGCTGAACGAACCGTTTGAAACCGTGCTCATAGGGCGACGAGAGTCCAGCGCAGGCCCAGCCGCCAGCGTGCCCGCAGCTGCTGACTGCGCTCGGTCAGGTTGACGATCATTCGGCTCGTTGTACCACGGAGCACATCTGCACCGCAATTGCCAGGTTAGGCGCCGAAGTACCGGCCGGAAACCCGCCGGCGCGACCATCCATACGCAGCGGGCTTAGCTCATGATGGGGTCAAGCTTTGAGGTCATGCTAATCGAACGCATATTCGATATGCTAGTGCACATGAGGCAACGAACATGTGCTGAGTGTGGCCGAATCTTCACGCCTTCAAGCAGGCACCTCCGCTGTCCCGCATGCCGGTCCATAAATATGTGCGCATGCGGAGCCGCAAAGCAAGCGAAGTCGGCGACATGCGGAGCCTGCCGGACCGTCGCCGGGGCGTCAAATGGCAGATGGAAGGGCGGACGAACTCGCCACAAGGCTGGATACATCATGGTGCGCGTACCCGGTCACCCGAGGGCCGGGAAAGGCATGTATATCTTCGAGCACATCCTGGTAATGGAGGAAATCCTCGGCCGACACCTGCTGCCAGGAGAGTCGGTACATCACCGCAATGGCGTTCGCGACGACAACCGGGCGGAAAACCTGGAGTTGTGGACTCGCCCTCAGCCAACGGGCATCCGTGTCAGCGATGCCATCGCCTGGGCGCACGAAATCCTGGATCGTTACGAGGGCACGGCTGCACCTCCAACAATGCTCAGGGTTACCACCTGAGCACTCTTGGAGGTGGCGGGAATCGAACCCGCGTCCTTCAGTACATCACCAGGGCTTCTCCGGGCGCAGCCTGCACTAGCTTTTCTCAGCCCCGGCGTTCACGCAGGCGAGTCGCCGACGGGCTCAGCCGCTGTTGGTTGTCCCGCCTAGTCCCGCGGCCGGGCTAGACGGTAGATCCTCCTTGCTGATGCCAGACACCGGGCCGGAGGAACTCCCGGGCTGACAACCTCTAGCTAGCGGTTATTAGGCCGCGAGTGCGAGGTGAGTGCGCTTTGCGTTGGCACTTAATCGTTTGCGGTCACAGGATTTGCGAGGTCATAACCGCAACCCTCGGCCCGCTTCCCCTGGATCAACTACCGAAGTCGAAACCAGTCACCCCCTCTTCAGTTGTACCGTCACTCTACCTGATCCGCCCGGTCGCCAGCGAACAGCATGATCGCCTTGCGAACAGCATGAGAGACCCCCGTGGGCGCTGGGCGGTGGCCGAAAATGCACCCACGGGGGCTCGACCGGCAGGGTCGGGCCGGTCCTGAGCGGCCGGGCCTCCCCCGAGATGAGGTCCGGTTCTCATCACCACGACTGGGCCGCAACCCCCCGAGCGGCACCCCAGTCATAAGGTAAGACGCCGCAGCGAAGTGGGAAGGTTGCTCCGCGTTACCAAAATCCGGGTAATGATCGGGTCACGAGCCGGCTTTCAGCGCCCGGACGAACCGGCCGGCCACGTGCGCCGCCGCGAGGCTGGGGGACTTGCTGAAGACCAGCACGGCAAACGCCACGTCGCCGCGGAAGCCGACGAACCAGCTGGCCTGCAGCCGGTGCTTGCCCCGGCCGAGCGATATGCTTCCCACTTGCCCGTAGACAGCTGACCCTGCTACGTTCGCGGGCTTTCCCGCGCCGACTCGCACGGCGGAACGCATGAGCGTCCGCAGCTGGGAATAAATATCACCGCTAAACTGCACGCGCGGTGGCAGCCGTTGGGCCGCAGGCCGGGTGACCAGCGACGGTGAATGCCAGGACCCGGACTTGGCCACTCCGGCCGCCAGCGCCATGTCCAGCGGGCTGACCCGCACGCTTCCCGTGCCGATGGAGTCCGCGGCCAGCTGGGCATAGTCGGCCGGCGACTGGATGGACCCGGTGAAGTACGGCAACGGCAGCTGCCAGCGGGCGCCGATGCCGAACCCGCGGGCGGCGGCGGTGAGCTCGTTGGCGTTCAGGTTCAGCGACGCGCTGGTGAACGCGGTTCCGCAGGCGTGCGCGAAATCCGTGCTGAACAGCGGCTGCGTGCCCAGGTTCGGTTCAGGCGGATTGTTGGAGAAGGTTTCGCCGCCCACGGTGTTGGCGGCGCGACACGGCGTCGGCGTGCTGGTACTGAATCCGGTGGCCAGCAGCGCCGCCGTGGACACGATGGTGAAGGCTTGCCCCGGCCGGTAATGCCCGGCGAGCGGGCTGATCGCCGGCCTGCCGCGCGCCTTGTGCCGGGCGACCGCCAGGATCTGGCCGCCGCCCGGCCTGATGGCGACGATGGCCACGGACTCGCCCGGCGAGCGCACGGCCAGGTCAGCGGCGCGCTGCGTGGCCGAGTTGATGGTGGTCACGACGGGACTGCCGGGGTGGCCTGGCCACCGCTTCAGTACCTGCGCCACATGGCCGGTCGCGGTCTCCACCACGATCCTGGTGGTCGGCGTTCCGGCCAGCATGGTCTGGTACGCCTGCTGCAGCCCGGACTCACCGACGGTGGTCCCCGGCTGGTAGCGCGCGCCCGTCTTGCGCAGGATCCTGGCCGTCTCCGTGCCGACCGAGCCCGAGATGGCCGGGGCGACGCTGTCGAACAGCCGCGTCCGGGTCCGGTGCACGATCAGGCCGGGTACTCTCCGCAGCTTTCGGCTGAGGTGCCGGTAGGCGGCGGGCCGCAGGTGCACGAGCGTAAGGAAGGTCGTCGACGGCGCCGCGAGGATCTGGCCGAGCATCTGGCTGGCGGGCAGCCCTGTCGCCCGCGCCAGGGCATGGGCCGTCGCGCTGGGATGCTTCAGGGCGCCGGGCCGCACTCCGGCCACGTAGGCGGGCGACGGCTGCCCCAGCGGCTTGCCCGCGGCATCAAGCAGCTGGGCCCGGCGGGGCAGGGTGGTCACCACGGCCAGCCGCTGACCGGCACGCAGCCCGGGGACGATGACGCCTGGGCTCCATACGACCTTCCAGCCGTCGCCCGCCCGGCGCAGCGTGAAGGCGCCCTGGTAGTTCCACGGCATGCCGCCCTGGCCGAGGTTGACCGAGGCATTGAATCTGGCGCTCGCCCCGCCGGCGTGCTGGCTGACCGCGGCCATGCCCAGCACGAGGTCGTCGGCGTCCAGCTGGCGGTAGGCGCGCGCGAGCTCGCCCGCCACGACCTTCTGATTCCCGGTCGTCAGGCTGGCCGCGGCCTGGTACTGCCCGTTCTCCCAGTCAAGCAGGAATGCCTGCACGGTCTGCTCGGCAGGAGGCTGGGGCGATCCCCAGCCCAGTATCAGGCCGATGAGCAGCACCAGGGTGGCGCCGAGCGCCACGGCCACCCGCGGCCTGGCCCGCAGATGACGGGCGCCGCGCAGCGTCAGCTCCCCGGCGAGCCGGGCTGCGTCCCTGGCCATGGCCAGGGCAGTTCCCGCGGACCCGGCCAGGCTGCCCGCAGCGGGCTCGGCGACCCAGATTCGGCCCATCGGGGGCGGCACGGGATCCGCCAGCCAGTCGTCCGGCACGCCAGCGTCCGGCAGCCCGCTGTCCGGCAGCCCAGCGTCCGGCAGCCCAGCGTCCGGCAGCCCGCCGTCCGGCAGCCCGCCGTCCGGCAGGCCAGCGTCCGGCAGGCCAGCGTCCGGCAGGCCAGCGTCCGGCAGGCCAGCGTCCGGCAGCCCGCCGTCCGGCGGCACCGCGCGCGGAGCGCGATGGCTGCCGGCATGCGCGCCGCTGCTACGCGTGCGGCTCATACCGCCACTGTCCTACCTCCGGCGCCGCAGGGCACGGTCAACCTCTCTGGCGGCGTCCCGTTGCGCCAGATCATGGCGCTTGTCATAGGTCCGCTTGCCACGGGCTAGGGCGAGTTCGACCTTGACCTTCCCATCTTTGAAGTACAGCGACAGCGGGATGAGCGTCAAGCCTCGTTCCGCTGTGGTGCGGGCCAGCCGGTCGATCTCGTTGCGGTGCAGCAGTAGCTTACGAATCCGGCGCGGCTCATGGTTGGTCCAGGTGCCCTGGGTGTACTCGGGGATGTGCACGCCGTGCAGCCAGACCTCGCTATCAGAGATCTGGCCGAAGCCATCGGTCAGCGAGGCCCGGCCGGCCCGCAGCGACTTCACCTCGGTCCCGGTCAGCACCAGCCCGGCCTCAAGTACGTCCTCGATGTGATAGTCGTACCTGGCCCGCCGGTTTCTGGCGATGATCTTCTTACCCTGCTCAGCTGCCACTTGCCTAAGGCCCCGGCATCATACGCGCAGGTAGCGCCTGAGCGTGAGGAACGACGTGCCGCCGCACAGCAGCACGCCGATGATCATCGCCAGAACGATCACCTCGACCAGGTCGGTGGTGCTCAGCTGCACGTTGAACGGGAAATACTGCTGCAGGCCGTCCAGCCACAACGACTTCACCGCGATCAGCAGGGCGCTGGCCACCAGCCAGCCGAACAGGCCGGCGATCATGCCCTCGACCAGGAACGGGAGTTGCACGTAGAAGTTCGAGGCGCCGACCAGGCGCATGATGCTGGTCTCCCGCCGCCGGTTGAACGCCGACAGCCGGATGGTGTTGGCGACCAGCAGGATGGCCGCGATGATCAGGATGATCGCGATGACCACTACCGCGTTACGCGCGCCGTCGACCAGCTTGTAGAACTTGTTGAGTATCGAGGAGTCATCGACGATCTGGTCGACCCCCGGCATGCCGTCCACCGTCGCCGCGACGGTGGCCACGTCCGTCTGGGTGTTCCTGAGCTTCAGCTCGAACGAGTCGGGGATGTAGGCCGTCGGCGTGTCGTTGGTCAGCGAGGGATTATTCGCGAACTCCTTCTTGAACTGCTTGACCGCCTCGGCCTGGGAGATGTACTGGACGCTGGTCACCTGCGGCAGGGATTTCAGCGTCTGCAGGATCTGGGCCTTCTGGGCGGTGGTGGCCGGGCCGCTCTTCGTGCATTGCGCGCTCGACACGGCGGTGCACAGGTAGACCGACAGCTGGAACCTGCCCTGCAGGAAGCTCCGTGAGTTGTTCACCTGCTTGACGAACAGCATGCCGGTGCCGAGCAGGGACAGGCTGATGGCGACCACCACGACCAGCGCAATCGTCATGGTCAGGTTTCGCCGCAGACCGATCCACACCTCATGGAGCACGAACTGTGCGCGCATGTCGCTGATCCCTCGGTAATCGGAGTAAGGCCGGTCAGTAGGCCTGGCCGTAGACACCGCGCGACTGGTCGCGCACCACCTTGCCGTACTCAAGCTCGATGACGCGCTTGCGCATGGAGTCCACGATCGCCGCATCGTGGGTCGCCATGACGACCGTGGTACCCGTCCGGTTGATCCGGTCGAGAACCTTCATGATGCCGATGGACGTCGCCGGGTCGATGTTTCCTGTCGGCTCGTCGGCGAGCAGGATCATCGGCCGGTTCACGAACGCCCGTGCCATGGCGACCCGCTGCTGCTCGCCGCCGGACAGCTCATCAGGCATCCGGTCGCGCTTGCCCTCCAGCCCGACGAGGTCGATCACCTCCGGGACCACCTTCCTGATGAACCGCCTCGGCTTTCCGATCACCTCAAGCGCGAAGGCGATGTTCTGGTACACGTTCTTGTTGGGCAGCAGCCGGAAGTCCTGGAAGACGCAGCCGATCCTGCGGCGCAGATGCGGCACCTTCCAGTTGGTCAGCCGGGCAAGATCCTTGCCGGCCACGTGGATCCGGCCGTCGGTCGGGCGCTCCTCCTTGAGCACCAGGCGCAAGAAGGTCGACTTGCCCGACCCTGACGGGCCGACCAGGAAGACAAACTCCGCCTTCTCCACGTCAATGTCGACGTTCTCTAGGGCGGGGCGACTCTGGTTCGGGTACGCCTTGGTGACGTTTTCGAAATGGATCACTGGCCCATCACACGCTCTCGACGAGATGCGGACTGCCTGCTGGGATGCCAACCGCGCCCCAGTTTGGCCAGGGGCCAGTCTAGGGGGGAAACTGGCCTGGAACGTCCAACATCGTCGAAGTGACCGGGTAACCGCCGGCCCGGAGGGACCCAGATGAGCTGCGAGCACCTGATCTGCGCTCAGTGCGCGGGGCCGGTGGCGGAAGGCCGCTGCCCGACCTGCCGCACGGCCCGGACGCACATTCACCAGAGCGGACCTGCCGTGTCGCTGCCGGTCGCGCTGGCGGTACTGCTGGCGCTGCTGCTGCTCACGCTCGCCGTGCAGCACCTGACTCACTGAGAGCTCGGCCAGCCAGACCACGGGGCCCAGCCAGAGCTCGGGGCCCCGCCAGAGCTCGGTGCCCCGCTACAGTCCCTGGGTCCTGAGCCAGCGGATCTCCGCCTCGATGAAGTCGTCGATCTCGCCGTCCATCACGGCCGCGGTGTTGCCCGTCTCGTAGCCGGTCCGCACGTCCTTGATGTTCTGGTACGGATGCAGGACGTAGTTGCGGATCTGAGTGCCCCAGCTGCGCTTGGACTCGCCGCGAAGCTCGGTCAGCTTGGCCGCCTGCTCCTCTCGCTTGCGCTCGAGCAGCTTGGCCTGGAGCACCGCCATCGCGCTGGCGCGGTTCTGGATCTGGCTGCGCTCGTTCTGGCAGGAGACCACGATCCCGGTCGGCAGGTGGGTGATGCGCACCGCCGAGTCGGTGGTGTTGACGCCCTGCCCGCCAGGGCCGCTGGAGCGGTAGACGTCAATCCGGAGCTCGTCCTCGGGGATCTCGATGTGATCGGCCTGCTGGACCACCGGGATGACATCGACGCCCGCGAACGAGGTCTGCCGTCGGCCCTGGTTGTCGTACTTGGAGATGCGCACCATCCGGTGCGTGCCGTGCTCGCCGCGCAGCGTGCCGTAGGCATACGGCGCCTTCACCGAGAAGGTGGTCGACTTGATCCCGGCCTCTTCCGCGTACGAGGTGTCATAGACCTCGGTCGGGTACCCGTGCCGCTCGGCCCAGCGCAGGTAGATGCGCTGCAGGCCCTCCGCCCAGTCGGCCGCGTCGGCCCCGCCGGCCTGCGCGGTGATGGAGATGAGCGCCTCGCGGGAGTCGTACTCGCCCGACAGCAGGGTCCTGATCTCCAGCAGGTCCATCTCCTTGCGGATGGCGGCCAGGTCCCTTAACGCCTCCTGCAGGGTCGGCTCGTCGCTCTCGCTCTCCGCGAGCTCGAACATCACCGCGGTGTCTTCCAGACGGCGGTGCAGGCTGGCCAGCCTGGACAGCTCGCCGTCGAGATAGGACAGCCGTCTGGTTACTGCCTGTGCCTGCTCCTGGTCCTCCCACAGGGCCGGATCCGCCGACCGCTCACGGAGTTCATCGGCTTCCTTGCGGATCGAATCCGGGTCAAGGACAGCCTCGATGCTCGCGAGCTTCGACTCCAGAGCCGAGAGCTCGCTCGCACTGTCAATTGCCATGCGCAGAGCCTACGCGAGATCAACTACTCGCCAGTATGCGACGCATAGAATCCGCAGCTCAGGTGGGTAGCGTGCTGGTCGCCACCAGGGTCCGGACAGCACGGACAGCAACCGACAGAGTCGCTACGGTGAAGGCGTCGCTCTCGCCGATCTCGGTCAGCGTCTGCGCGGCGCGCAGCACGGCCGACTCGTTGCGCCGCACCCAGGCCGCGAGCCGGTCTTCCAGGCTACCGGGGTCGGTTACGGTCAGTACATCTCTGGCGAGCGCTGCGTGCGCGGTGTACAGGTCATCGCGCAGCGCGCCGCGCGCCATCGTGTTCCACCGGTCGTCACGGGGCAGGGCGGTGATCCGGTCCCGCAGCCGCGCGATCTGCAGCCGGTCGGCCAGGTCGAAGTACACCTCGGCCGTCTCCTCGATCGGCCGGCCGGTACCGCGGGCGATGTCCACGATGTCGAACGCCGAGTAGGCGGGCACCATCGCCGCGATCCGGTCGGCGAGGGACTCCGGCACGCCCCGCCCGGCGAGCATGTCCCGGTGCTCCTCGAAGGCGGCCAGGTCCCGGCCGGTCAGGAGCTTGGGCAGGCCGGCGCCGACGGTCATCACGCCCCGGGCGAAGAAGTCGATCGTCGCCCTGATGTCGAAGGGCGGGCGGCGGAAATGCAGCAGCCACCGGGCGGCCCGCTCGGTCAGCTTGCGGCCCTCCAGCGCCGCCAGGATCTGGGTGGCGGTATCCACCTTGCCCTCCAGCGCCTGCATCCCGGCCCAGAACCCTGGCATGTCAAAGACCTCGCGGGCGACCACCCAGGCCGCGGTGATGTCCGGCACCGACGCGCCGGTCTCCTCGTTCAGCCGGAACGCGAAGGTGATCCCCGACCTGTCCACCATGTCGTTCACCACCGCCGTGGTGATGATCTCCCGGTGCAGCCGGTGGGTTCGCATCCGGTCCGCATAGCGCTCTCGCAGCGGCGCAGGGAAATAGGCAGTCAGCACCCGCCGCAGGTGCGGGTCGCCGGGCAGGGTGGAGGCCAGCACCTCCTGCGCCGCGTTGATCTTGGTATGCGCCAGCAGGACGGAGAACTCGGGCCGGGTGAGGCCGGTTCCGGCCGACCGCCGCTCGGCGATCTCCTTGTCCCCCGGCAGCACCTCGAGCCTGCGCCGGAGCTTGCGGTCCCGCTCCAGCTTGCGGATGTACCTGGCGTGCACGTGCAGCATCTGCGCCGCCTGCGCGCGGGCCGCGGCCAGGGCCCGGTTCTGCTGGTAGTTGTGCTCCAGGGCCAGCGCGCCGACCTCGCCCGTCATCTGATGCAGCAGCGCATTGCGGTCGGCACGGCCCAGCTCGCCGCTGCGCACCAGGCCGTCCAGCAGGATCTTGATGTTGACCTCGTGGTCGGAGGTGTCGACGCCCGCCGAGTTGTCGATGAAGTCGGTATTGATCGCCCCGCCGCCCAGCGAGTACTCGATTCTCCCCTCCTGGGTCACGCCCAGGTTCCCGCCCTCGGCGATGACCTTGGCCCTGACCTGCGATGCGTCCACCCGCACGGCGTCGTTGGACCTGTCGCCCGCATCGGCATGCACCTGCGTGCTGGCCTTGATGTAGGTGCCGACACCGCCGTTCCAGAGCAGGTCGACCGGGGCGGCGAGCACCGCCGAGATCAGCTGATCGGGCGGCAGCGCGGTGACGCCGTCGGCCAGCCCGAGCGCCGCGTGGATCTGCGGGGAGACCGGCACCGATTTGACCGAGCGGGCCCAGACGCCGCCGCCGGCCGAGATGAGCGAGCTGTCGTAATCCGCCCAGGACGACCTCGGCAGCGCGAACAGCCGCTTGCGCTCGGCGAAGCCCAGCGCCGGGTCGGGGTCCGGGTCAATGAACACGTGCCGGTGATCGAACGCGGCCACCAGCTTGATGTGAGCGGACAGCAGCATCCCGTTGCCGAACACGTCGCCCGACATGTCGCCGATCCCGGCGGCGGTGAAGTCGTCGGTGTCCACGTCGATGCCGAGGGTCTGGAAATGGAACCTGACCGACTCCCAGGCGCCCCTGGCGGTGATGGCCATCTTCTTGTGGTCGTAGCCCTCCGAGCCGCCGGAGGCGAACGCGTCCCCGAGCCAGAACCCGCGGCTGGCCGCGATCTCGTTGGCGGTATCGGAGAAGGTCGCCGTGCCCTTGTCCGCGGCCACCACCAGGTAGGGGTCGTCGCCGTCGTGGCGCACCGTCGCGGCCGGCGGGACCACCTGGTCGCCGTCCAGGTTGTCGGTCACGTCCAGCATCGCGCTGATGAACATCCGGTAGCAGGCCAGCACCTCGCCCGCATGCGCCTCGCGGTCGGCCGGGCTCGGCAGCTGCTTGCAGACAAATCCGCCCTTGGCCCCCGAGGGGACGATGACCGAGTTCTTGACCTCCTGGGCCTTGGCCAGACCGAGGATCTCGGTGCGGAAGTCCTCCCGCCGGTCCGACCAGCGCAGCCCGCCCCTGGCGACGTTGGCGAAGCGCAGGTGCACTCCCTCGAACCTGGGCGAGTACACGAACAGCTCGAACTTGGGCCGCGGTGCGGGCAGGTCGGGAACCTGCGCGGCGTCCAGCTTGACGACCAGGTATCCCGCCCGGTCCTGGAAGTAGTTGGTCCGCAGCGAGGCCTGGATCAGCCCCCAGTAGGCGCGCAGGATCCGGTCCTCATCCAGGCTGGCCACGTCATCGAGCTCGCCCCTGATCTCCTCGGCGATGCCCTCGCTGCGCTCGCTCTCGCCGACCTGCCTGGCCGGGTCGAATCTGGACTCGAACAGCCGGACGAGCAGCCTGATCAGGGTGATGTTGGAGCGCAGCACGCGCTCGATGTAGTCCTGGCTGAAGGTGATGCCGATCTGCCGCAGGTACTTGGCGTACGCCCGGAGCACCACCACCTGGCGCCAGCTCAGGTGCGCGTCGAGTACCAGCGCGTTGAAGCCGTCATCCTCGATCTCGCCGTGCCACAGCGCGGCGAGCGCCCCCTCCATCTGCTCGGCGACCGACTCGATCGAGTCGGCCGAGTCGGCGGATCCGGTATCGGCGGCCGGCCGGCCACCGGCGGCCGAGGACCTGCGCAGGCCGAAGTCGTAGATCCAGAACGGCTCGGCTCCGCCGAACTCATACGGGTGCTCATCGACGACATCGACGCCCATGTGCTGGAGCCTGGGCAGCACGTCGGTCAGCGTGATCGGTGTTCCGGTCCGGTAGATGGTCAGCCGCCACACCCGGCGATGGCCGCTGGCCGGCGCGTCCTCCACCGGCACGCCGCCGACATACCCCTCGGACTCCCACAGCTCGAAGGCCACGGTCTCGCCCGACTCGCGCAGCTGGAGAATCCTGAACAGGTCCGAGACCGCGGCCGAGGCCGGCACGTCGGCCTTGTAGGTCTCGGGAATCTCCTCGGCGCACAGGGCGAGCAGTGCTCGCGCACGGTCCTCGCCCAGGATGCGGTCCGCTTCCTCGGCCAGGTCCTCATCCCACGAGCGGACCGCCCCGGCGATCGCCCGTTCCAGCTCGGCGGCATCCACGTCGGGCACCATCTTGCCGCGCGGCGCCCGCACTACGATGTGCAGCCGGGCCACCGGCGACTCGCCGACCATGGCGCTGTAGTCGACCTGCGCGCCGTCCAGGGCACTGCGCAGGATCTCCTGCGCGCGCAGCCTGACCTTGGTGGTGTACTTGTCCCTCGGCAGGTACACCAGGCACGACATGTAGCGGCCGTAGATGTCCTTGCGCAGGAAGAGCCTGACCTGCCGGCGCTCGCGCAGCCGCAGCACGCCCGCGGCGACGTCGACCAGCTCGGGCACCGAGATCTGGAACAGCTCCTCGCGCGGGTAGACCTCGAGGAACTCGGCCAGGTCCTTGCCGTCGTGACTGTCGGCGGCCAGGCCGGAGGCCTCGAGTACCTCGGTCAGCTTGCGCCGCAGCACCGGGATCCTGGTGATGCTCTCGGAGTACGCGACGTGGGTGTACAGGCCGAGGAACCGGTACTCGCCGGTGACCTCGCCGGACGGCCCGAGCCGTTTGAGCGCCACGTAGTCGAGGTAGCTCGACCTGTGCACGGTCGAGCGCGAGTTGGCCTTGGTCTGGATCAGCCGCTGCGGGTCGAGAGCCCTGGCCCGCACCTGCGGCGGCAGCGAGGCGAACGCGGTCGACCCCGACTTGTCGTGCCGCAGCAGCCCGAGGCCGGTGCCGGGCACGCCGCGCAGTGCCATCCCGTCAGGACCGTCCTCCAGGTCGTACTCGCGGTAGCCAAGGAAGGTGAAGTGGCCATCGGCCAGCCAGCGCAGCAGGGCCTCGATCTCGGCCGGCGAGGACGCCAATGAAGAAGGCGTCGCCGATCCGCCCGACATCGCCAGTTCCTCGGCGAGCTGCACCGCCCTGGCGCGCATCCGGGAGTAGTCCTCCACCGCCACCCGCACGTCGCCGAGCACCCGCTCCAGGTCGGCCGCCAGGCGCTCCGCCTCGCCGTCGGGCAGCCTGGCGATCTCGATGTGGGTCCACGACTCGGCGATCTCGTCGTGGGCCCCCTCGCTGCCGTCGACCAGGCCCAGTACCTCGCGCAGCGACCCGGTCACGTCCCGGCGGACCCGTAGCTGCGGATGAACGACCAGCCATACCGCCAGGCCGTGATTGGCCAGCTCCATCGTGATCGAGTCCACCAGGAACGGCATGTCGTCGGTGACGAACTCGATCACGTCCCTGGCCGGATCGAGGGCCGCGTTATCGCTGGCCCTGACCCGGACCAGGGCCCGCCCCTGCGGCCGCTGCCGGGCGAATTCCGCCTGCGCGGCGGCCGCCGCCGCGATCCGCTCCGGGCCGGCCGCGATGACGTCCTCGGCCGCCAGGTGCCGGTAGTAGGCACGCAGGTAGTTACGTACGTCGCCGACTCCGGCATCGGCGGCCATCTCATCCGCGGCCTGCGCCAGCAGGGCGCGCTTGGCGTCCCCCGCGTTGTCCGACATCGATCCCACTCCTTTGTGTTCCGACCCGGTCGACCTACAGCCAGTCCCGCAGTTCCCACAACAACGGGTAATAACGCAGTGGTACGCGCCT
>WNEY01002285.1_pt1 | contig 14001 bp, 11 predicted proteins | sample 5400531 | NCBI WGS metagenome assembly WNEY01 (sample SAMN13153338, study PRJNA577476) | soil metagenome | isolation source: 200 cm saprolite under Douglas fir tree site 1 | place: USA:California | collected 2015-04-18
GGCGGGCGGGCCTGGAGGGTCCAGTGTTGGCCGGCACCTGGCTAGCAGGCGCCGAGCTAGCAGGCAGCGGGCCGGCCGGCGCCGGGGCGGCAGGCACGGGCGGGACGGAGGACCCGTTCGGCGGGGATCCGGTGATCGGCACCTATCACGCCTACGCGGGGCGGCTGGTCAGCGACAACGCCCTGCGCGAAGGGCTCGAGCCGTCCATGCGGCTGATCACCCCCGCGCTGTCCTGGCAGCTCGCGGCGCAGATCGTGGCCGCTTACGACGGGCCGATGGACGAGATCATCTGGACGCCGCAGACGGTCACCGCGGCGGTGCTCGAGCTGGCCGGCGACCTGTCCGAGCACCTGCGCGATACCGGGGACGTCACCGCCGTGGGCCTGTGGCTCACCGCGGAGCAAGATGCGTTGCCGGGGCGGATACCGGCATCCGTTCGGAAGATAATCTCCACCCAGCGCGCCCGGGAGCAGCTTCTGCCGCTGGTCAGCCGGTACGCGGCGGCCAAGGCGGCGCGCGAGGTGCTCGACCACGGGGACCAGGTGGCGCTGGCCGCGCGGATCGCCAGCAGGCACCCGGAGGTCGGGACGGCCGAGCGCGCCCGCTACCAGGTGGTCCTGCTTGACGAGTACCAGGACACCAGCCACGCCCAGCTGGTGCTGCTGCAGGCGCTGTTCGGCGGCGGGCATCCGGTGACCGCGGTCGGTGACCCGTGCCAGTCCATCTACGGCTGGCGCGGCGCGAGCGCCGGCAACCTGCGGCGGTTCACCGCCGACTTCCCGGTCGTGGCCCGGGTCCGGCCGTTCGGCGCCTCGGCGCCCTCGGGTCCGGCCCCGGTGCTGCAGCTGTCCACCAGCTTCCGCAACTCCGCGCAGGTGCTCGACGCGGCCGCGGCCATCCAGGAGGAACTGCGGTACGAGGCGCCCGACGTGCCCCGGCTGGTGTCCGCGCCGGACCGGTCGCAGCGGGGCACGGTGGCGTGCGCGCTGCTGGACACGATCCTGGACGAGGCCGAGTGGGTGGCCGCGCAGGCCGCCGCGCTGCTGGCCGGCGAGCCCGGCTGCGCGCCCGACGGGCGGCCGTGGTCCCCGGGTCCCCAGTCCCAGAGTCCCCAGTCCCAGAGTCCCCAGTCCCAGAGTCCCCAGTCCCAGAGTCCGGAGCGGCGCGCGACCGGGGTGCGGCCGTCGGACATCGCCGTGCTTTGCCGGAAGCGGTCGCAGTTCGTGCCGCTGCGGCACGCCCTGGAGGCTCGCGGCATCCCGGTCGAGGTGGTGGGGCTCGGCGGCCTGCTCGCGGTGCCCGAGGTGCAGGACGTGGTGGCGACGCTGCGGGTGCTGCACGACGCGGGCGCCTCCGACGCGCTGGCCCGGCTGCTCACCGGGCCGCGCTGGCGGATCGGGCCGCGTGACCTGGTCGCGCTCGGCCGCCGCGCCCGGGCGCTGGCCCGCGGCGAGGGCGACGGGCGGCCCTCCGCCGCCCAGGCGCCGGGGCTCTCGGGCGAGGACGCTCCGGATCCGCTCGCCGAGGCCATCACCGACCTCACCGCGGAGACCGGCAGCCTGGTCGAGGCGCTCGACGACCTGGGCGAGCCCGGCGCCTACTCGCGGGTCGGCTATGCGCGGATGCACGCCCTGGCCGGCGAGCTGCGGCGGCTGCGCGCGCACATCGGGCGGCCGCTCGCCGACCTGACCGCGGAGGCGGAGCGCGTGCTCGGCCTGGACATCGAGGTCGCCGCGCGGCCCGGGGTCGACCCGGTCGCGGCGCGCGCCGACCTGGACGCCTTCACCGACGTGGCGGACGCGTTCGCCGGCGAGGGCGCCGAGCCGACCCTCGGCGCGTTCCTGGCCTACCTGACCGCGGCCCAGCAGGAGGAGTTCGGCCTGGAGACCGGGCGGGTCGGTGAGTCGGACTCGGTCAAGCTGCTGACCGTGCACGCGGCCAAGGGCCTGCAGTGGCCGGCCGTGTTCGTGCCCGGCCTGGCGGTGGGGGAGCGGTCGCAGGTGTTCCCGGCCCGGCCCCGGGTGTCCACCCGGTGGACGGACAACCCGCGGCTGATCCCGTTCGGCCTGCGCGGGGACGCGGGGGACCTGCCCGAGCTCCTCGGGCTCGACGCCTCCTCGCTGGAGGCCTTCGGCGAGGCGTGCGCGGCCAGGGACCTGTCCGAGGAGCGCAGGCTGATGTACGTGGCGGCCACCCGGGCGGCGTTCTGGCTGGGCTGTTCTGGCTACTGGTGGGGCGAGGGCGGCACCAGCCACCTGGGGCCTTCGCCGTTCCTTGAGGAGGTCCGCCGGTCCGGCGTGGCCCAGGTCCCGGCGTGGGCGCCCGCGCCCGAACCCGACGCGGAGAACCCGCTGCTCGCCGAGGTGGAGGCGGCGGACTGGCCGGCCACCCCGGCGGGCCGGCACTACGAGGCGGTCCGCGAGGCCGCGGCCCTGGTGGAGGAAGTGCTAGCCGGGGGGACGAGCCCCCCGGACCCGCCCTTGGGTCCGGCGGACGAGGAACTGGTGGCGGCGTGGGACCGGGACGCCGGCCTGCTGCTGGCCGAGCGGGCGCAGCGCCGGGGCGACGGCGCGACCCAGGTGGCGCTGCCCGCCCGGCTGTCGGTGTCGTCGCTGGTGTCGCTGGCCCGGGACCCGGCCGAGCTGGCCCGGCAGGTCCGCCGGCCCATGCCGCGGCCGCCGGCCAGCCCGGCCCGCCGGGGCACGGCCTTTCACCAGTGGCTGGAGCAGCGCTACGGCCAGCAGCTGCTCATCGACGACAACGCGCTGTTCGGGCCGGAGGAGGGGGACGGGGAGGTGGGTGGGGACGCGCCAGGAGAAGGCGACCTGGCCGCGCTCCGGTCCCGGTTCGAGCACGGCGAGTGGGCGGACCGGTGGCCCCGGGCGGTCGAGGTGCCGTTCGAGACCCTGGTCGGCGACCGGCCGGTCCGCGGCCGGATCGACGCGGTGTTCGCCGACGCGCCCGAGGGCGGCTACGACGTGGTCGACTGGAAGACCGGCAAGCCGCCCAGGTCCGAGGCCGAACGGCACGCGGTGTCTGTCCAGCTCGCCGCCTACCGGCTCGCATGGGCCGCCCTGGCGGGCGTCGCGGTCAGCGAAGTCCGGGCGGCGTTCTACTACGTCGCCCACGACCAGACCGTGCGTCCCGCCGACCTGCTCGACGAGGCCGGCCTGGCCGCGCTGATCGAGCAGATCCCGGCGGAGGTCTAGGTGTGCTCGGACACGAGCACGGCCTGGGTCCGGGGCTCCAGCGCCTCGAACACGTGCGGCACGTCGCCCGGGTAGCGGATGTAGTCGCCCGGGCGGAGTTCGGCCGGCTCGCCTGCCACCCCGACCAGGGCGCGCCCGGACCCGATCACCACGTGCTCCACCACGCCGGGCATATGCGGCTCGGACGCGCGCGCGTGCCCGGGCTCGGCCTGGATCCGGTACACGTCGCGGCGCGCGCCCGGCGGGCAGGCAGCGAGCAGGGTGGCCTGGTAGTCGGCTTCGGCCGCGGCGACCGTGGGGCCCTCGTCGGCGCGGATCACCTGGGTGTGCGGGCGGGGCGGGTCGAGTAGCCGGGAGAACGGGGCGTCCAGCGCGACGCAGATGGCCCACAGCGTCTCCAGGCTGGGGTTGCCGGTGCCCGACTCCAGCTGGGACAGCGTGGACTTGGCGATCCCGGCCCGGCGGGCGACCTCGGTGAGCGACAGCCCGGACCGGCGGCGTTCCCGGCGCAGCGAGGCCGCGATGATCTCGAGCGGCGGCTTCGCCTGCCCGGCAGGCCCAGTGTTCGTCATATAAGTTCATCCGTTCGTTTTGACGAACGACGGGTTAGTGTTCACAATAACTCCATGAGTTCGATAGGGAGAACTCTAGAACGCGGCGTCCTTCGCGACGCTGTGCTGGTTGACATCGGGCTGGCCTGCGTGGCCGTGTTGTTCATCGGCCTGTCCTACGGCGCCATCGCGGTCGCCTCCGGGTTCCCGCTCTGGGTGCCCGCGGCGCTGAGCGTGCTCGTGCTGGCCGGCGCGTCGGAGTTCCTGTTCATCGGGATCGTCGCGGCGGGCGGCAACCCCATCGCGGCGGCGCTGGCCGGGATCCTGGTGAACGCCCGCCACCTGCCGTACGGCCTGGCGCTTCCTGAGGTGACCGGCCAGGGCTGGCGGCGGCTGATCGGCACGCACCTGATGAACGACGAGAGCGTGGTCTTCGCGCTGGCCCAGGAGGATCTCCCGGGCCAGCGCGCCGCCTACTGGGCCTGCGGCCTCGGCGTGCTGATCTGCTGGCCGGGCGGCGCGGTCCTCGGCGCGCTGATCGGCTCCGTGGTGCACGACACCAACGCGTTCGGCCTGGACGCGATGTTCCCTGCGGTGATCCTGGCCCTGATCGTCAAGGACCTGCGGGACCGGATGACCCTGCGGGCCGCGCTGGCCGGGGCGGCCATCGCGCTCGCCGCCACGCCGTTCCTGCCCGCCGGGCTGCCCGTGCTAGTGGCCCTGGTGGCGGTGCTCCTGCTGGTCCCAGCCCCGGCGGCCGGCCAGAAAACCGATGAGCAAGCAGTGGGGGCACGGTGAAGGACAGCACGCTGGTCGTGGCCGGGATGGCCACCCTGGCCGCCGGAACCTACGCCTTCCGGCTCTGCGGCCAGCTGCTGCGCGCGCGGATCAGCTTCCCGCCCCGGGCCGGGAAGCTGATCGAGGTTGCCGCGGTGATCCTGCTGGCCGCCCTGGTCGCTACGACCGCGCTGACCGAGGGACACGGCTTCTCCGGCTTCGCCCGCCCGGCCGGGGTCCTGGCCGGCGGGGTCCTCGCCTGGCGCAAGGCCCCGTTCCTCGTCGTCGTCATCGCCGCCGCGGCCACCACCGCCGTCCTGCGCCTCCTAGCCGTGCCCTGACCGTCACCCCTTGAGGTAGCGGTTGACGGCTTCTACCTTGGCGGTTAGGGCTCCGGTCACGCCTGGGCGGATGTCCGCCTTGAGCACCAGGCTGACCCGGGGCGCCCGGGCCGCGACGGCGTCCACGGCCCGCTTGACCACCGCCATGGTCTCGTCCCAGTCGCCCTCGATGGTAGTGAACATGGCGTCGGTCTGGTTCGGCAGCCCGCTGTCCCGGACCACCCGGACGGCTTCGGCCACCACCTCGCCGACCGCCTCCCCGGTGCCGAGCGGCGTAACGGAAAACGCGACGAGCACACCCGCTCCTCTCCCTAGCCAATAGCCAACCCCCACCCCACGCTATCGACCCCCGGCACCCCGTCATCTCCTTATCGTGGGTCAAAAACCCCTGGGCATCCCCGGCACCCGGCTGCCACATCACGGTGAAGGCGCCCTTAACATTTAAAAACCATGAAAATCCCTGGTCAGGTTCATATGGTGGGTGAGCTTTGTGGCCAAGTGCTCTATTGAGGCCACACAATGACGGGATGACCGGTTCTCTCGTCGCCTCCAGAGGCGCCGCCCGAGACGCCGCCCGAGACGCCAGAGACGCCGGCCGCGCCGCGGTCCCGGTGGGCGTGGAAGGGGCGGGCGCCGGGGCGGCTCCGCTGCTTACCGTGTCCGGGCTGAGTGTCAGCTACGGCCGGCTCCGCGCCCTGGAGGACGTCAGCCTGAGCGTCCGCAGCGGCGAGCTCGTCGCCCTGGCGGGCGAGAACGGCGCGGGCAAGACCAGCCTGGTGCGCTGCATCGCCGGCGCCGCGGTCCCGGCCAGCGGCGAGATCTACCTCGGCGGCAGGCGCATTCCGGCAGATCCGGGCGGCGCGGCCAAGCAGGGAATCGCCGTGGTCTGGCAGGACCTGGCGCTGTGCGACAACCTGGACATCGCGTCCAACATCCTGCTCGGCAAGGAATCGCGGCGGCTCCTGCTGTCGGACACGCGCTTTCACGCGGCCGCCGCATCGCTGCTCGCCGAGCTGCGTATCCCGCTCAAGGACACCACCTGCAGCGTCCGCTCGCTGTCCGGCGGGCAGCGCCAGCTGGTGGCGGTGGCGCGGGCCATGGGCAGCAAGCCGCGGCTGCTGGCCCTCGACGAGCCGACGGCAGCGCTCGGCGTCAAGGAATCAGTCCAGGTAGAAGAGCTGATCATGGGCCTGCGGGAGCAAGGCACGACGATCTTGCTCGCCTGCCACGACATCGATCAGATGTTCCGGCTCGCCGATCGCATCGTGGTGCTGCGCCAGGGCCGGATCGTCGCGGACCTGCGCCCGGCCGACACGCATCCCGATGACGTGGTGGCGCTGCTTTCCGGCCAGCAGATCGATTCCTCCGCGCGCCGCCAGCTCACCCGGCTGCACGGGCTCACCGACCGGCTGGTCTCGGCGGACCCGTCGTCCAGCCTGTCGCTGATCTTGTCCGCGCTCGGCGCCGCGCTCAGCAGCGAGCGGCTGTGCATCCACCTGGTCAGCGACCGGACCCTGTTCTGCGCCGCGTCGCTCGGTTTCACGCCCGGTCAGCTCGAGCCGTGGGCCAGGCTGCCGTTCGGGCCCGGCGGCGGCCCGGTGGGCCTGGCCGCGGCGGATGAGCGCCCGGTCATCGCCGATAACGTGCGGGCCGGCGCGGCCTGGCGGAGCTTCCGCGACCTGGCCAAGACGGTCAAGGTGGCCAGCTCGTGGTCGGTCCCGGTGCTCGGGCCGAGCGGGCTCAGCGGCGTGATCACGGTCTTCCGCACCCAGCACGGCGCGCCGCAGCGAGACGAACTCGATCTCGTCACCGTCTACGCGGGCTACGCCGCCAGCGCGATCGAACGGGACCGGCTGCTGGACCAGGTGACCACCAGGAACCGGGTGCTCGAGACGATCAGGGAAGTGCTGGAGACGCTGGCGGGTCCGGTCCTGGTCAGCGAGGGCCTGGTCATCGCGCTCCAGTCGCTGCGCCACGGCCTGCAGGCCGAGGAGGTGGCGCTGATCACCCAGCCCGCGGACCAGGCTACGGTTCCGGCCCGCTGGCGGGCCTACGCCGGGCCGAACGGCACCGATCCGGGCTCCGCCGCGCTCTCGCTGCGGGAGATGGCCGCGGACGCGCTGTCAAGCGCGCCCCCGGACGGCGTGGCCCGCCAGCTGCGCAGCAGCCGCCGGCACCGGGCCCGGGCGGTGGCGTTCATGGCGGTCGGCGGCCCCACCGTGCTGCTCGCCAGCTGGCGGCGGGTGCCGCCCACCAAGGAAGAGACGGCGCTGATGGAGGACGCGGCGAACTCGCTGCGGCTCGCCCTCGAACGCGAGGAGGCGGCGCACGCGCACCAGGAGGCGGCGGCCCTGCGCCGGTCGCGTGAGCTGCAGCGCGGGTTCCTGTCCCGGCTCAGCCATGAGCTGCGGACCCCGCTGACGGCCATCAAGGGCTACGCGTCCAGCCTGATGCAGCCGGACGTGACCTGGGACCGCGACTCCCAGCAGCGCTTCCTGGACCGGATCGCGGCCGAGTCGGCGCGCCTCGGCCGGCTCGTCGATGACCTGCTCGACTTCTCCGCGATCGAATCGGGCATCATGCGCCTGCAGCGCGACTGGTGCGACATCCGGCTGGTGCTCGAGGCGGCGATCGCCTGCCTGCCGCGGGACAACGCGGCGTCGGTCTCGCTGACCTGCGACGCCGGCCTGCCCGTGGTGTGGGCCGACCACGACCGGATGGAGCAGGTCTTCGTGAACCTGCTGAACAACGCGTTCGGCCACAACCCGCCGGGAACCCGGGTCCAGGTGACCGCCGAGTCCGGGCCGGCCGAGGTGGTCATCAAGGTGATCGACGACGGCCTGGGCATGCCACCGGAACTGGCCGCCGCGCCGTTCGAGCCGGCCCGCCGCCCCCGCGCGACCGCGACCGCGACAACGAGCCCGAGCGCGAGCATGAGCAACGGCGGCGGCAGGAAGAGCATTGGCGCCGGGCTGGGCCTGTCCATCGCGAAGGGCATCATGCAGGCGCACGGCGGCAGGCTCGAGCTGACCTCGCCGCCGAAGGGTACCTGCTTCAGCGTCTACCTGCCGGTCGAGGCCGAGGTCCTGGAGGCCGTCCGGACGCCAGGAACCCGCGGCCCGGATCACTCAGACCGCACGGAGGTCAGGGAATGACAGCGATGACCGAGGGCGCCCGCAGGACCTGCGCCCTGGTGGTGGAGGACGACCCCAACATCGTGGACCTGATCCGGTCCAACCTCGCCGTCCGGGGTTTCGACACCGTCGTGAGCGTGGACGGCATGCGCGCGCTCCAGCTGCTCGAGACCGAGGACCCGGACATCGTGCTGCTCGACCTGATGCTGCCCGAAGCCGACGGGTTCGAGCTCTGCCGTCAGATCCGCGAGCGCTCGCCGGTCGCCATCATCGTGGTGTCGGCCCGCGGCGGCGAACGGGACAAGGTGACGGCCCTGCACATGGGGGCCGACGACTACATGACCAAGCCGTTCAGCATCGAGGAGCTGCTGGCGCGGATCACCGCGACGCTGCGCCGCACCCGCCCGGCCGCGCCCACCGAGCCGCAGGCGCCGCCGGTCATCGTGGTCGGCGACATCCTCATCGACCTGGCCCTGCAGCAGGTGCGGCGGAACGGGCAGCCGGTCCACCTGACCCCGACCGAGTTCGCCCTGTTGCGCGAGCTCGCGGTCAACCGCGGCAAGCTGCTCACCCACGCCCACTTGCTCAGGAGGGTCTGGGGGCACGGGTACGAGACCGAAACCGAGTACCTGCGCGTCTACGTGCGCCGGCTGCGAGCTAAGCTCGAGGCGGAGAACAGCACGCCGCTCATCCTCACCCAGCCACGGGCCGGCTACCGGCTCGCCCCCGAATGATTGCGCTAACAATAACGCTGAGGTGACGAAATTAAATCAGTATTAGCACGACACGATCGCCGTTCACAGTATCTTCATGGACCGGCACCGATGTTAACGCTACGTTAATTCCTGCCGTTCTAATGTCTTAGCCAAGACGCTAAAGCCGCGAAATTTCGCCAGGCAGCGAGGCAATCGCATGCCCTGGATGCGGACCGTCGGCGGTTCCTTTACGACGCAAGGTGGTTTACATGATTCAGCTGGCCAGGAAAGGGGCTGTTGTAGCGTCAGCGTCGCTGGCCTTGTGCCTCGCCGCTGCAGCCTGCAGCAGCAGCTCCTCACCTTCTAGTAGCACCACCCCGACCAGCTCGAGCACCGCCAGTGCCAGCAGCTCGGCGGTGTCGATCTCGGTGACCCAGTTCGACAAGACCTTCTCCGCGATGTCGGCGCTGAAGCCCCTCGCCGCCGCGGGCAAGGGCAACGTGGCCGTCATCCTCCCGGACACCGTGACCTCGGCCCGGTACGTCCAGTTCGACGCGCCGTACCTGACCCAGGCGCTGACCGCGGCGGGCCTGACGTCCTCGCAGTTCACCGTGCAGAACGCGCAGGGCAGCGACGCCACCGAACTCTCCGACGCCCAGACCGCCATCACCAAGGGCGCCAGCGTGCTGGTCATGGACCCGCTGGACGCCGGGGTCGGGGCGCAGATCGAGACCTACGCCGCGTCGCACGGTGCCAAGGTCATCGACTACGACCGGCTGACCCTCGGCGGCAGCCGCCAGTACTACGTCAGCTTCAACAACGTCGTCGTCGGCCAGACGATCGGCCAGGGCTTCGTGTCCTGCGCCACCGACTGGAAAGTCACCAAGCCGAACGTGCTGGTGATGAAGGGCGACCCGACCGACAACAACGCCACCCTGTTCGCCCAGGGCTACGACGGCGTGCTCGCGTCGCACTTCACCGACAAGAGCTACACGCTCGTCGGCACGCCGGCCGGCACCTGGACGCCCTCGGTCGCGCTGAGCGAGTTCCAGCAGCAATTCACCGCGCACAAGAACATCAACGCCGTCCTCACCCCGAACGACGACAACGCCGCGGCGATCGTCCACTACCTGCAGAGCCAGGGCGTCAAGCCCAAGACCTTCCCGGTCACCGGCCAGGACGCGACCACGGTCGGCCTGCAGAACATCCTGGCCGGCTATCAGTGCGGCACCGCCTACAAGCCGATCTACCTCGAGGCGCAGGCCGCCGCGGCGCTGGCCATGTACCTGCGGGCCAGCCAGACCCCGCCGAGCACCCTGGTGAACGGCAGCACCAACGACTCCAAGGCCGGAACCGCGGTGCCGTCGGTGCTGCTCACGCCGAAGTGGGTCACCACGGCCAACATGGCCGCGACCGTCGTCGCTGACCAGTTCGTGAAGACCGCACAGCTGTGCGTCGGCCAGTACGCGGCCGACTGCAAGGCCGCTGGGATATCGTAATGACCAGCACGTGGTCGAACGTAAGGAGGCGCGCCCGGTGACCACTCCGAGCGCGGACGACGCCCGGCCCGCCACCGCGGGCCGGGCGCCGGCTCCTGAGCCGGGCCAGCCCCCGCAGGCGCCGGACCCCAACGGCCAGCCGCCACTGCTGCGGCTGGTCGGCGTGGGCAAGAACTTCGGCCCGGTGCGCGCCCTCATCGACATCGACCTGGACGTCCCGGTCGGCCAGGTGACGGCGCTGGTCGGCGACAACGGCGCGGGCAAGAGCACGCTGATCAAGACGATCGCCGGCATCTGGGTGCAGGACCACGGCGAGATCCTCTGGGAGGGCCAGCCGGTCAGGTTCCATTCCCCGAAGGACGCCGCCGGTCACGGTATCGCCACCGTCTACCAGGACCTGGCGCTGGCCGACAACCTGGACATCGTGCAGAACATGTTCCTCGGCCGGGAGCTGCTCAAGGGCTGGGTGCTGGACGAGACGACGATGGAGACCGAGGCCAAGCGCACCCTGGCCGACCTGTCCGTGGTCACGGTCCGCTCGGTCCGGCAGCCGGTGGGGTCGCTGTCCGGCGGCCAGCGCCAGGCCGTGGCGGTGGCCAGGGCCGTGCTGCGCCAGGCCAAGCTGGTCATCCTGGACGAGCCCACGGCCGCCCTGGGCGTCACCCAGACCCGCGTCGTGCTCGAACTCATCCACCGGTTGAAGGACCAGGGCATCGCGGTCATCGTCATCTCGCACAACCTGAACGACGTCCAGGCCGTGGCGGACCGGGTGGCGGTGCTGCGCCTCGGCCGGATGGCCGCCGTCGGGCCGCTGTCCGAATTCGACGCCCAGTCGATCGTCGACCTGATGACCACAGGTACCTCCAGCCGCCTCGCCGGCGTGCCGGCCGAGCAGTCAGCCCAGCAGCCAGCCCAGTAGTCAGCAGGGAGCTCCAGTGAGCACTGACGTCCAGCCGCCGCCCGAGGCCGACGAGGTCGCGGAGCAGACGGCCGCCATCGCCGCACCCGAGGTCATCGCCGACTCGTTCGGCGAGTACATCAAGATCTGGTGGACCAGGGTCCGCAGCGGCGAGAGCGGCGCCCTGCCCGTCATCCTGGGCCTGGCCGCCATCGTCATCTACTTCCAGGCCCGGAGCTCGCTGTTCCTGTCGGCGGGCAACCTGGTCAACCTGATCGAGCAGGCGGCCTGGATCGTGACGCTGGGCATGGCCGAGGTGTTCGTGCTGCTGCTCGGCGAGATCGACCTGTCGATCGGGTTCTCCTCGGTGATCGGCGGGGTGTTCACCTGCTGGCTGCTGGTGCCGCCGAACCCCGCCCCGTGGCCGCTGGCGGTGCTGGTCGGCCTGGCCTTCCCCGCGCTCTACAGCGGGATCCAGGGCGTGATCGTCACCTGGCTCCGGCTGCCGTCCTTCGTGGTCACGCTGGCCGGGTACCTGTTCGGCCAGGGCTTCCTGCTGTTCATCATCAACGAGGCCGCGCCGGGTTCCGGCGGGACCATCAGGCTGTACAGCAACGTCCTGTCCGACATCGAGAGCGGCGCGATGAGCGTGACGGCCGGCTGGATCGTCATGGCGGCCGCCGTGGTGCTGGCCGGGGGCCTGTTCGTGGTCCGGGACGGCCGCAGGCGGGCCAGCAAGCTGGCCGCGCCCCCCGTCAGCGTGACCTGGCTGAAGGTGGCCGTGATGGCGATAGCGGGCGTGGTCGTCGTGCTCATCGGCAACACCAACCGCGGTATCGCCGTCGCGGTGCGCGGCGTGCCGTGGGTGGTGCTGGTGATCCTGGTGGTGCTTGTCCTCTGGAACTTCCTGCTCGGCCGCACCCGGTTCGGCCGGTACGTCTACGCGATCGGCGGCAACGCCGAGGCGGCGCGGCGGGCCGGCATCAACCTGAGCCGGATCCGGGTCGCCGCGTTCGCGCTGTGCGGGCTGACCGCCGGCATCATGGGCATCATCTATGCCTCCCTCCTGGGCTCGGTCTCCGCCAACGTGCCCGGCGGGCAGAACGTCCTGTACGCCGTGGCCGCCGCGGTCATCGGCGGGACCAGCCTGTTCGGCGGGCGCGGCAAGATGCTGGGCGCGGTCCTGGGCGGGATCATCGTGGCCGTGATCTACAACGGCCTGCAGCTGCTCGGCCTCGGGGCCGCGCCGCAGGCCATGTGGACCGCCGCCGTCCTGCTCGCCGCCGTCACGGTGGACACGGTAGCCCGCCGCGGCCAGACAACAACATAAGATCATTTAATTCCGAACGGGCCGGGGTGCATGCCCCGGTCACGGTGGGCAGATACCTTCCATGCGCCTCCCTGTTTTGTCCTCCGACGAGATGACCGCCGAGCAGCGGGATCTGTACCGCGAGATCCTGGGCGGCCCGCGAGGCCAGGGGCCGCGCGCGGTCCTGCTGTCCAGCGGCGCGGGCGGCCTGGCCGGCCCGTTCAACGCGATGCTCTACGCCCCGCCCGTCGGCCACGCGCTGCAGGAACTCGGCGCGGCCATCAGGTTCCGCACGCAGCTCGCGCCGCGGATCCGCGAGATGGCGATCCTGGTGGTGGCGCAGGCCTGGGGCAGCGCGTACGAGCGGGACTCGCACGAGCTGATCGGGCGCGACGCCGGGCTCACCGAGCCGGAGATCGAAGCGCTCCGAGCCGGCGCCGACCCCGGCTTCGCCGACAAGGACGAGCAGGTCGCGTACGCGGTAGTGCGGGCGCTGAGCGGCCCGGACCCCAATACCGCCGACCTGGACGACCATGCGTACGACACCGCGGTCCCCGTGCTGGGCGAGCGGGCCCTGGTCGAGCTGTCCGCGCTGGTCGGCTACTACGCGACGCTGGCCCTGCAACTGCGCATCTTCCGCGTCGACCCGTGATCGCCGCAGGCAATTGAGAATTTAGACAGCTCCGGTACCTGGGAGTGGGAGCCGGTACCGGAGCTGTCATCCCCCCTATCGGATTCACTATCACCGTATCAGATCAGACCAGATCAGTCCAGTGTGGATATGTACTCTGGTCTGGCTTTGTTCTGCTAAGTTAATGCCCGTGGCCGAACTTGGTACGGTTGATGCCGATTTGCCGGAACCGGCGTATCAGCAGCTCGCGGGCATTCTCACCCGGAGAATCCTGGCGGGGGAATGGCGCACCGGCCCGCTGCCGTCGGTCAAGGCCCTGCAGCAGGACTACGGCATCGGCCGTGACACCGTGCTGCACGCCCTGCGCCTGCTCCGCGACGGCGGCCTGATCTTTACCGTGTCCAAGCGCGGCAGCTACGTCGGCCCGTCCCGCTGATCCGCTAGGATGCCGCGGTGGTGTCGGTTTTGTTTGCGCTGCTGACGGCGCTGTTCAACGGGCTGGCGTCGGTCTTGCAGCGGATGGCCGCCTCGACCGCGCCCGCCGGTAAGACGCTGCACCTGTCGCTGTTCTCCTACCTGGTCAGGCGCAAGGTCTGGCTGGCCGGCATCGGCATGGTCATCCTGGCCTCGGTCTGCCAGGCGACCGCGCTGGACACCGGCCCGGTCGCGCTGGTCCAGCCCATCTTCATCATCGAGCTGCCGTTCACCCTGCTGGTGGCGAGCCGGCTGGCGCGGCGCAAGCTGCCGCGGCGGACCTGGTGGGCCGTCGGCCTGGTCACAGTGGCCCTCGGCGCCGGGCTGGCCGCGGCCGCGCCGTCAGGCGGCGGGTCGCACGCCAGCCTCAAGGTCTGGGCGGCGGCGCTGATCGTCACCGCCGTCTTCGAGACGGTGCTGATCGTCGTGGGCGTGCGGGCCGGGGGCAACGCCCGCGCGGCGGCGTTCGGCCTGGCCGCGGCC
>WNEY01010007.1_pt1 | contig 14000 bp, 16 predicted proteins | sample 5400531 | NCBI WGS metagenome assembly WNEY01 (sample SAMN13153338, study PRJNA577476) | soil metagenome | isolation source: 200 cm saprolite under Douglas fir tree site 1 | place: USA:California | collected 2015-04-18
ATGCGCGTTCACTGGTTCCGGGTGACCGACAGATCACCGACGCCACCGCCGCGGAGATCGCCCGCCGCGGAGGCATCGTCGGCATCAGCTTTTATCCGAGTCATCTTCGCGCGAAAGGGAAGACAGGCCTGGCCGATGTCGTCCGTCATGCGCTGCACCACGCCGGCGCCACGGGTGGACCAGAGCACGTGGGAATCGGCACGGATCTCGATGGCGGCATCGATAACAGGTATGGGCCGATGAAGGACCTGACGGAGCTCAAGGATTTGCGGGGCATGCTGCGCCGGCACTTCACCGCGGCTCAGGTCGACGGCATCATGGGCGAGAACTGGATCGCGTTCCTGCGCCGGTCGCTGCCTCCGCCTAAATAGAGTCGACCAGCTGCTTCGCGCTGATGAACGCGAATCCCATGCCGTGCCCGTTGAACCCGGCGCAGGTGTAGACGTTCTTCATCCCTTCAACCGGCCCAACCAGGGGCAGCCCTGATTCGGTGAAGCCCATGGTTCCGGCCCAGCGATGCGTGACCGGCGCCTCGGCGCCCATGCTCTTGAGCTGTGCGTCCAGGTGGGCCTGGATGCCCGCCGTCGGCCGCTCGTCATACCCAACCTCGACGTCATAAGCCGTGTCGCGCCAGCCACCGACCAGCACTTGACCGGTGGTCAGCTGCCTCCAGTAGCGGTAGCCGAAATGTGAGTACGTGGGGAGGTCGCTGAGGCGCGCCGCGTCCGGCGCGCTGGCGAGCATCTGTGCGCGACGCGGTTGGATTGCCACCTGCGAAAGCAAGAGAGGGGTGTACGCGTTCGTGGCGAGGATCACGCAGCCGGCGCGGCATTCGGAAGTTCCCGCGCGCACTGTTACATCGGCTCCGTTCGCCTCGATGGCCGTCACGTTTACGCCTTCGCGGATCGCGCCCACCGGCGCCTGTCGCGCGAGCGCTCCCACCACGGCTGCGGGATCGACCTCTCCGTCACGCGGATTGACCAGGCGCCTGCCGTCCCACGTAGCGACGAAGCCGTCTTCGCGCAGCAGCTGCGCCGATTCCTCGAGGAGCGCCGCCTCCTTTTCGCCGGACGCTAGCGTTGCGCTCCCGAGGCGACGATATCCAACCGGCTGGTTCGCGATGGCTTCGATCATCAGGTCGTGGTTTTCCAGCGTCATCTGCCAGATCTCGCGCGCTCGTGAGCGGCCATAGGTGCGCATGGCATCTGCGTAGCTGTCGGCGACGCCTGCAAGGAGGAAACCCGCATTGCGGCCGCTCGCGCCCGCCGCGATGTGCCCGCGCTCGACGAGTGCTGATTGTCTGCCATGTGCATGCAGGTGATGCATGAGGCTCACACCCGTGATCCCGCCACCGATGACGAGGACATCGGTGCGAGCAGGCAGGCCGCCGCCGTAGCGCTCGGGTGGCCGCTGCCAGAACGGAGTCAGTTCAGGGGACCGAATAACATTGAGCTTCGGCATGGATTTTGAGAGCTACGACGTCCTGGTGGTCGGCGGCGGGCTGGCCGGCATCAGGGCGGCGATAGCGGCGGTGGACGTCAATCCCCGCCTCAAGATCGGGATGGTCTCGAAGGTCTATCCGATGCGCAGCCACACCGTCTCCGCCGAGGGTGGAGCGGCGGCCGTGCTGCGGCCCGAGGACAGCTATGAGACCCACGCCTTCGACACGATCAAGGGTTCGGATTACCTGGCCGACCAGGATGTGGTCGAGGCGTTCGTACGTGAGGCGCCCATCGAGATCATCCAGATGGAGCACTGGGGCTGCCCATGGAGTAGGGAGCCAGACGGCAAGATCTCGGCTCGCCCATTCGGCGGCATGACCACCTGGCGCACTTGTTTTGCGGCGGACAAGACCGGCTTTCACATGCTGCACACCGTCTTTCAGACCTCGCTCCAGTTCGAACAGATCCACCGGCACGATGAGGCGTTCGCGACCAAGCTGCTCATCGAGGATTCGCGTTGCGTGGGCGTGGTCGCGATCGATATGCGAAGCGGCCGATTCCAGGCGATCACCGCGAAGTCGGTCATCCTGGCGACGGGCGGCCTTGGCCGCTTATATGCGTTCACGACCAACGGCAACATCTGCACCGGCGATGGCATGGCGCTCGCGTATCGCGCGGGCGTCGGGCTGAAGGACATGGAGATGGTGCAGTTCCATCCCACCGGCCTGCCATTCACCGGCATCCTGATCACCGAAGCCGTCCGCGGAGAGGGCGGCTACTTGATCAACAAGGATGGCGAGCGGTTTCTGAAGCGCTACGTGCCCAACAAGATGGAGCTCGGGCCGCGCGACATCATCTCCCGCGCCATGATCACGGAATTCGAGGAAGGCCGCGGGTTCGAAGGGCCGCATGGCAAATACATGCATCTCGACGTGAGGCACCTCGGTGAAGACGTAATTGATCGCAAGCTGCCCTTCATGCGCGAGCTCGGGCGCGAGTTCGTCGGGATCGACATCGTCAACGATCCGATCCCGGTGCGACCCGTCCAGCACTACATGATGGGAGGCGTCGACGCGGACATCGCTGGCGCCACGCCGATCGCCGGGCTATATGCCGCGGGCGAATGCGCGAATGTCGGCCTCAACGGCGGCAACCGGCTGGTTCGGAATGCCTGGTGTTCGGCGCCGCGGCCGGCCGCGCCGCGGCCGAGCACGCGAGCGTGGCCATGGCGGTTGGTGCGAACCCTGTCGACGCCCTTCTCGCCGATGAGACCAGGCGGATCGAAACGTCCTTCCTTGACAAGAAAGGCGGCGAGGAGCGCATCGGAACCATCCGTGAGGAGATGCAGCACGACATGGATGCCGGCGCCGGCGTGTTCCGGACCAAAGAAGGCCTCGAGACGCTGACGCGGCAGCTTGGCTCGCTTCGCGATCGGTTCGAGAGGATCAAGATCGAGGACTCGAGCCGCACCTTCAACACAGAGCTGACCGCCGCGCTGGAGCTCGACTTCATGCTCGAGGTGGCCGAGTCGGTCGCTTACTCGGCCCTCGCGCGCGAGGAGTCCCGTGGCGCGCATGCCCGACGCGATTTCCCGGAGCGCGATGACGCGAAGTGGCTGAAGCACACGCTCGCTTATCGCACCGACGAACCCGCACCCAGGCTCGAGTATCACGACGTCCGCATCACCAACTTCAAACCACAGGCGAGGACTTACTGATGGCTGAAAAGAGGATCACGATCCGGGCCACGCGCTTCGACCCCGACAAGGACACGGCGCCCCGCCTGCAGTCTTACGACATTCCGTTCTCTGACGAGAGCATGGTGGTGCTCGACGCGCTCAACCACATCAAGGCGCACGTCGACGGCAGCCTCAGCTACCGATGGTCGTGCCGCATGGGCATTTGCGGAAGCTGCGGGATGATGGTCAACGGGACCCCGAAGCTCACCTGCAACGCGTTCCTCCGCGACTACTGGCCGCGGTCGATCACCGTCGAGCCACTGCAAAACTTCCCGATCGTCCGCGATCTGGTCATCGACATGGAAAGCTTCATGCTCAAGCTGAAGTCGATCAAGCCATGGATCATCCGCAAGCAGGATTACCCGCTGGGCGCAGGCGAGCACCGCCAGACCATGGAGCAAATCGACGAGTTCCGCCAGTTCAGCGAGTGCATCAACTGCATGCTCTGCTACGCGGCCTGCCCGGTGTACGGCTTGAACAATGAATTCCTCGGCCCGGCCGCGACCGCGCTCGCGCGACGCTACAACCTGGATTCGCGCGACCAGGGCATCAAGGAGCGCCTGCCGGTGATCGCGAACGCCGAGGGCATCTGGGAATGCAGCTTCGTCGGCGAGTGCTCGGTCGTTTGCCCGAAGGGCGTCGACCCGGCCAAGGCCATTCAGCAGACGAAGCTCGACACGACGATGCGTTTCGTGCTCCCGTACGGAAACCGCGAAGAGTGAAGGAGCCACCCGCGAGCGCCGAAACGCCAACGTCGGCCACCCCCCGCGTCTACGTGCCAGAGATGGGACGCGGGTGGTGGCTCGCGAAGCGCCACTACTTCCTCTATATCGTGCGTGAGTTCACGGCGCTTCCCCTCGCGCTGTGGCTGCTGTGGTTCCTGGTCGAGGTCCAGAGGGCGTCGAACGGGTCCAAGGGCTACTACCCGCACAGCTCAATCGGGTTTGTCGTTTTCAGCGTGATCGTCCTGGGCTTTGCCCTGTATCACAGCTACACATTCCTCAGCCTGGCCGGCGTGATCATCCACATCAAGGGCGTGCCGTCCCGCCTGATCGTGCTGTCGCAGTTCGCCTTATGGTTGGGCGCTTCGGTAGTGATCGCGGCCGTCCTGATCGGGTTTGCAAGATGAACCACGAGGCAACGCGTCAACAGAAGCCGGCGTTCGCACACCTGGTCTGGTGGTTTCTTTTCGCCCAGGGTGGAGTGATCGCGGCCATCCTGATCCCGGTCCACGTTCTGGTCCAGGGCATCCTCGGCCCGTTGGGGATCGTGCCCGTGGTCGATCGCCATTACGACACCTGGGTGCGGGTGCTCAGCAACCCGCTGGTGAAGCTCTACCTGTTGGTTCTCATCGCGCTGCCGTTCTTCCACTTTGCGCACCGGCTCCGCTACCTAATCGTCGATTTCGGCGTGCCCGCGGCGAAATCCGTGCCCGCGCAGGTGGTCTTCTACGGCGGCGCCGTCGTGGTCGCGGTGGTCACGATCTGGGTGGTGCTGACGACAGCCCCGATGTCCTTTGGCTAGGCATCAGTTGTAGCGGCTTCCAGCAGGGCCGCGAACTTGCGCTGCGCGGCCGCTCTGCGCGTGGGCACGTGCTCCCGTGGCCACGTGCCCTTCGGCGGCTGGTAGCCGGCCAGGACCTGGCGCGCCACCGATACCCGGTGAACCTCGTCGGGTCCGTCGTACATGCGCGCCGCACGCGCGTGCCGATACATCTCCTCCAGCGGCATATCGGCCGAGTACCCAAGCGATCCGTGGACCTGGATGGCGCGGTCGATCACGTCGTGCAGGACTTTGGCGCCGAAGAACTTGATCAGCGAGATCTCCTTGCGCGCGGCGGACGCGCCTTGCGTGTCGATGACCCAGGCGGCATGCAGCGTCATCAGGCGAGCGGCCTGCATCTCGGCCGTGGAATCGGCGATCCAGTTCTGGACCGTTTCGTGGCCGGCGAGCTTCTTGCCGAAAGCCTCTCGCTGCAGCGAGCGCTCGCAAAGCATGTCGAATGCGCGGCGCGCCTGGCCGAGCCAGCGCATGCAGTGATGGATGCGACCCGGCCCCAGCCGTGCTTGCGCGATGAGGAAACCCTGGCCGCGCTCGCCCAGAAGGTTGTCCTTCGGGACGCGCACGTCCTCGTAAAGGATCTCCGCATGTCCGTAGCCGAACCGCTCGTGCTCTCCCGCCATGGTCGGGATGTTGCGCAGCTTCTTCAAGCCGCGGGCGTCGCCGGGCACGATGATCATCGACGCTCGCTCGTACGCTTCGGCCTGCGGCTCGGTCACGACCATCGCGATGAGGAAGTCGGCGATCATGCCGTTCGACGTGAACCACTTGTGGCCGTTGATCACCCACTCGTCGCCGTCGAGCACCGCGGTCGTAGACAACAGCGTCGGGTCCGAGCCGGCAGTGTCAGGTTCCGTCATCGAGAAAGCGGAGCGGATCTTGCCGTCGAGCAGCGGGTACAGCCAGCGCTTCTTCTGGTCGTCGGTGCCGAAATGGGCGAGGACCTCCGAGTTGCCTGAGTCGGGTGCCTGGTTGCCGAAGACGATTGGCGCCCACACGGTCGCGCCCTCGATCTCGTGCATCAATCCGAGCTTCACCTGTCCGTAGCCTTGACCGCCCAGGTCCGGAGGTAGGTGCGTGGCCCACAGCTTCTGCCTCTTCACCTCCGCCTGCAAGGGACCGATCGCGCGCATGAAGCCGGCCTCGTCCACATCCAGCACCTCGAGGGGGTAGACCTCCTCACGCACGAAAGCGCGCATCCACTCGAGCTTCTTTTCAAATTCCGGCTCGGTCGAGAAGTCCCAGGCCATCCTTCGTCTCCTATGTGCCGCGCTCGAACACGGCGATACCTTCTTCGATCATGCCCGTGATCGTATCCGTCAGCCCCTCGTACATGGCATCCGGCCTCTTGCCACGCCGGTGCAGCATCAAGTTGTAGCCAAAGATCGACGCATATTTGTAGAGGCTCAGCGCGAGATACCAGCGCATCTCAGCGGGGTCGGCGCCGTAAAGTCGATACAGATCCTCCACGCTGACGTCGATCGCGCCGCCTGGATTCGGAGCGCCCACGTACTGGCGCCGGACCGAGACGATGCAAAGGCAGCCGAGGTCAATCAGCGGCTGGCCGATCTCTGCGATCTCCCAATCGAGGACGGCGCATACCTGGAAGCCGCGGAACAGCATGTTTCCGTAGTGATAGTCGCCGTGCACCAGGGTGGGCGATCGCTCGGGCGGGACGTAGCGTGCCAAAAGGCCGCCGAGCTCACCGGCCCGAGTCGTCAGCTCTTCAGGCGCTCGCTGCATGAGCCACGCCCATCTCATCATCTCCGCCTGCAGCGTCATTGGCTCCTCGGCGCCGATCCCAGTCCGATCCAGCGGCAGCGCCTGGATGCGCTTCAGAACCTCCACCGCGGATGCTGAGATGTCGAGCCGGCATGATGCAGGGACGACATGATTCGGCCCTGCCGCACGACGTCGGCCGGCCCCGCGATGCGCGCGCCAGGGGGCGGGAGGCGAAGCACGTAGCGCGTCGGCCCTTCGTTGTCCTCGACCGACACGAAATATGTGAAGCCGGAATGTCCTTCGGGAATGGGCTCAATCGAATTGATGCGGAACTCGGGCCGCTTGGAAAGAAGTTGGCCTATCTCCCTCTCGAGGTCTGATCGGATCTGGTCGTTCACTCGAGGTGTGAGGTATCGCCCAGTGTGCCGACGATCTGCCGGTCGCCGAGCACCCTCACCACGTTCACCGACGTGAAGTAGGGCAGGAAGCGCAGCTGCCCGGGCTCGAGTCGGAGTATGTGCGTGAGAAACATGATCATCGCCGCACCGTGAGCGACAACGATCACGCGACCGCCAGGGTGCGCCTGCGCGATGTCGTCTATGGCGGCGCTCATCCGATCGATGACGCTGGCGGGGAGCTCCTTGAAATCTAGCTCGCCGAGCGTGCCGAGCTCCATGTCCATCTCGATGAGCCGCTCATCGACGTGGACGTCGTCCGAGATGGTCCGCGCTGTCTCAAGCGCGCGCCGATATGGACTCGAGTACACGGCCGTGGGTTTGAGCCGGGCCACGCGCTTGGCGAGCAGCTCCGCCTGCTTGCGCCCCAGAGCGCTCAAAGGTGGATCGGCGCCATCGGACATGCCCTCGTAGCAATCGCCGTGGCGCACGAGCCATATCTCGGTGACACCTTCGACCCCGATCAAGAACGATGCTTCGAGAGATCGCATCGCCAGCGTCATTCGCTCCGGGCCGGGCGCCATGGGTAACATTCGACCACATGCTTCGGGCAGCGGGCGTGGTCGCCCTCATCGTCCTGGCCGCCTGCAGCGGCACGTCTGGGACCCACGTAACGTCACCGACGCCGATCGTGGCGCAGGGTAGCTGGACGCAGAACCTGACCTTCTCCGGTGAGCTCACAGGACACATGGCGGCGATCGTGCCCGACATCGGCGACCAGAGGAGCCAGTGCACCGGCGGGCGCACGCACAACGGAGAGACATGGACCGACTTCTTCTACGGAACTGTTGACACCGATGGAGTGGTATGGGGGGTGGTGTACGAGATCAACAACTTTCGCGGTCCCGGCGCCTACCAGAACTCCGCTGTGACCATCGAAGTCCACAGCCTGGACGCGACCAAGGTGTGGCAGAACAGCAGCAACGACAAGGTCACCTTCACGCTGGATCGCAGCCAGGTCACGGGGACGGTCGATGCGACGCTGACCAACGCCACCACCGGCAAGGACGGCCTCCAAATGACGGGCCACTGGAGCTGCCGGCAGTAACGGCTTGGATGGACTTGAGGTCGGCGGCGGTTGTAGTGGTCATAAGTACCCAAGAGAGGCCGGAGCTCGATGGGCGGATCAAAACCGCGCTCGCCCGCGGCGGGACCATCGACATAACGACGATCGGACGGAAGAGCGGGAGGCCCAGGCGCATCGAAATCGTCTTTCACAACATCGATGGCCGTGTCTACATCAGCGGCCAGCCATCGCCCACGCGTCGGAGCTGGCTGGCGAACCTAGCAGCCAACCCTCGGTTCACGTTCCACCTGAAAGGAGCGGTGCGTGCCGATCTGGCCGCCACCGCCCGCATCATCGACGACGAGGATGAGCGGCGCCGGGTCCTGGCCGGGGTGGCGAGGAACTGGCGGCGTACGGACATCGACAGAATGGTCCTGCAGAGCCCCCTGATCGAGGTCGTACTCGACGGCGCGGCGGGCGACGCCGACCAGCCGCCGACTCATGCTTAACAACTCTTAACGGGTTTATTCTGAGGCGGCGGCGAATACGAGCCCTAGGCTGACCACTCGTGAGCATCGACGCGGGTCCTCCAGCCCAACCGCCCCAGCTGTCGCCGGACGGGAACTGGGTCTGGGACGGGAGTCAATGGCAGCCGGTGGCGGGCGCCGGGGCGGCGCCTGCGCACGCAGGCGTCTTCAAGGCCTACGACGCGATCGTCGTCGAGCCGGTAGCCCCGACCATCGAGGCAGCCCCGCCGGCGGTGCAGTACGAGCAGCAGTACCCCTTGCCGGTGCCCACCCCGGACTACTCGTACGGCGGCTCACAGCCAGACCTCACACCCTTGTGGCAGCAAACCAAGGGTGGCGGCTATGGCCGATATCTGTATTTCGTCGCGGCGATCGCGCTGTTCGTGATCGTGCTGATCGTTCTCAGCTCGATGAGTCTCGTTTCGCTCCCGTTCATCAGCGCGGGGTCCAAGTCGAGCCCGAACGCCGCCGTCGTCAGCCCATCGCCCACGCCGGACACGTCTGGACCGGACGCGACCCGTGCCGACCGATTCCTCAACGGCCAGCTCAGGCCCGCGTTTGTCGTTTTCGACGAGACCCTTCCTGGAGTGGATCGTTACTGCACTACCGGTAACCTGTCCGGTGCTTGTTTCGACGCCCTCACGGCGACCGAGACACAGGTCAAGAATGTGGTGGCGGTGATCGCCAAGGCCGACATCCCATCGTGTATCGGCGTTGGGACGGCGAAGCTGCAGGCCGACGTGAAGGGCATGAATGACCAGCTCGTGTCGGCCCTGTCGGGCTTCCCGGACAACAACAAGTACACCGTCCAGTCCGGCGTCAGGGGCTTCAGGAACTATCTGGCGCTCGCCACGACCGACTACACCGCCACCGAGACGAACCAGAAGAAGTGCTTCACGGTCGTCCTGCCAACCTGGGTGCCTTACTAACCCCTCGTTTCAAACCACTCGGTCGCGGGCAATCAAAGAACCGAAATGAAGCTCGAAGGCATCCACCACGTCAGCTCGATCACGGGAGACGCGCAGGCGAACGTCGACTTCTACGCCGGTGTGCTCGGGCTGCGGCTGGTCAAGAAGACCGTCAACCAGGACAACCCGGCCGTCTACCACCTCTTCTATGGGGATGACAATGCCAGCCCCGGGTTCGATCTCACGTTCTTCGAATATCCAGGCGCGAGGCCGGGCCGCGCGGGCGACGGCATGGTCCATCGCATCGTCTTGCGTGTGGCCTCCGAGGAAGCGCTCGACTTCTGGGAGCGCCGTCTCGGGACCGGCGAGCGCTCGCCGCGGTCGCTGCTGTTCTCCGACCCGGAGGGTCTTGGTCTGGAGCTTCGAGTCGTCACCACGGCTGACGCCCCGCTGACAGCATCGCACCCCGAGATTCCCGCCGAGCTTGCGATCCAGGGATTCGAGGAGGTCCGCGCTTACACCAATCACCCCGAGGCGAGCCGGGAGCTGCTCGAGGGCGCGCTCGAGTTCGAGCGTGCCGGCGGCATGACTTGGGAGGCTCGGGGCAGGAGCCGCGGCGGACGCTACGTCTATGACCCGGCGCCGGCCGAGCGCGGAATTCCCGGTGCAGGAACCGTCCACCACGTTGCGTGGGCTTCGCTGGACGACCAGCAGGTGGCGTGGCGCGATCGTGTGATCGCGGCCGGCGCCAACCCGACGCCTGTCATCGACCGTTTCTGGTTCCGATCCGTGTACTTTCGCGAGCCCAGCGGCGTGCTGTTCGAGATTGCCACGATGGGCCCGGGCTTCACGGTTGACGAGGACCTGGCCCACCTCGGCGAGCGCCTCGTTCTGCCGCCGAAGTTCGAGCACCTTCGCGCCCAGCTCGACGCCACGCTGACGCCGATCCACGTCCCAACACCGGTCGGCGAGTAGAAGCGCAGACAAAGGTCGGAAAAATGTTCCGACCGACGCGCCGTTGCACGTTACAGTTACGTCGCCGCCGCGGTCTTTTGGGAGGGAGTTGGGGATTCCGTTGCGTCTTTCCGCATTGAAGTCGCGGTGATCAGCCGCGTCTTCGACCAGGCCCACCGCATCGGAATGGCGGTGCTGGTTGGCCTCCTACTGACCGCCAGCGCGGGCTACACCTGGTTCGACCAGCTGGGCGCGTCGGGATCCGCGGCCCGAGCGGTTTCACAGCCAGTGGTGGCGGCCAGGCCCGCAACGCCGGTGCCCGTGGCGCCGCCAACCGCGACGCCGACGGTCGTCCTCACCTCGCCCGAGGCATTGGCGGCCTCAGACAAGGTCTCATTCGGGCTCGCCCGCGTCGCGCCTCACCTGGAAGCGGTCGACCCAACAACCTCCGCAATTCCCGTCTTCGCACCCATCGTCATGGCTTTCAGCCAGCCCATGGAGCGCAGCAGCGTCGAGGTGACATTTGCGATCCGACCGAGCGTCGAAGGCCGGCTCGCTTGGCGGGACGACGTCACCCTCGGTTTCGAGCCGTTTCGGCTTGCTTACGCAACCACGTATGACGTGGGCGTGGCCGGGCGCTCGACTCGGGGCGTGCCGCTGTCCGGACGGAGGCACTGGACCTTCACCACTGTGACGGGGCCGGCCAACGTCCTGGCCCCCGGCGCCGGCTGGATCAACGTACCGATTCTCACCTACCACTACATCCGCATCAACCCGGTCAGCTTCGATGGCTTGGGATTCGCCCTCTCGGTGACCCCAGCCGATTTCGCCGCGCAGATGGATTGGCTCAGGGACAGCGGCTATCACCCGATCACGGCCGGAGACCTTCACGCCTACCTCAGAGGGGCGCGAGGCCTGCCCAGCAAGCCCGTCATCCTCACGTTCGACGACGGATACGCCGACTTCTATACGACCGCGCTTCCAATCCTTCGCGCCCACGACTTTCGGGCCACGGCATACGTCGTGTCGGGCTTTGTGGGATGGCCCAACTACATGACTGCAGCGCAGGTCGTCGAGGCCGACAGATCAGGTATCGAGATCGGGTCGCATACGGTCAACCACCCCAACCTCACCAACCTGTCTTCCGTTTCCGTGCGCTCACAGCTCATCGACTCGAAACGGTCCCTCGAGAATTTGCTGGGACACCCGGTGACGTCGTTCTGCTACCCGAGCGGCAAGGTCAACTCGATGGTGGCGTGGCAGGTGGCCGACGTCGGGTACGACAGCGCGACCACCACGGTATTCGGTTTTCGGCACACACTGGCCGACCGCTATATCTGGACGCGCGTGAGGATCAGCGGCGGAGAGACCCGCGACCAGTTCGCGGTGGCGGTCTCACGCGCTTCGTAACAGGAGCCGCCTTCCCGAGCGGTCCGGCCTGAACGATCCTGCTCGCTGCTTGCTCGATCGAAGAGGCTCCGCCTCGCGAGTCGGCGGGTTTGCTGGCCATCTTCGACGGCATCAGGGACGCATCGGCCTCCGACGAGCAGAGGCTCGAGCGGGGCAGCGTTGTGTGCGACGCGCTATATGCGTACTGCGGCGCTCATGACTAGAGCCGGCGCGGTTAGCCTTGGTTCAGCACTGAGAGGATGTTGCCGGCCGGGTCGGTGAACCAGGCGATGTCCGGACCCATGTTCTGTGACCTGCCTCGAGCGATGCCTTTTTCATCGGTCATGTTGTCGTAGTGCTCGAACTTGATGCCTTTGGCGGTTAAGTCGTCAACGGCTTTATCGATGTCGTCGACGGGGAAATTGAGGATCGTGTAGGTAGCGGGAACGTGATTGGGCTTGGGGTAGACGTAGATGGAGTTTCCGCCGGCGATCTTCAGTTGTAGGGCGCCGGACGCTTCCTCGACTTCGAGTCCGAGCGTCTGGCCGTAAAACACCTTCGCCGCAGCCAGGTCGTCGACCGAAAAACCGCTGAATGCCCTGGTGCCTCGGAACATTTGAAACTCCTTACATGGACTTCATCTCATCGACGAAGGGGGCGCCTCGGGATGGACCACCCCCTCGGCATATCATTCATCTTTCTGTAGCCTGGCTGAGCGAGGGTCTTATGTCTGAGAAGGAACGCGTTGGGATAACACCCAAGAGCTGGACGGGGCAGCGTCATCACGGCGTGCTGCACCTGGGCAAGCGCTGGTATGTGTTGAGCGCCGACATCGACGATTCGGGGACCGCTCGCGGCGTTCGACTCGATGGGCCCTACGACGATCACGCCACGGCCGAAGCCCAGGTCGAGCAGCTTCACATCGAACCATTTCCGTCAGAGGACTGATTGCATTGAGGGTGATCGAGCCCGCTACCGAACAGGTGCTGGCCGAGCTTCAGGAAGCTACGGTCGAGGATGCGGACATGGCCGTCGCTCGGGCCAAAGCCGCCTACCCGGCGTGGAGAGCGGTGACCCCGAAGGACCGGGCCAACCTGATGCGCCGCATTGCGGAGGCGATCGCCGCGCATTCCGAAGAGCTGGCGCGAATCGAGGCGCGCAACGTCGGCAAGCCGATCAGCGACGCGCGCGGCGAGGTCGGCATGGTCGTCGACGTTTTCAATTACTACGCCGGAGCGCCAGAGCGGCTCTTCGGCAAGACCATCCCGGTCGCCGGCGGCGTCGATATGACCTTTCGAGAGCCGCTCGGCGTGGTGGCACTCATCGTCCCCTGGAACTTTCCGATCGCGATCTCCTCATGGAAGGTCGCGCCGGCTCTCGCGGCAGGCAACACCGTCATCCTCAAGCCCGCGGGGCTGACGCCGCTGACGGCGATCGAGCTCGGTCGCATCGCGCTCGAGGCCGGCCTACCCGAAGGCGTGCTCAACGTAGTGGTCGGAGCCGGTCGGGTCGTGGGGGAGAGGCTCGTGCAGCATCCCGACGTGGCCAAAGTCGCGTTCACCGGCTCGACTGAGGTGGGCAGGCGGATCGGCGCGCTGGCCGCGGAGTCGATCAAGCGGGTGACGCTGGAGTTGGGCGGCAAGTCCGCCAACGTCGTGTTCGCCGATGCGGACCTGGAGAAGGCGGCGGCATCGGCGCCGCTGGCGGTGTTCGGCAACGCCGGACAGGATTGCTGCGCCCGGTCGCGGATTCTGGTCGAGCGGTCGGGTCTGGATCGATTCATGCAGGCGCTGGAAAAGTCGATCAAGGCGCTTCGGGTCGGCGACCCGCTCGACGAGACCACCGAGATGGGACCGCTGATCTCCGCCGACCACCGTGCCAAGGTCGCGTCGTTTCTCGACGACGGCGCCAGGGTGGCATTTCGGGGCTCGGCGCCTGAAGGTGCGGGTTTCTGGTTCCCTCCAACGGTGCTCTCGCCGGTTTCGAATACGGACCGCGTCGCGCGCGAAGAGATCTTCGGCCCTATCGCCGCGGTCATCCCATTCGCTGACGAGGACGAAGCGATACGAATCGCAAACGACACCATTTATGGGCTTTCAGGATCAATCTGGACCAGCAACGCCGGCCGCGCGATGCGCGTCGCGCGGGCGCTTGAGACCGGGACCATCTCCGTCAACTCGAACAGCTCTGTGCGAGTGACGACGCCCTTCGGGGGCTTCAAGCAATCGGGCGTCGGGAGGGAGCTGGGTCCGGATGCGCTCGACCACTACACAGAGCTGAAGAACGTCTTCCTCTCCAC
>WNEY01002286.1_pt1 | contig 13995 bp, 16 predicted proteins | sample 5400531 | NCBI WGS metagenome assembly WNEY01 (sample SAMN13153338, study PRJNA577476) | soil metagenome | isolation source: 200 cm saprolite under Douglas fir tree site 1 | place: USA:California | collected 2015-04-18
GGGCGCCATGAACATGGGGTCCGGCATGGCGATGGACCTGAACGACATCGACTACGACGCATTCCTCGCCAATGACCGCACGTTCGCCGATCCGGAGGTCATCCGCACCGAACCGGGCGGGCGGGTCCGGCTGCGGTTGATCAATGCTGCGGCCGCGACGCAGTTCTGGATCGATCTCGGTGCGCTCACCGGCACCGTCATCGCCGCCGACGGCCAACCTGTTCGACCGGTGCGCGACACCCGTCTCCCGCTCGCCATCGCCCAGCGGCTCGACGTGCTGATTGATCTCCCTGGGAACGGTGCCTATCCAATCTTCGCGCAGGTCGAGGGCAAGCGGGCTCGCACGGGGATCGTCCTCGCAGCCTCCGGCGCGCCTGTGTCACGCCTCGCCGCGGAGGCCGGAGAACATGCGCCGCCGGTCGATCTCTCGCTTGAACGGCGCCTCGAAGCGGTCACCCCCCTGGCGCCGCGCGCGCTCGACGTGACGCACCGCGTGATCCTCGCCGGCGCCATGGCGCCGTATGCCTGGTCGCTGAACGGCGAATACTGGCCCAGCGTAACCCCGCTGATGATCGCCACGGGCCAGCGCGTGGCAATCGAGATGCTGAACCGCACGATGATGGCGCACCCGATGCACCTTCATGGCCATGCCTTCCAGGTAGTCGCGATAAACGGTGTCCCCCTCGCCGGTGCCGTGCGCGACACCGTCCTGGTGCCCCCGATGGGCAGCATCACCATCGCCTTTGACGCCGACAATCCCGGCCGCTGGGCGTTTCACTGCCACAATCTCTACCACATGATGACGGGCATGATGACCGAGGTTCGCTACCCCGCGATCATCTGAGCGAAGACATGCCACGTCACATTGGAACGATCATGGTGTTCGGATGTTTGACCGAATGAGTGGTATTCTGATGATCGCTGCCTTGGGCAATGGCCGACGCGTTTCTTGAAGCCTTTCGAATGGCTGCTGCCATGGGATGGGAAATCCTGTGGCCGCTCATTCTCGGCTTTGCACTCTCCGGAATCGTCCAGGCCGTCGTCTCCCATCAGGAGATGAGCAGGCTCCTGCCCGACGACAGTCCGCGATCGATCGGTATTGCGCTGGCGCTCGGCGCGGCCTCCTCGTCCTGCTCCTACGCGGCGGTCGCGCTCGCGCGTTCGATTTTTCGCAAGGGTGCGAGCTTCACGGCCGCCATGGCATTCGAGATGGCGTCGACCAACCTGGTGCTCGAGCTCAGCATCATCCTGATCGTGCTCATGGGATGGCAGTTCATGGCGGCCGAGGCCATCGGCGCGCCGATCATGGTCGCGATCCTTGCTCTGCTGTTTCGGCTCTTCTTGCGTCCCCGACTGGTGCAGGAGGCGAAGGCGCAGGCCGAGCAGGGAGTCGTCGGCCGCATGGAAGGCCATGCCGAGATGGACATGTCGGTCTCGAACGGCCGTCCGCTGTGGCGGCGGATCGCTTCACCGGAAGGCTTCACCGCCATCAGTCATTATTTCGTGATGGACTGGGCATCGGTGTGGATCGACATCGTAGGAGGGCTCCTGATCGCCGGCGCGATCGCGGCCTGGGTGCCCAAGGAATTCTGGCAAACCTTCTTTCTCGTTCAGCATCCCGCGGCGGCGACAGTCTGGGGACCGCTGATCGGACCTCTCGTCGCCGTGATCTCGTTCGTATGCTCCGTCGGCAACATCCCGCTGGCCGCCGTCTTGTGGAACGGCGGCATCAGCTTCGGCGGGGTGATCGCGTTCATCTTCGCCGATCTCATCGTTCTCCCGATATTGGATATCTACCGGAAGTACTATGGATGGAAGATGATGGGTTTTCTCTTTGGCACGTTCTATGCCGCGATGGCTGGTGCCGCTCTCATCGTGGACGGCCTATTTAGTCTCGCCGGCCTCATACCATCCGAACGACGCGCGCAGGTCGTCGAGGCGTCCATAACCTGGAACTACACGACCTGGCTCAACATCCTGTTCCTGGTGCTCGCGGCGCTGCTGGTATGGCGATTTCTCAAGACTGGTGGGCCCGAGATGCTGCGGATGATGCATATGCCCGCGCACAATCTCCGCGATCGCTGATGGCCTGATGGCGCTCGAAATTGGTGAGGATCGAGCCACGTCGCGCATCGAAAACCCGACCTGAATCCGGCTCGCATTTTGCGCTGAGGACAATCATATGCTGAGCGATTTCTTGAGCAGGATGCGGTCGCCTGCACGTTCGATCGCGCCTGCTCGCTCGAGGCTGGCGAGGGTCCGATAGAGGACCTCACGGGTTAGGCCAAGCTCGCTCGCGATATCCTGAAGTTGACTTCGCAGGTTCACCGTGCGGCCGTCAGGTTCGGCGTTGAGATCGAGATAGAGCATCACCCGCTCTTTGGCAGAGCGAACTTTCATGAGTTCGAGACGTTGCCGTAGCTCGATGACTTGGTGCGCTACGAGCGCCAGGAAGGACATGGCGTTCTCCGGGTCCGCGCGAAGAGCGTTGAGAACGGCGCCTTTGGGATATACGCACACCTGCGTCGGCTCGGTCGCGACCGCGTCGCAATGGAACATGTCAGAAAAAAGTGCCGCTTCGACGAAAAACCTGCCGGCCGTCGTGATGCCGAGCACCAATACCCGTCCGTCAAAGGTCCGCCGTTCCAACCGCAGCCGGCCCGCTTCCACAAAATAAATTGCAGTGACCTTGTCGCCCTGCTTGAACAGCACCTCGCCTCGAGCGAGCGACCGTCTTTCAAGCGCTTCTTGGTCGAGGCCCAGCATGCCCCATCCATCAATCTTATTGGCGCATGACTGCAATCATATGCCGGGCTCGCCGCGGCGTGCATGATCGTACTCCAAATGGAGGTTAGGGTCATGAACCGTCTCGCGATACCTTTATCACTTGCGATCCTCGCCGCTTCGGCCGCGGGGGCAGCATCTCAGACTCCCTCGCCCTATGCCGGCCAGGAGCAGCGCTCCATCAAGGCGCTGTCGGAGAAGGAAATCGGCGATCTGAAGGAAGGGCGCGGCATGGGCCTGGCAAAGGCCGCCGAGCTCAACTCCTATCCCGGACCGCTGCATGTGCTGGAACTGGCGGTCCAGCTTGGCCTCACGGACGAACAGCGCAAGAGCACGGAAGCGCTGTACCTCGGCATGCGGGAGCGAGCCCAGACGCTCGGCGTCAGGGTCATCGAAGCGGAGCGCAATCTCGACCAGGCATTTGTCGCCGGCCGAATCGACCCGACAAGCCTTCGATCTCAGCTCGCGGCGATTGCGACGCTTCAGGGTGAATTGCGGGCGATTCATCTGGAGGCCCATCTGGCGCAACGCGCGTTGCTCACGCCGGAGCAGGTCGCCCGTTACGATGCGCTACGCGGCTATGGCGGCGGAGCGATGCACCCCGTAGGTCATTCGCACGGTCGCGACTGAGGGAACGAAAAAATGCGTTTGCCACGTTTCAGCAGCGCCGTGCTGCGAACGCGGCACGAGAGAGGAGTTCGAGCATGATGCAGATGACCGATATGCCGATGGGAATGATGTGGGGAATGGGCTTGGCGTGGCTGCTCGTCGTCATTTTTCTTGTTCTTGGGATTGCGGCCCTTATCAAGTATCTCCGCTCCTGAGCGTCGTCATGAAGGCGCCGCGCGTGCTTCGACTTCGGAGTCCTGAAAGGCACCGAGTGCAACCACTCTCAGTCGACAACGCTGTTGCCGAGGAAGCGCATGTACGTGCGCCGCCCGCTTGGCCCGAACAAGACGACCTCGTATCGCTCGGGACTGCCACCCTCCATGCCGGGCGAGCCGATCGGCATGCCCGGGACGGCAAGCCCCGTCACGTTCGGATTTTCGGCAAGAAAGCGTTTGAGCGCGGTGGCTGGAACATGTCCTTCGATGACGTAGCCTGAGACCTCCGCCGTGTGGCAGGCCGCGAGGTCGTCCGGAACGCCGAGCCTCCTCTTCACCGCATCGATGTCGCTGGTTTCCAACACCTGGGTGGCAAAGCCGGCTTGCTGCAGGTGCTGAACCCAACCCGAACAGCAGCCGCAGGTCGGGTCCCGGTGGACCGTCACGAGTCGATGCTCTGTGGCAAAAAGCACGGCGGGTGTTAGCAGAGAGGCAGCTGCCGAGATAAGCGCCGAGCGGCGTGTCGCGCGGGCATCAAAGCTGGTCATGATGATCGCACTCGCTCTGTTGCGGACAACCGGATTTCCAGGATATCATGCCGTTACCGGTTCAATTGGAGGATCAGCGATGAACACAGCGTTTATCACGGCGTGCGCCCTTGTCCTCACTAGCGTGGCGGCTTACGCTGCCTACTGTATTTTCTGCTGATATCGTCGCAATTGCAAAGTTTACCGCGGCTTGGTCTGCTTGGGGATCGCGTTTATCACCTGTCTCGTCAAGCCACACTCCCGGCACGGGCCGCGCGTTCGGGCAAATCCGGGAGTCAGCCCGAGCGTTGAAGTTATGGGCTGTACCTGTTGAGTGCGGGTCACGCCGACGCGTCGAGCAATGCAATCGTCGCAATAGGCCAGCGGCGCATTCTTGCGGAGAAAGGCGATGACATCTGCGGGGATCGTCATTGCCGCGCCCGTGCACCTGATTGTCGAGGCGTTTGCGTAATCGACTCCAGAAGCGGCTTGCCAAAAAGCGCCGGCATGAGGTCATCAAGGAACAGGAGCAACTGGGCCCTGACGCCGATGGTGCGTCCGCCTTCGGTGTTGAGAGGAACGATCGCTTCGGCGGCAACCTGCCAGGTGTCCGCCACGTACGCGAGCCCTGGATTCATCGTGGCGGCGGTCTTCTCTCCGCGCGGAGTATCGAATGCGAACTCGACAAGCGGCACGAATTGATGAAGCGGCTCTTCCTTCGGAAGCTTGCCGGGCGTGATGCGGGTGGTGAGGTAGTAGGTGCTGTACTGGACCGAGAACCCCCAGTGCAGCGTGTCGACGCTGCGCGTGAGCATCGGGCCGAGCTGGCCGGTCTGCGGGTCGATGCCGAGGTTGGTCGAAGTGCCGCTCATCGGATGTTCGAGCGTGACCACCCCGGTGATTCCCAACGGCCGCAGCCATGCGAGGCTATCCGGCAGGTCGCCGAACCCTTTACCGAAGAAAATGCCGGGCTGAAGAATGTCGGGCTTGCTGGCACCGACTCCTTGGGCGCCGGAGCCGCCGAGCCCCCAGGCCAAACCGGCCGAGATCATGACCTCGTGCGGCTCGTTCTTGTAGAGCAACCCTTTCAAGCTGACGTCCGTCGTGTCGAACCCTGAGCGCCGAGACGGTCCCCAGTTGCGATGAATCCAGCCGCTTTCGATCCCGAACGCGAGGGTCGAGGTCAGGAGCCGCGTGAATGACCAACCGATCCTGTTATCGGCAACATCACCGCCTTCGCCGGGATGTTTGAGGCTCGAAATGGCCGGCAGGATCAGCTCATCGGCGACCGCCGGATCGTCGAACGCAAGCGTACCGGGAAAGAGCCTGTTGCCCACGATCCCGTGCGCATGGACCGTATGAGAGATGGCGACGATCGCCGATGCGATCAGCCATCTTGCCCAGCAGCCAACAAGAGAGCGCTTGCCACGCGGCGCGACATACGGCTTGGGCCATCTCTCCCATGCATGAGAGAGGCAGGCCAGACAATGCCTGAACATGAAAACCTCATGCCTCACCTATCCAAACAGCGCACACGGCCATGACCGGCCGGTGCATGGCGGTTCAGATCGGAGGCACGGGTCTTGGTGGACGATCGAGACGGTTGGAGTCGCCTTGGGCGAGCGCGGTCACTGCGACCGGAACGATGCGCATCCCGGCAAGCCGGGTCGGAGCGGTATTGAGCGCAACAGGAAGAGGCCCGGCCAACGTATGGAGAGCACAGCACTGATCGTGCAAGTCCAGGACGCCGTGATGGTGGTCGGCATCGGGGGTCGCGACGGCGCCCTTGACGTGAATGTGCGAGTGTCCGGCGACCGGGGTGGTTTCAAACACATTGAGGGTATGATCGTAGATCACGGGAACGACGCCCGCGACCTGGGCGGCTACGAATAGCGCCAGCAGGCAGGCACGAACGCAGCGAATCGTTCGAACGAACCTCATGAGCCAACTGCTCGGATTGCTCCTCGTTCAATTGTACCCGAGTCTCATGAGGCGCGTGCGGCAAACATGTCACAGTGCGCGGCTAATTCCGCTCTCAGACGACATGGGCGGGTGCCAGTCGGCAGGTCTGGTCAGCGCTTTCGATTTGAACGGTCGGATGCTCGATCCCGAAGCGGCGATGCAGCTCATCGCACACTTGATTGATGAACTCGTCGCCCGGCGTGCCGTGCGGCATGACGAGATGGCAGGTCAGCGCTGTTTCCGTCGTGCTCATTGCCCAGATATGGAGATCGTGGACGCTCGATACGCCAGTCAAGTTTTCCAGGTAGCCTCTTACGTTCGCCGGCTCGATTTCGGCGGGCACCGCGGCGAGGGAGAGGTTCACTGCATCCCGCAGCAGGCCCCATGTCCCCCACACGATGACCGCGGAAATAATCAAGCTCACGATCGGATCGACCCAGTTCCACCCGGTGAGCAGGATCACGCCGCCGGCGACGACGACGCCGAGTGACACCACGGCGTCGGCGGCGGCGTGCAGAAATGCGCCGCGGATATTCAGATCGCGCCCGCCGCCGGTCAGCAACCAGGCAGCCACGACGTTGACGATGACCGCAATGCCAGCCACGACCATCACGGTTGCACCGGCGACGGCCGGCGGCTCGGCGAAGCGCCGTATGGCCTCCCATGCAATCGCGCCCGTGGTGGTGAGCAGGATCGCCGCGTTGAGCAGCGCAGCGAGGATCGAGGCTGCACGAAAGCCATACGTGTAGCGTTCGGTGGGCTGCCATCGCGCAAGCACATAGGCCCCCCAAGCAAGCAACAGGCCGAGCGCGTCTCCGAAGTTATGTCCGGCATCGGCGATGAGGGCGATCGAATGAGCATGGATGCCGTAGAGGACCTGGATCACCACCAGCGCGACGTTGAGCAGCGTTCCGATCGCAAAGGCAAACCCGAAGCTCCTTGGCGCGTGACCGTGGTCGTGATGACCGGCCTCATGTGCTTGATGGAGCGCCATGCTCATCAGCTCCAATGATTGAATTTGATGATTTGATATTAAAGGTGTTCACTCGATTCTTGCAATCGCGTGAGAGCGTGGTGGCTCCTTTGAATAAGGCGCGAATTTCAGTTCGCAAAAAAGCGATAGCAAAGCCAGCCCGCCAACGCGACGCATGCTGCCCAGATAACGGCAATAACAGCGGCTGCGGTGCGGCTCACTGGCCGATTTTGGGCTGCTGCCGCCAAGGTTCGATGTTCCGCCATGATTTCTGGCGGTATTAACTTGACGACCAACATGATGCCGAGCGGCACGAGTATCACATCGTCCAAGTAGCCCAGGACCGGGACGAAGTCGGGAATCAGGTCAATAGGCGAGACCGCGTAGCCGGCAACGCAAAGGCCCAGCGCCTTGGCGTACCAGGGCACGCGAGGGTCGCGCGCCGCCAGATAAATCGCGTGCACGTCTCGTTTCACAAGGCGCGCCCATTGTCGCGCTCGCTCGATCATTGGACCGAGCTTTCCACGCTTCAAGCATATGAACAATATCTCCGATTTCCAAAGACGTTTTGTCACACCTGCCGCGCGGCAGTCGTCCATAGCGACGTATGAATGCAAACGAAATCGTAGTACATCGCGAACAATGCGACGGAATGCGGATGGTTCTCGATTTTCTCGGAGAAGCCATCGGTACCAGAGGGATCCGGCGCTCGGAAGCCGCGCCCTGCGCGCCGACGCCGTCGAGAGCATCACATGCGGTTGGCTCTCGCTCGTCGTGGTGGCTGCGCTGCTGGCACAGCTCGTCGTCGGTGCGTGGTGGGTGGACGCCGTCGCCTCGCTCGGCATCGTCTGGTTTCTTGTCCGTGAAGGCCGGGAGGCTTGGGAAGGGGAGCAGTGTTGCGATCGGTGCACATGAGGGGCGCTGCTGTATGGTACCCTTCGAGGGTAGTGTCTCAGTTTGAATTTGGCCCGCATTGCGAGGTCCGGGCGATTGTGCAACGGCCCCGCCGCTGTTTATATATCCGGCATGGGCGTGGAATGCTGTGGCGATCAACCCTCATCGGACCCGCATCGCGGGAACCCGGCGTATCGCCGCGTGCTTTGGGCCGTGCTGGCGATCAACGCCGGCATGTTCATGGTCGAGATCGGGGCAGGCTTGGCGGCCGGATCGGCCTCTCTACAGGCTGACGCTCTCGACTTTCTAGGCGACGCCGGGAACTACGCCATCAGCCTCTTTGTGGTCGGCATGGCGCTTCGCAACCGCGCCCTGGCGGCGCTCGCCAAGGGCGGCACCATGGGCGTATTCGGCTTGTGGGTCATCGGGTCGGTTGTCTGGCACGCGGTTCACGGCACCTTGCCGAACGCCTTCACAATGGGCGCGGTCGGCCTTGCGGCGCTGGTAGCTAACGCGGCATCCTTCGGCCTCCTGTGGGCATATCGTGGCGGCGATGCCAACATGCGCTCGGCATGGATTTGCACCCGCAATGACGTGCTCGGCAATCTGGCCGTTCTGCTTGCCGCCGCTGGCGTGTTCGGCACCGGCACCGGATGGCCGGACATCATCGTCGCAGCGATCATGGCGGGCTTGGCCCTCCAAGGCGCGACTCTGGTTATCCGGCAATCGCTCGGCGAGTTGCGGCAACCAGACCCCATCGCGGTCCACCGGTAGCCCCGAGGCCCCAAAGGCGAGAAGCGCCCCGCCGACGTGATCGGCAACGCCGTCCACGTCATGCGGATTGCGACGAATTGAGACACTACCCCTTCGAGTATCCCGTTTTTCAAAACGGGAATGTGTGAGGATTCTCGCCGGGCTGCTCGCGCCGGTTTGAACGATTTGGCAGAGATTCGTGGCAATCTGGTGGACGGTCAAGGATTTGCCGCCGCCACCTCGCGAAATCGTCACTTGACCGCGGGACCAGGGAACCTGCTATTTTCATCTGCAAGCCTGATCCATGAGCATCGGTCGCACCATTCTAGCGCTCGTTCTCGCCCTGTCGGTAGCGGTGCTGCCGGCGGGGGGCGCCGTGGGCATGAGCTCCGAATCGCCGGCACCGACCGACTTGTCCGCCATGGAGGACATGACCGGCATGTCGGCCATGGAGGACATGCAGGGTTGCTGTCCTCACAAGGTCGATCCCTGTGACAAATCGGCGGGCGATTGCTGCTCGATGGCAACCTGCGCGCTGAAGTGCTTCAGCTTCGCGGGAACAGGATCGGCGACCATCGTATTCCCCTCGACCTTTGCGAAGATGGCAGCTGCGGTCGCCGCCAATCCATTCTCGTCGCAGACGGGCAGTCCGCCTTTCCGGCCTCCTCGGGCCTGACGTCTCCCTGAAACTGTCCCGTGACGCGTGAGCCCGAAGCTCGCGCGCAAGTCGTTCGGCCGGCTTCTTGAGCCTGCCGGGGAACTTGCCACGTGAGGAGACGAAAGATGCCTTGGAAATCGATCCTTGCTGCCGCCGTCCTGCTTGCTCCGATGAGCGTCGCCGTCACTGCATTCGCGGGCGCCGAAGACTACGTGTTCGAGCCCGTCCAAGCGGAGATCAAGTCGAGCAACGTGGCCACCGTCGCCGTGCGCCTGGTGCACAAGCCCAGTGGAAAGCCGGTCGCCGACGCGACCGTCGTCCAGACCCGACTCGACATGGCGCCCGACGGGATGGCCGATATGGCGACCGCAATTGCTCCGCTGCCCAGCCCCGAGCCCGGCGTCTACGCGTTCATGGCGCCGCTCACGATGGCGGGACGTTGGCTCTTGACCATTGCCGCCAAGGTGCAAGGCGAGGCCGAGACGGTGATCGGCAAGGTCACCTTCAACGTGGCCCGCTAGCCGATGCCCGACGCGGGGGCAGGCCTCCGGGTCGCGACGAACGGCCTGGCAACCGTCCCCTTCGAGGAGTCTGCAAAATGAACGGGAAATCATGGTTCGCGAGCGTCGCTTTTGCAGCTGCGGTGACCCTTGCCGACATTGCATTCGGTGGTGCCGACGACTACGCTTTCGAGCCCGTGAAAGCCGAGGTGAAAAAAGGCAACGGAGTGAATCTGACCGTGCGCCTCGTCCACAAACCGACAGGCAAGCCGGTGTCCGATGCGGTCATCTTCTCGCCGCGCATCGACATGTCCCCGGAAGGCATGGCGACAATGACGGCCCCCGCTACGCCGGCGGTCGGAGCTGAACCGGGTACCTACAACTTCAAGACCGATCTCGTCATGGCCGGGCGTTGGCTCCTGACAGTCTCTGCAAAAGTGCAAGGCGAGCAAGAGACCGTGACCGGAAAGGTCACGTTCAAGGCCACGGACTGAGCCATGCTTCGCTCCATTCCGGCCGGACTCGTTGGCGCGCTCCTGCTGATGGGGCCGGCCGTGGCCGCGCCCAAGGGCGCCCCGGGAGCAACCGCGGCCGAGCTCATTGCGCTTGCGCGGCAGCTCAATCCCGAGCTCGCCGCCGCTGCCTTGTCCGCCGAGGCGGCGACCGCGCGGATCACGTCGGCCGGGGCGCTGCCCGACCCCACGCTTCGCGTCGGTGCCGACAATCTCGACCAACGCAACGTATCCATGAACGGAACGACGACGATTTATCGGCTGATGCAGGAGTTCCCGCTGTGGGGGAAGCTCGATCTCAAACGGGATATCGCGGGCTTCGAGGCGACCGCAGCCCGCTACCGCCGCCAAGGAGCCGAGCTCGAGCTGGTCGCGCGCGTGAAGAGTGTCTTTGCCGCCCGGTACGCGACCTACCAGGCTCATGCGCTCACTCAGCGTACCCTGGACACGGTCCTGACCGCGGCCGCGACGCTAAGGGATCGCTACGCTCAAGGCGGCACGACACAAGAAGACGTCCTCCGGCTCGAAATCGAGGCCGAAGAACTTCGTATCGAGCTCGAGCGCTTGCGCGGTCAACAGACAAAGACCGCGGCCCAGCTGAACGCTCTGCTCAATCGTCGCCCCAACGCGCCGCTCGCGATTCCGGTGGCACTACGCCCGCTGCCAGATGAGAGAAAGCTGAACGTTGCGGTGCTGGTCGACCGCGCGGCTAGGCTCAATCCGACGATCGGCGAGGGGCGGGCGAAGGCGGCGTCGGCGACCGCTGCCCAAGGCTTGGCGGAGCGGAACCGATATCCCGACGTATCGCTGGGCCTCATGCACACGCGGGATAAAAACGATAGCTACGCCGGCACGGGCGTGATGGGAGAAGTTCGCATTCCGCTCCAATGGGAGGCCAAGGAAGCGGAAGTTTCCGCGGCACGAGCGGAGCGCGCAGCAGCGGAGCAACGGCTGAGCGCTCTCAGGGCCACTCTTCAAGGCGACATCGCCGGAATGCTCGCGGAGTATCGGGCAACGGCGAAGACGCTGGCGATTATGCAGCAACATCATTTGCCGAAATCCGAGCTCGTCGTTCGATCGGTTCTGAGCGCGCTCGAGAGCGGCCAGGGCGACGTGCTGAGAGTACTGGAGGCGATTCGCCGCCTGCGAAACATCCAGCTCGAAATCCTCAAGATCCGCGTCCAGCAGCAGGTCTCGCTTGCCGAAATCGAGAAGGCCATCGGAGGCGACCTGTGACCCGCCTCGGATTGCTGCTGCTGCTCATCGTTGCGGCTGCTGCCGGCGCTGGAGGCGGATATTGGTACGCCTCGCGGCAGGCTGCGATGCCGAGCCCGTCGCTCAGCGCCGAGCAGGCCGCCGCCGCTGACCGTCCAATTCTCTACTACCGCGATGCAAGCGGCGCGCCGTTCTGGTCGGCGGAGCCGAAGAAGGATGCGCAAGGCCGCGATTACCTTCCGGTCTACGGCGACGAGGAGCAATCGTCGGCTCCGCAGCCGAAAAAACCGCAGGTCGCGGGTGGCGAGCGCAAGATTCGCTTTTACCGAAACCCGATGGGCCTGCCCGACACGTCTCCGGTGCCGAAGAAAGATTCGATGGGGATGGATTACATCCCAGTCTACGAAGGTGACGATCAGGACGACGGCAACACTGTCAAAGTGAGCTTGGACCGAATCCAGCGCAGCGGCGTTCGTATCGAAAAAGTGCAATTGCGACCTGTAGTTCGGGCAATCCGCGTGCCAGGCATCGTACGCATCGACGAGCGAAAGCTGACGGTCGTCACGCTGCGTGCCGAAGGGTACATCGAGGAACTGCATGTCAATGCGACCGGGGAGACGGTGAAAGCGGGGACGCCGCTGTTCCGTCTTTACAGCGCGCCGCTGGTGCAGGCGCAGCTCGAGTACGCACTGGCCGTCAAAGCAGCCCGCAATGCGCGTGATACGGACCAGAAGGCGATGGTTGACGGTGCCGCCCAGAAGCTCCGCAGTCTCGGCATGCCGGAGGCGCGCATCCGCGAAATTCAAGAGGGTGGGACGGTCCCGCGCACGATCGAGTGGCCGGCGCCTGCAAGCGGCACAGTTCTCGAAAAGAAAGTGATCAGCGGCCAACGAATCATGCCCGGGGATGAGCTCTACCGCATCGCGGATCTTTCGACGGTCTGGGTGATTGCCGAGGTACCGGAGCGCGATATCGGTTCCATCATCCTCGGGGACCGGGCGACCGTCACCCTCCGAGCCTTTCCCAGTCAGCCGATGGAAGGGCGGGTGACGCTGGTCTATCCCGAGCTGAAGCCGGAGACGCGGACTGCGCGGGTGCGGATAGAACTCCCGAATCCGGATGGTCGATTGAAGCCTGACATGTACGCGGACGTGGTCTTTCATGAGGACTCGGCTGACAAACCTGTGGTCGCCGTGCCCGACAGCGCCGTCATCGACAGCGGTACCCGCCAGCTTGTGCTCATCTCGAAGGGCGAAGGACGTTTCGAGCCGCGCGTGATCAAGACCGGCCGACACGGCGACGGCTACGTGGAGGTGCTAGAGGGCGTCAAGGAAGGCGAAGAGGTGGTCACTTCCGCGACCTTCTTGATCGACGCCGAAAGCAACCTACGGGCGGCTCTGAAGGGATTTACCGAACAGGAGTCCCAGAAATGATCGCCGCCGTCATTCGCTGGTCAGCGCGAAACATCTTCCTCGTCGGACTGGCATCCGTCTTCATCGGATTGGCCGGCATCTACGCGCTTAAGCATGTGCCGCTCGATGCAATTCCCGATCTCTCCGACGTTCAGGTCATCATCTACACCGAATATCCCGGCCAGGCGCCGCAAGTCGTCGAAGATCAGGTCACCTATCCCCTGACCACTTCGATGCTCAGCGTTCCGCGGTCGCGGGTCGTTCGTGGGTTTTCCTTTTTTGGAGTTTCGTTCGTCTATGTCGTCTTTGAGGACGGTACTGACTTGTATTGGGCCCGCTCGCGCGTTCTCGAATACCTCAACACCGCGGCGCAGCGATTGCCGTCAGGAATTACGCCGACGCTCGGGCCTGACGCGACCGGAGTAGGTTGGGTTTACCAGTACATCGTTCGCGGCAACCAAAAAACTCTTGCCGAACTGCGTACCGTGCAAGACTGGCAGGTCCGGTACGCGATCGCCAAAGCCGAGGGCGTAGCGGAAGTCGCAAGCGTCGGCGGCTTCGTCAAGCAGTACAGCATCGTGGTCGATCCGCGGCGGCTCCAGGCGCTGGGCATAACACTCGACAAGATACGGGCTGCTCTGCGCGCGAGCAACCGCGATGTCGGCGGTCGGACGGTCGAGCTGAGCGAAAGAGAGTTCGCAATTCGCGGCCGCGGCTACGTGAAGAACATATCCGACCTGGAACAGATCGTCGTCAAGAGCGACCGGGGCGTACCGGTGTTGCTGAGAGACGTCGCCCGCGTCGAGCTCACGCCCGATGAGCGGCGCGGCATCACCGAACTCAACGGAGAAGGCGAGGTCGTTTCCGGGATTGCGGTTCAACGCTTCGGGCAGAATGCACTTACGGTCATCGCAAACGTGAAGGATCGCCTTGCGGAAATCGCGTCGGGCTTGCCTCAAGGCGTTACGATTCAAGCCGTTT
>WNEY01002287.1_pt1 | contig 13994 bp, 11 predicted proteins | sample 5400531 | NCBI WGS metagenome assembly WNEY01 (sample SAMN13153338, study PRJNA577476) | soil metagenome | isolation source: 200 cm saprolite under Douglas fir tree site 1 | place: USA:California | collected 2015-04-18
CCTCGACTGGCCGGCCCGGGTGGCCGTGCAGATCGGCACCTGCCCGGGTCCGTTCTGCGGGGTGGACGAGGCATTCGCGAGCTGCGCGCCGGACCCGTGCACGCCGCCGGCCGATCCGGGTTGCGCGGTCTCTCTGCGCGTGGACGGCCTGCTGAGGTCGACCCCGTACGCGCTGCAGCTTCTCCTTGAAGACGACGAAGGCCACCTGGTCCGGGGGTCCGTGGAGCAGGTCATGACCACCGGCGCGTTGCCGCGGCTCGTGCTCTCGGAAGTGATGGCCTCGCCGCCGCTGCCCATACCGCGCACCGACGGCGAGTACGTGGAGATCCTCAACGCGGGCACCACGGCGGCCGACCTGTCGGGAGTGGCGCTCGAGGGCGTGGACGGCATCGTGCGCCCCGTCGCGCCGGACGCGACCGGGGCCGTCGTGCTCCTCCCCGGCACCCGCGCGCTGGCCGTCGGCGCCTCGTTCGACGCCGGCCGGTACGCGCTTCCGGCGGGCGTGCTGGTGCTGCGCGCTTCCACGCAGCGGCTGCTCGGACGCGGGCTCTCCGACGAGTCGCCGCCCCTCATCGCGCTGCTCGCTTCGGACGCGGACGGCGGCATGGCCGAGGTCGACCGCTACCCCGGCGCCGAGCCGAGGTGTCCGGTCGGGCAGAGCATCGAAGCCGGGGCGGGCGGCGCCTTCGTCTGCGGAGCCGACGGGGGCTCGCCGGGCCGGCCTCCGTGAACGTTTGCCGCGCGCGCTGGGCGCGTGCTAGATGCGCCCTGAGCGGCAGTCGCGGAGCAGCCATGTCCGGCCACAACCGATGGACCAAGATCAAGCGCAAGAAGGAGGCGATGGGCGCCAGCAAGGGAGCGCTCTTCACCAAGCTCATCCGCGAGGTGACCGTCGCCGCGCGCACCGGAGGCGGTGACCCCGACCACAACGCCCGGCTCCGCTCCGCCGTCCTCGCCGCGCGCGAGGCGAACATGCCCAACGACACCATCACCCGCGCCGTCAAGAAGGGCACGGGCGAGTTGGAGGGCGTCGCCTACGAGGAGATGACCTACGAGGGATATGGCCCGGCCGGGGTGGCCCTGGTGGTCGAGGTCTTGACCGACAACAAGAACCGCACCGCGGGCGACGTGCGGGCCATCTTCGCCAAGGCCGGCGGCGCGATGGGCGCACACGGATCGGTGGCGTTCCAGTTCGACCGGAAGGGAATCGTCCCGGTGAAGAAGGGGCCCACCGAGGACGAGGTGGTCGATCTCGCGCTGGACGCCGGGGCCGAGGACGTGGTCGCCGACGACGAGGGTGGCTTCGAGGTGCGCACCGAGCCGTCCGCGCTGATGCAGGTGCACAAGGCGCTGGAGGCGAAGGTGCCGGTGGGCGCGCCGAAGATGGTCTTCCTGCCCAAGAGCACCGTGCAGCTCTCGGGAGATGCCGCCGAGAAGGTGCTGCGGCTGATCGACAACCTCGAGGAGAACGACGACGTGCAACACGTCTACGCGAACTTCGAGGTGGACGAAGGCACCATGGCGCAGCTCGAGTCGCGCGCCTAGGGAGGAGACCTGCGCGTCCTGGGGATCGACCCCGGCTCACGGTTCTGCGGGTTCGGCGTGGTCGAGGACGCCGGGGCGGCGCGCATGCGGCACGTCGACCACGGCGTGCTGGCGGTCGGCGAGGACGGACCGGTCGAGGCGCGCCTGGCGGCGCTCCACGCCGGGCTCTTGCAGGCGCTGGACCGCCACCGGCCGCAGATCGTCGCCATCGAGGAGGTCTTCCATGCGCGCAACTCGCGCTCCGCGCTGGTGCTGGGCCAGGCGCGCGGGGTGGCGTTGCTCGCCGCGGCCCAGGCGGGCGCGCAGGTGCGCAGCTTCGCGCCCTCGATCATCAAGCGGGCGGTTACGGGCACGGGCAGGGCGGAGAAGGACCAGGTCGGGCGGATGGTCTGCGTGCTGCTCGGCATCGCGGTGCGCGAGCGCATGGACGCCACCGATGCGCTGGCGGCGGCCATCTGCGGGCTCCTCCGCGCGCGCGAGCCGGCTGCGCCCCCCGAGCAGCGGACTGCCCGCGCCTTTCGGGTGGTGCTCGGGCGATCGCTCCGGGGACGGCGGTGATCGCGCGGCTCTCCGGGACGCTCTTGGAGAAGCGCGGCGACGTGGCGGTAGTGGACGTCGGAGGCGTCGGATACCTCGTCCACGTCTCGCTTCAATCGATGGGGCGGCTGCCCGCGGAAGGCGCCGAGGTGCGGTTGCGCACGTACACGCACGTCCGGGAGGACGCGCTGCAGCTGTTCGGGTTTGCCACCGAGGACGAGGAGCGCCTGTTCCTGTTGCTCATCCAGGTGAGCGGCGTGGGCCCCCGGCTGGCGCAGACCATCCTCTCCGGGATGCCCGCGCCGGAGCTGGCTGCGGCGCTCACGGGCGAGGAAATCGGGCGACTCACCCAGATCTCCGGAGTGGGCAAGAAGACCGCGGAGCGGCTGGTGGTCGAGCTGAAGGACAAGCTCAAGACGTCGGGGCTGCTGGGCCGCACGGCGCACGCCGCGGTGCCGCTGTCCGGCAGCGGGGCGTTGGTGAGCGCGCTGCTGAACCTCGGCTACAAGCCGGCCGCCGCCGAGCGCACTGCCGAGGCGGTGCGGCGCAGCCTCGGGCCCGCGGCCGCAGTGGAGGATCAGCTTCGCGAGGCGCTGCGGCTCATCTCGGGAGCGCCGTGAAGAAGTCGGGTCCGGGGTCGAGGTCGGGGTCGGGGTCGCTGGAGATCCGCGAGCTCACGCCGGAGCTTTGGCCTGCCTTGCAGAAGCTGTTCGGCCCGAACGGCGCGTGCGCGGGTTGCTGGTGCATGTGGTGGCGCGTGCCGGAAGGCGAGCGCTTCAAGGACATCCACGGCGCGGAAGCGAAGCGGCGGCAGAAAGCGCTGGTGCTCGCCGGCAAGTCGCGCGGGCTGCTCGCCTTCGCCGACGGCGAGCCCGTCGGCTGGTGCGCCTACGGCCGGCGCACCGACTTCGCGGCGCTGGCCCGCTCGCGCACGCTGTCTTGCGACGACGCGGAGCAGGTCTGGTCCTTGCCGTGCTTCTTCATCAAGTCCGGCTGGCGCGGCCGCGGCGTCGCCCGCGCGCTGCTGCGCGCCGCGCTCGCTTCGCTGCGGCGCCAGGGCGCCCGCACCGCCGAGGCCTACCCGGTGCGCCTTCCGTCGAGCAACACCGGCGCCTTCACCGGGACCGTCCCCTGGCTCGAATCGGAAGGCTTCCGCGTCCTCACCAGTCGCCCGCGCGGCCGGCAACGCGCCCGCAGAACGCTGTGATAGCGTAGCCGCGCGATGCAGGAAGCGAAGCGCGGTCGCGAGGTCGAGCCGGAGCCGCAGGGGGACGACGCGCGCTTCGACAGCTCGCTGAGGCCGAGGAGCTTCGACGAGGTGGTCGGCCAGACCGCGTTGCTCGAAAATCTCAAGGTGTTCGTCAAGGCGGCGGGCGCGCGTCGCGAGCCGCTCGACCACGTGCTCTTCTGCGGACCGCCCGGGCTGGGCAAGACCAGCCTCGCGCACGTGATCGCGAACGAGCTGGGAGCGCAGATCCACGTCACCAGCGGTCCGGCGCTGGAGCGCAAGGGCGACCTCGCCGGGATCCTCACCAACCTCGCCGAAGGCGACGTCCTCTTCATCGACGAGATCCACCGGCTCAACCCGGCCATCGAGGAGAACCTCTACCCGGCCATGGAGACGTACACGTTCGACATCGTGATCGGCGACGGCGCCGGCGCGCGTGCGATCAAGCTGCCGCTCAAGCCCTTCACGCTGATCGGCGCGACCACGCGCACCGGCCTGCTCACCGGTCCGCTGCGCGACCGGTTCGGCATCGTCAACCGGCTCGACTTCTATCCCGCCGCCGAGCTGCAGGAGATCGTCCGCCGTTCCGCGCGCAAGCTGCAGGTGCAGGTCGACGACGCAGGCGCGCACGAGATCGCGCGCCGGGCGCGCGGCACGCCGCGCATCGCGAACCGGCTGCTGCGGCGGGTGCGCGACTTCGCCGAGGTGGAGGGCGACGGCCGCGTTACCCAGAAGGTCGCGGACCGGGCGCTGCAGCGGCTCGAGGTGGACGCGGCGGGGCTCGATCCGATGGACCGGAAGATCCTCGCCACGCTGATCGACAAGTTCGGCGGCGGTCCCGTCGGCGTCGACACCGTGGCGACCGCGGTGGGCGAGCAGCCCGACACGCTCGAGGACGTCTACGAGCCCTTCCTCATGATGGAAGGCTACCTGGTCCGCACTCCTCGCGGCCGGGCCGCCACTCCCCGAGCCTACGAGCACCTCGGCCGCAAGGTTCCCACCTCCCTCCAAGGCTCCCTCCTTTGACAAAGCGATTGCACCACGGAGCACACGGAGATCACGGAGATTTCGGGGGGGTGGCCCAATCGAGCACGGGCGCCTGATTGAAGACGCAAACCAAACCCTGATCCTCCGTGCCCTCCGTGTGCTCCGTGGTGCAATTGGTTTGCCTGGAGAGGCGGCAAAGTCGCGGGGATCCTGGAGATGCGGGACAATCGAGGGGTGGACCGCCGCAGCTTCGCTCAGGATTTCTTCTTCGAGCTGATGCGCGACTCGCAGCGCGTCCGGGCAGTCTACCTGGCGGAACGGGAACGCTGGATCCGCACGCTGGAGATCGCGGGGCGCGAGGAGGTCCTGTTCGAGCTGGAGATGCTGCTGCGCGGGATCGACCGCTTCTTCAACCTGCGCAACCTGTTCGGAGACAAGCAGCCGCCCACCGACCGCGACTTCCGCGAGGAGCTGAAGGCCGCGCGCGACGCCGTCCACCGCGCCGCCCACCTGTCGCGCCGCCTCATCGTGCAGAAACAGGAGCAGGCGCTGCTCTTCCGCAGCTTCGTCGAGGGCACGTTGGCGGACGACCGCGCCCGGGCGCGGCTCGGCGCCGAGCTGCGCGAGCAGCGCACTCCCGAGGAAAGCCTCTTCCTGCTCCGCAGCGGGCTCTCCGCGCAGCAGGGCATCATCGACCACCTCTTGCGGGTGGAGTTCACGCCCCAGCAGGTGTTCGTCGACGTGGGGCGCGCGCTGCAGCACGAGCTGTTCGTCTCGCGCTACTTCTGCCCGCCCGGGGCGCTGGAATTCCGCGCCGAGTACGACCGGGTCAGCTCGGTGAAGCTGCTCGAGGCGTTGCGCCAGACGCCGGACGAGAAGAAGCGGCGCGCGTTCGCGCTGGCGCTCCTGGCCGCGTTCCGCTCGTTGCGCAGCCTGCGCTACGTGCCGCCGCCGCCCACGCCGCACAGCCGGCGCGTGCTGGTGATCCTGGCGCTGGTCCGCAGCGAGCTGGTGGCGCTCATCGGCTACCTCGAGTCGGAGCTGGCGCGGCTCATCGCCACCGTCGAGGGAGTCGGCGAGGCGGCGGCGGCGGCCCGCGCGGCCGCGGTGCCGATCCGCGCCGCGCTCGAGCGTGTCCCGCCCATCCTCACCGAGCCGCTCACCGATCGCGGGCAGATCGATGCGCACCGCGACCACCTCGCGGCCGCCACCAAGGACGCGATCGGGGCCATCGCGGCCGCGCTGGACCCGCGCCTGTCGCGGCAGGCGCTCTTCGACGCGCAGGAAGGGCGCGCCGAGCTGTCCGAGCGGCTGCGCCTGGACCTGTGCGTCTTCCGCGAGATGTGCCGCGCGACGGCCGAGCGGCTCGCGCAGTCCGGCGCGGAGGTCGCGATGGCACAGCCGCTCCGGCGTTTCTCGCTGGAGTTCCGCGACGTTGGCTACCAGCTCCTCCGCCACAGCGACCGCGAGCTGTTCGACCGGTTCCTCGACCTGCTCGAGTCGTGGGGCGGCAGCGCTCTCCAGGACACGCCCCAGCGGATCCAGAAGCTGCGCGAGGACTGCCGGCGCTTCGCGGAGATCCTCGATCGCGCGCTGGAGAACGTGAACAACCGTTCCGAGCTGCAGAAGCTCCCGCTCGATGAACGGACGGTCCAGGAGGCGCTTGCCAGGCGTCTGCAGCCCGTGTAAGGAGACCCGCGACATCCGTGTCGCGTTTTTCCAGTAGATGCACGGCCGATGTGCAGCGGCAGGGCAGCCGAACCTCCAGGGGCCGCCCTGACCGTCCTCTTTTAACCTCGGAGGAGCGTGGAGAGTTTTCCACCCGCAGCAGCGCTGCGAGCAAAGCCGCCACCCCCCGGCATGCCCCTTGCTGCTGCAAAGCACGCCCTTTTTTCATGCCGCTGCCGCACCAACCCGAGGACCCACCGAACGATGGATGGCCAATCCTTCCACCAGCGGACGTTCAGGCAACGCGCATCCATCGAGGGCATCGGGCTGCACACCGGCGAGTCGGTCCGGCTGACTCTCGCTCCGGCGCCCGCCGATAGCGGCATCGTCTTCGTCCGGACCGACCTGGCTCCCGCGCTGGAGATCCCCGCGCAGTGCGCCTGCGTGGTCGACACCGTGCTGAATACGTCGCTGGGCCGCGAGGGCGTGCGGATCGGGACGGTCGAGCACGTGCTCGCGGCGCTCGCCGGCTGCGGCATCGACGCCGCCCGCATCGAGGTGGAAGGCCCCGAGGTCCCCATCGCCGACGGATCGAGCGCGCCCTTCGTGCAGCTCATCCAGCGCGCCGGGATCCACCAGCTGCGCGCACCCCGCCGCTTCCTGCAGGTGCGCAAGCCGGTGGTCGTCTCCGAAGGCGACAAGGTGGCGAAGCTGTTGCCGGCGCGCCACTTCCGCATGACGTACACCATCGACTTCCAGCACCCGCTGATCAGCGATCAGACCTGCGCGATCGAGCTGGACGGGCGCTCGTTCCAGAAGGAGATCGCGCGCGCGCGCACCTTCGGCTTCAAGCGCGACGTGGAGAGGCTGCACCGCGCCGGCCTGGCCCGGGGCGGATCGCTGGAAAACGCCGTGGTGGTGGACGACTTCCACATCCTCAACCCCGAGGGGCTGCGCTTCCCCGACGAGTTCGTCCGCCACAAGATCCTCGACGCGGTCGGCGACCTGGCGCTCCTGGGGATGCCGGTGATCGGGCACTTCGTCGCGGTGAAATCCGGCCACAGCCTGAACCAGCAGCTGGTCCGCAAGGCGCTGGCCGAGCCCGGCGCGTGCGAGGTGGTGCAGCCGCGCGCGGCCGACGAGCTGCAGGCGCTGCAGAACTCGCTCCTCCCCGTCCTCACATTGGAGGAGCAGGTCGCCTGATCGCCCACAGGGTGGGGATCACGGCTCCTTTACGGGTCGTCCGCCCATCCGCTACTGCTCCAGTGTGGGCGAGCCAACGACCGGTCGGCTGCCGGGTGCGGCAGCGGAGCAGGCGCCTGCCTCCCGCGTGGAGCTCTTGCAGTCCATCACCGAGGCGGCCGACGAGGCGCCGACGGTCGAGGACGCGCTGCGGGCGGCGCTCTCGCGCATCTGCGTGCACACCGGCTGGCAGGCCGGCCGGCTCCAGTTCTCCGCGGACGCCGGCGATCTCGCCCACCGGACCTTCTGGCACCTGATGGACCCGGAACGCCTGCCCAGCTACCGCGCGCTGGCGCAGGCCCGCCGCGACTCGCCCGACGTCTCGCTGATGGCGCGCGTGCTGGCCCACGGGAGCCCGCTGTGGACCGCGATCCCGGACGCGGCCGAGAACGGGCATGCGGCGGCCGGGACGCGCGCGGCGGTGGCCTTCCCCGTCTTCCTGGGCACGAGCCTCTTCGCGCTGCTCGAGTTCTTCTCCGACGGCGAGGGGCGGCCCGAGCCGGGGACGGTCGACGCCGTCTCGCTCGCTTGCGCCGAGCTGGGTCGGATCCTCCAGCGCAAGCCGGCGGACGACGAGCTGCGCCGCAGCGAGCGCGAGTACCGGGCGCTGTTCGAGAACGCCCGCGACGCCATCCTCATCGTCGATCCGAGGGACGAGGTGGTGGTCGACGCGAACCACCACGCGTGCGAGCTGTACGGGTTCCCGCGCGCCGAGCTGGTCGGGGCGCCGGTGGAACGGCTCTGGCGCGACCCGGGCGGGGACCGCGCGCGCCTGCGCGAGGCGGAGCAGGGGCTGGGCGGCGCGTACGAGTCGCGCCACGCCCGCAAGGACGGCTCCGAGATCGTCGTGGACGTGACCGCGGGACCGGTCGAGTACCGGGGCCGGCGCGCGCTGTGGACCTCCATCCGCGACGTGTCCGACCGCATCCGCGTGCTCGAGGCCCTGCGCACCAGCGAAGAGCGCTACCGGCTCCTCTTCGATGCCAGCCCCCAGGCGATGTGGGTGTTCGACTCGGAGACGCTGCGCTTCCTCGCCGTCAACGACGCCGCGGTGAAGCGGTACGGGTACTCGCGCGACGAGTTCCTGCGCATGACCATCCTCGACATCCGGCCGCCCGAGGACATCCCCGGGTTGAACGACCGGCTGCAGCAGCTGGCGGAGGGAGCGCTGGCCACCTCCAACGTCTGGCGGCACCGCAAGGCGAACGGCGAGTTGATGGACGTCGAGGTCACGTCCCACGCCATCGAGCTGTCGGGCCGCAGGGCGCGCCTGGTGGTCTCCATCGAGGTCACCGAGCGCCTGCGCGCCGAGGAGAAGCTGTGGCATGCGGCGTTCTACGACGCGCTGACCGGCCTGCCGAACCGCGCGCTGTTCATGGAGCGGCTGGGGATGGCCCTCGAGCGGGCCAAGGGCCGCGGGCGCGGAGGGTTCGCGGTGCTCTTCCTCGACCTGGACCGCTTCAAGGTGGTGAACGACTCGCTCGGGCACCGCGCCGGCGATCAGCTGCTCATCCAGATCTCGCGGCGGCTGGAGCGGACGCGGCGCGCGGGGGACACGGTGGCGCGGCTGGGCGGCGACGAGTTCGCCGTCCTGGTGGAGGGCGTGGAGAACGCCGCCGACGCGGCCCGGGTGGCGGAGCGGGTGCAGCGCGAGCTGTCGATGCCGTTCGACATCGACGGGCAGGAGGTTTTCACCTCGGCCTCGATCGGCATCGCGCTGGGCGGCGTGCCCGACTCGGCCCGCCCCGAGGACATGCTGCGCGACGCGGACACCGCGATGTACCGCGCCAAGGGCCTGGGGATCGCCAAGCACGCGGTGTTCGACGTCACCATGCACGACCGGGCGGTGGCGGTGCTGCAGCTGGAGAACGACCTGCGCCGGGCCATCGAGCGCGGCGAGCTGCGGGTGCAGTACCAGCCCATCGTCGCGCTGGGGAGCGGGCGCATCGTCGGATTCGAGGCGCTGGCGCGCTGGCAGCACCGCCAGCGCGGGACCGTCGCGCCTTCGGAGTTCATCCCGCTGGCGGAGGAGACGGGCGTGATCGGCTCCTTGGGGCGCTGGGTGATGCAGGAGGCGTGCACGCAGATGCGCCGCCTGCAGGCCAACTTCCCGCGCGAGAAGGCGCTGACGCTGTCGGTGAACATCTCCGGCCGGCAGGTCCTGCAGCCCGACCTGGTGGAGCAGATCGACGACACGCTGCGGGCCACCGGGCTGGATGCCCGGTCGCTGCGGCTGGAGATCACCGAGAGCGTGCTGGTCGAGAACGCGGCCGCCGCGACGCGGTGCCTGACGCGCCTGCGGCAGCTCGGGCTGCAGCTGTGCATCGACGACTTCGGCACGGGGTACAGCTCGCTCAGCTACCTGCACCGGCTGCCCATCGACCTGCTCAAGATCGACTCGAGCTTCGTCCGGACCATGGGCTCGGACGAGAAGAACCGCCGCATCGTGGAGACGATCTTGCTGCTCGGGCGCAACCTGGGCGTGGAGGTGGTCGCCGAAGGCGTCGAGACGGCCGCCCAGGCGGCCGCCCTGCACCGGCTCGGCTGCGGCTTCGTGCAGGGGTTTCTCTTCTCGCCGCCGCTCGACATCGACGCGGCCGCCGCGCTGGTCTCGGGCGACGCCTCGCAATTCCGCGCGCTTGCGCTCGCCGAGGCAAATTAGTCGCGACCGTATTTCCAGGGTGGAAGTCTCCCACATCGCCGGCGGTTGACGTGTGAGGAGGCGCGCCCTAGGGTGCGCGTTTTGCCTTTCTGGAGAGCTACATGAAGAGCAAGGGTTTGTTCGCGTGCATGGCATTGGTGCTGGCGCTCGGCGCCTGCAAGACGGGCTCGCAGGCGTCGCAGAGCCCGCTTTCGCTGCGCGCCGCCGATCAGGTCGCGGTGGTGGACGGGAAGCCGGTCACCTACGGAGAGGTCGAAAAGGAGCAGGGCGGCAAGCTGGTCCAGGCCGAGGTCAAGGCGCTGACCGAGCTGTACGACGTCCGCCGCAACGCCGTGGAGCAGTACGTGACCAAGCGGCTCCTCGAGGACGAGGCCAAGGCCAAGGGGCAGACGCTGGAGCAGTGGTTCGCCAAGGACCTGCTCGGCATGGTCCCCGCCCCGACCGACGAGGAGATGAAGAAGTTCTACGAGCAGAACAAGGCGCAGATGGGCGGCCAGAACTACGACCAGATCAAGGACCGGATCGCCACCTACCTCAAGCAGCAGAAGGGCCGCGACCGGCTCGCCAAGGTGGTGGAGGACTTGAAGGCGAAGCACGGCGTGCAGCTCACGCTGGCGCAGCCGAACCTGCCCCGCGTCGAGGTGGCCGCCACCGGGCCTTCGCGCGGGCCTGCGAGCGCGCCGGTCACCATCGTGGAGTTCTCCGACTTCCAGTGCCCGTACTGCGGGCGCGAGTACCCGGTGGTGGAGCGGCTGATGAAGGAGTACGACGGCAAGTTGCGCCTCGTCTTCCGCCACTTCCCGCTCGACTTCCACCCCTTCGCGCAGAAGGCGGCCGAGGCGGGCGCCTGCGCGGCCGACCAGGGCGGCGACAAGTTCTGGAAGCTGCATGACCGCATGTTCACCAACCAGCAGAAGCTCGCCGTGGAGGACCTGAAGGGCTACGCGAAGGAGCTGGGGCTCGACAGCGCGCGGTTCGACAAGTGCCTGGACGGCGGCGAGAAGCGCGCGCTGGTCGAGGCGGACGGGAAGGCCGGCCAGGAGGCGGGCGTCAGCGGGACGCCGGCATTCTTCGTCAACGGCGTGTTCGTCAACGGCGCCGTGCCGTACGAGCAGTTCAAGGACGCGGTCGACCGCGAGCTCAAGCGGAAGGGATAGTGGCCGCCGATAGGGCGGCCCTACGCTTTTCCATGGCGCGGCGGTCATGAGATACGGTCCGGCCATGCGCACCTCGCGCTCGTTCGTCCCGACCCTCAAGGAGACGCCGGCCGATGCTTCGGTGGCGAGCCACCAGCTGCTGGTGCGCGCCGGGTTCATCCGGCAGCTGGCGGCGGGCATCTACAGCATCCTGCCGCTCGCGCAGCGGAGCCTGCTCAAGATCACCGGCATCATCCGCGAGGAGATGGACAGAATCGGCGGGCAGGAGTTCTACCTGCCGGCGCTGAACCCGCGCGAGATCTGGGAGGAGAGCGGGCGCTGGACGGTGATGGGCGAGAACATGTTCCGCCTCAAGGACCGCAAGGGCGCGGACCTCTGCCTGGCCATGACGCACGAGGAGGTCTTCACCGTGCTCGCCCGCGCCGAGCTGCGCAGCTACCGGCAGCTCCCGCAGACCTGGTACCAGATCCAGACCAAGTTCCGCGACGAGCCGCGGCCCAAGAGCGGCCTTTTGCGCGTGCGCCAGTTCACCATGAAGGACTCGTACTCGTTCGACGTCGACGGCGAGGGCCTCGACAAGTCGTTCGAGGACCACCGGCAGGCGTACGTGAAGATCTTCGGGCGGTGCGGGCTGCGGGTCATCCAGGTCGACGCGCACTCCGGCGCGATGGGGGGCTCCGGCTCGACCGAGTTCATGGTGCCGACCGACGCGGGCGAGGATCTGATCGCCTCCTGCGAGTCTTGCGGGTACGCGGCCAACACGGAGAAGGCCGAGTCGCGCGTGGAGACCCCGGACCGGTACGCGGCGGCGGGCGCAACGCCGGCGCTGGAGGAGTTCGCCACCCCCGGGGTGACCACCATCGAGGACCTGGCGCGCAAGCCCTACGGCGTCGCCGCCGACCAGCAGCTCAAGACGCTGGTGTACGCCGCGGACGACAAGCCGGTGGTGGCCATCGTGCGCGGGGACGACCAGCTCAACGAGGCGAAGCTGCAGACCGCGACGGGCGCCCAGGTGCTGCGGCCGGCGCACCCGGAGGAGATCCAGAAGTGGCTGGGCGCCCGGCCGGGGTCCCTGGGCGGCATCGGCCCCAGCCGGGCGCGCGTCTACCTGGACCGCCGCCTCGCCGGGCTCTCCGGGCTGGTCACCGGGGCGAACAAGGACGGCTTCCACGTGCGCAACGTGAGCGTCGCGCGGGACCTGTCGCACGCGACCTCCGCCGACCTGCGCACGGTGAGCGCCGGCGAGGGGTGCCCGCGCTGCGGCAAGCCGCTCGCGGTGGGCAAGGCGCTGGAGGTGGGGCACATCTTCAAGCTCGGCACCCGCTACTCGGAGACGATGGGCGCCCGCGTGCTCGACGAGGCCGGCAAGGAAGTCCCCCTGGTGATGGGCAGCTACGGCATCGGCGTGGAGCGCATCCTGGCCGCCGCGGTCGAGCTGCACCACGACGCGGACGGGATCCGGTGGCCGATGAGCGTCGCTCCGCTGCACGTTGCGCTGCTGCCGCTGCAGATGCAGGACCCACACGTCCGCGAGGCGGGCGAGAAGCTGTACCGGGACCTGACCGCCGCGGGCGTGGAAGTCCTGCTCGACGACCGCGACGAGCGCGCCGGGGTGAAGTTCAAGGACGCCGACCTGATCGGGCTGCCGCTGCGCATCGCCGTCGGCAAGAAGGGCCTGGCCGACGGCAAGGTGGAATGGAAGCCGCGTGGCGCCGCCCAGGTGGAGATGGTCCCGCTGGGCGAGGTTGTGGCGCGCGCGCGCGAGGCGGTGGAGGCGGGCGGAGGGCGCCTCTCGCGGTGAGGGGGCGCGACCGCATCGTCGCGGCGCTGGACGTGCCGGATCCCGCCGCCGCGGCGGCGCTGGCCGCGCGCCTCGCCGGGCACGTCGGGATGGTCAAGGTGGGGCTCGAGCTGTTCGTCGCGCACGGCCGCGCGGCGCTCGAGGCGGTCCGGCCCTTCGGCCTGCCGATCTTCCTGGACCTGAAGCTGCACGACATCCCGCAGACGGTCGAGGCGGCCGCGCGTGGAGCGGGTGCGCTGGGAGCCGCGCTCGTCACCGTGCACGCGAGCGGTGGGGCGGAGATGATCGCCGCGGCGCGCCGCGGCCTCTCGGCTGGAGCGGCGTCCGCCGGCGTGGCCGCGCCGAAGCTGCTCGCGGTCACCGTGCTGACCAGCCTCGGCCCCGACGATCTGCGCGCGCTCGGCTTCGGTGGCCCGCCGGCGGAGACGGCGCTGCGGCTCGCGCGCGTCGCCGTGAAGGCGGGCGCCGACGGGCTGGTCTGCTCGCCGGAGGAAGTGGCCCAGCTCCGCCGCGAGCTCGGACCGGCCCCGCTGCTCGTCGTCCCCGGCATCCGCCCCGCCGGCACCGCGGCCGGCGATCAGCGCCGCACCGGCACTCCCCGCGCCGCCGTGGAGGCCGGCGCCTCCCATCTCGTGATCGGCCGCCCCCTCCGCGACGCCCCGGATCCCGCGGCCGCCGCCGACTCCATCGCCGCCGACCTCGACGCTCGCTGACGGGATGGACGAAACAATCACACCACGGAGGGCACGGAGCGCACGGAGAATCGGTTTGAAACGACCCCTTCTCCGTGAACTCCGTGTGCTCCGTGGTGCAATTGTTCTGGCGCTCTAGCGGCCGGGGCGGGAGTTGAGGCGGGAGAGCGGGCCGGTGAAGCTGAACACGTAGTTGCCGTCGGGCTGGCGGGCGTTTTGCACCAGGCCCAGCGCGCTCTTGATGAGGCCGTTGTCGTTGAGCCACCGGTCGGCGGGCCGGAAGCGGACGTGCAGATCGGCCTGCGAGAGCGAGAGCAGCGGCCGGAGCCGGACGGTGCCGTCCGCCTCGGCCTCCAGATCGCCTCCGCGCGCCTGCGCCTTGTCGAGCCGCGCGACCCCTTTGTCGATGATCACCGACGCGTCCACGTCGCCCAGCGAGGTGCGGGGTAGCGGGAACCCGCGCACGTTGCCGCCC
>WNEY01002288.1_pt1 | contig 13992 bp, 12 predicted proteins | sample 5400531 | NCBI WGS metagenome assembly WNEY01 (sample SAMN13153338, study PRJNA577476) | soil metagenome | isolation source: 200 cm saprolite under Douglas fir tree site 1 | place: USA:California | collected 2015-04-18
GCGGTTATTCTTCATGGCGTGCTCGTTGAAATGCGCCTGCGCGGTGTTCATCACCAAGTTGGTGAGGATCACGTTCTCGATCGCCTCGACGGTCTTGCCCCGGGCGTGGCGCATCACGTTGCCCGGCACGAAATCCTCGAAATAATTGTCCTTGCCGGTGAGCGCCGCGAGCTTCATGGGGACCCCATGAGATTGCGTTGCGGGCGAGCCGCAGTCTGCTCCCTCCCCCCTTGAGGGGGAGGGATGAGGAGGGGGGTGTTTGTTTCACTCTGCGGGACCGATACCCCCCTCCCGATCGCGCTACGCGCGATCGACCTCCCCCACAAGGGGGGAGGTAGCTGGAGCAAGGCGCCCGCCATGAGCCTCATCGTTCCGGCCTGCCCAGCAGATGGTCGGAGATGATGCGCAGCTGGATCTCGGAAGTGCCCTCGAAGATCTTCGTCAGCCGCGCGTCGCGCCAGTAGCGCTCCACCGCGTGCAGCTTGGTGTAGCCGGCGCCGCCGTGAATCTGCAGCGCTTCGCTCGTCACGCGCTCGGCCATCTCGCTGGCGAACAGCTTGACCATGGAGGCTTCCTTGTCGCAGCGCTGCTTTTGGTCGATCTGATCGCAGACGTGATACATGAGCTGGCGCGCGGCCTCGACCTCGGTCGCCATCTGCGCCAGCTTGAACCGGATCGCCTGGAACTCGGCGATCGGCTGGCCGAACTGCACGCGCTGCTGCGCGTATTCGATGGCGTCCTCGAGCCCGCCGCGGGCGAGCCCGATCGCACGCGCCGCGGTATGCGCGCGCGCCTTCTCCAGCCCCTGCGCCACGGTGTAGAACGCGCGGCCTTCCTCGCCGACCAGGCATTCGCCGGAAACCCGGCAATTGTCGAACGCGAGCTCGAAGGTCTTCCAGCCGAAATAGCCGATCTTCGGTATCGGATTGCCCTGGCACCCTTCCGGCAGCGCGCCGCGCGGCTTCTCGATCAGGAAGGTGCTCAGGCCGAGATGGCGGCGATGATTGTCGGGCGGCTCGGAGGTGCGCGCCACGAGCATGATGTAATCGGCGCCGTCCGCGAACGTGCACCAATATTTGCTGCCGTTGATCACCCAGGAATCGCCGTCTTTTCTTGCGCGGCAGCTGATGTTGGCGATGTCGGAGCCGGCGGCCGGCTCGGACATGGAGAACGCGCCGAGAAACTCGCCCTTGGCCATGCGGATGAGATAGCGACGTTTCTGCTCCTCGTTCATGGCGCGCGAGCCGATCAGGCCGTTGCCGCGCGCGATGATCGAGGCGACGCTCATCCAGGCGCGGGCGAGCTCCTCGGTGATCAGGCAATATTCGAATACGCCCAATCCGAGCCCGCCGTATTGCTCGGGGATGACGATGCCGAAATATCCCATTTCGGCGAGCTGGTCGCGAAGGCTCATGGGGATCTCGCCCTGCTCGGGGTCGAGTTTATTGGCGAGCGGCAGCACCTCGCGCATGGCGAATTCGCGCGCGGTCTCCTGGATCAGCCGCCGCTCCTCGGTCATGTAGCTCACGCGGCGCTCCGCTTGTTGACGAGATTGGTGCGCTTGAACTCGATCACGCGCTCGCCGTTCTGATTGAAGCCTTCGGTGTGCCAGGTGACGATGCCCATGTTCTTGTTGCTGGAGGATCCGCGGCGCTCGGCCACGGTCGAGCGCGCGGTCAGCGTGTCGCCGGGGTACACCGGCGCGTCGAAGCGGAGCTCCTCGACGCCGAGGAATGCGCCGCCGCCTTCGCTCAGATCCTCGACCGTGAGCCCGAACACCGTGGTGAACACCAGCATCGGATTGACGACGACGTCGGGATGACCGTGGGCGCGGGCGAACTCGGCGTTGGTGTAGAGCGGATTGAAGTGCAGCGTCACCGTCGTGAAGAACGAATTGTCGCCATGATTGATGGTGCGGCCCCAGTGGTGGTCGAAGCGCCGTCCGATCTCGAAGTCCTCGTAGCGGTTCCCCTTCGGCTTGAGCACCGCGCGGCTGACGAACTCCGGCATGTCGGTGGCTCGGTTCAGGCGGGCGTGCACAGGCGGGTGAGGTCGCGCAAATTGGCGCGTTCATCGAGCGACAGGACGACCGTCGCGAGCTCGTGCGTACGCGCCCCGAGCACCGGTTCGGCGAGGCTCAGGAATTTCGCCTCCAGCCGGCGGCCCTGCTCCTGGAGATCCTGCTCCGGAATGCCGGAATCGTGGGCGGCCTCGAGCACCCGGCCGTCGGCCAGTGTGAGCCTGATCCGGGCCTGGGTGTGCGGCCAGGCGGGCTGGAAATCCACGTTGACCTTGTCGCGCAAGGCGGCAAGCGCCGGATTTTTCGCGGTCGCCTCGCTATAGGCGTCGAGCCGCGCGGTATCGATGCCGGCGAGCGCCATTGCGGTCGTGAGGCGGAGCGAGAACTTGGCCTCGAGCCCGGTCTTGGGCGCCAGGATGTGGCAGACCTTGCTCGCGCCCGCATCGACCTTGAGCGAAGCTTCACGCACCGCGCTCGTCTCGATCGCATGTTCGCGACGAAGCTTCCGCGCGCACTCGATCGGCGCATGGGTGAGATAGCACGCGGCATGATATTTGAAGAGATTGCCGCGCAAATGATAGCCGCCCGGCGGGTCGGCGAGCGCGCGCTCGGGATGAAAATCCGAGCTCTGGGTCGCGGCAAAGCCCTGCGCGCATTCGAGCGCGTCGGTGCGGCTGGAAAACCCGCGCGCCGCAAGCATCGCCGCGAGCAGGCCGTTCTGCGCGGCTTTGCCGGCATGCAGCGGCTTGCACATGGTGCCGAACATCGATTTCAGCCCCGCCGCCTGGGTCGCGGCAATGCCGAGCGCGGTCGCGGTCTTTTCCGCATCGAGGCCGAGCAGATGCGCACAGGCCGCGGCCGCCCCGAAGCTGCCGATCGTCCCGGTGGCATGGAAGCCGCGAGCGTAGTGATCCGGCAGCACCAAGGCTCCGATCCGGCATTCGGTCTCATAGCCGGCGACGAAAGCGGCAAGGAAATCGGCGCCGCTCGCGCCAGAATCTTCGGCGAGCGCCAGCAGCGCCGGCACGATCGGGACGGTCGGGTGGCCGCCCATGGCCATGTTGACGTCGTCGTAGTCGAGCGCATGGGAGGCGGCGCCGTTCACCAGGGCGGCCTGCTGCGCCGAGATCTTAGCGTCGCGGCCGATGAGGCTCGCGGCCGGCCTGCCGCCGTCCTCGATCGCCTGGTCGGCCAGGATGCGCGCAAGCGCCTCGCGCGAACCGGCGAGCGTGACCGCGAGCCAATCGAGCAGACATTGGCGCGCCAGCGTGCGCACCTCGTCCGGCAGGTCCCGGTAGCGGATCGAGCTAGCCCGCTCGGCAAGCTCGGCGGTGACCGGCGCGTCGCGGACGATGGATCGAACGGCCGAGGCCGTTGGCATGATTTCCTCCCGTTTTTCTTGAACCTTGCATGCGCGTTCTGCCGCCGTCCAGTCCCTAGGATCCGGGAGGCGAGCGAGCGGCCACGGTCGCAACGCGCTTGGTCGATTGGATGCTAAGCGTGTCGGGTCGTAAGGAGCCAGCTTATGGGTGCAATGGGCTTTGGCCGACGGCGGCGTGCCGCCAGCGCTAAAACTCCTCCGGGCAGGGGTCGATGACCGCCCAGAGCTCGGTGCCGTTCTTGAGATGCTTCATGTCCGCGGTGAGCCCGCCGTGCTGCTCGATCCAGTCCCTGACGCCTTGCGGGTAGATCGACATCAGCTCGGCGGTTCCGGCGTAGCTCGTCACCCGGATGCCGGCCGTCCAGCTTTTGTCGAAATAGGCCTGGTGGAAGCCCATGCTGGCCTTGGGGGTCGCGCAGATGCGGTTGAGCGGCACGATTCCGAGCACGAGGCCGCAGGCGGAATTGCAGATGCCGTCGATGACGACCCGCTCCCCGGCATCGCGAAGCCGGGCGTATTTCGCCTTGTATTCCTCGACGTCGCCGCCGAAATCGCGCGTGATGCGGTAGTCGGCGAGCGCCGGCGCGGCCGTGGCGACGAGCAGAATGGCAGCCAAAACGCGCAATGTCCCACCCCGAACAGGACCCCGACCGGCACCCTAGCTCGCAAATGTAAATGGCTTCTTTTCAGCGGCGCCGGGGCCCGATTGGGGCAAAACCGGGGCGGCTTTCTTCGCTCTCCCGGTGTAACCGGGGGAGGGTGGCCCGGATGAGCCGAACGAGAAGCGGGCCCGGGTGAGGGAGTTTGATGGCCATGGAGCGAACGGAGCCGCTATCCACGCGCTGCTGCATTGTCGGCGGCGGGCCCGCCGGGATGATGCTCGGCCTGCTGCTGGCGCGGGCCGGCATCGAGGTCGTCGTGCTGGAAAAGCACGCGGATTTCCTGCGCGATTTCCGCGGCGACACCGTTCATCCCTCGACCCTCGAGCTCATGCACGAGCTCGGCCTGCTGGAGGCTTTCCTCGAGCTTCCGCATCAGGAGGTGACGGTACTCAAGGCCTGGTTCGGCGACACCGAGCTCACGCTCGCGGATTTCACGCATCTGCCGACGCATTGCCGGTTCATCGCCTTGATGCCGCAATGGGATTTCCTCGATTTCCTGGCCCGGGAGGCCCGCCGCTATCCGGCGTTCCGCCTGCTTATGCAGACCGAGGCCAACACTGTCATCGAGGAAGCGGGCCGGATCGTCGGGGTTCGCGCCGAGACCCCGCAAGGCGCGCTGGAGCTTCGCGCCGATCTCGTGATCGGCGCCGACGGCCGGCATTCCACGGTCAGGCAAGCCGCGGGGCTTGCGGTGGAGGACCTGGGTGCGCCGCTCGACGTGCTTTGGTTCCGGCTGCCGCGTTTTTCCGGCGATCCGGAAGAGACCGCGATCCGGTTCGGATCGGGCCAGCTGCTGGTGCTGCTCAACCGCGGTGAATATTGGCAAGCCGGCTATGGCATCGCCAAAGGCTCGATGGACGAGATCCGCGCAAAAGGCCTGCCGGAATTACACCGGCACATCGCCGAGCTTGCCCCGTTCGTGCGCGATCGCGTCGGCGAGCTCGATGACTGGGACAAGATCAAGCTTCTCACCGTCCGGGTCGACCGGCTGCGCCACTGGTGCCGCCCAGGCTTGCTTTGCATCGGCGATGCCGCGCATGCGATGTCGCCCGTGGGCGGCGTCGGGATCAATCTCGCGATCCAGGACGCGGTCGCCGCCGCTCATCTCTTGACCGAGCCGCTGCGCAGCCGGACGCTCGCCGAAACGCATCTGCTCCGCGTGCAACGGCGGCGCGAGCTGCCGACCCGGGTGATCCAGCGGCTGCAGATTCTCGTCCAGAACCATGTCATCGCCAATGTGCTGGCCGGCCGGGGGAGGCTCGCGCCGCCGCTGCTGCTGCGCGTGGTCGGGCGTCTGCCCTGGTTTCGACGCCTCACCGCCCGCCTGGTCGGGATCGGGATCCGGCCCGAGCATATCCGCCCCCCGGCTCGACGGGCATGAGGGGAAATGGCAGTGTCGATGGCGCTCTGCTTCCCTCTCCTTGTGGGAGAGGGTGGCGAGGCGCCATCTGAAATCGGCAGTTGCCGATTTCAGGAATTCATGATCTGGCCAAGTCGGAAACATCCGACTTGGCGTGCGCCGAGCCGGGTGAGGGGTAATTGAGAATCCCTGATCAGAGATCAGTCTTCAAAGACGATCCCCTCTGATTTCCGATTCCTGATTTTAGGAGGCCCCTCACCCCGCGCTGCCGCGCGCCCCCTCTCCCGCAAGGGGAGAGGGGGCTGAACTAGGGAGGGGGCAAATGAGATTCGTTGGCTTGCTTGCAGCGATCCTTGCGCTCGCGCTTACCGCGGTGCCGCGATCCGCCTCGGCCGCCGACGTCATTTGCTACAATTGCCCGCCGCAATGGGCCGATTGGGCCTCGATGCTCAAGGCGATCAAGACCGATCTCGGTCTCGACATTCCCCACGACAACAAGAACTCGGGCCAGGCGCTCTCGCAGCTGCTGGCGGAGAAGAACAATCCGATCGCGGACATCGGCTATTTCGGCGTGACGTTCGGCATCAAGGGCAAGGACGAGGGGGTCTTGCAGCCCTACAAGCCGAAAGGCTGGGACGAGATTCCGGCAGGCCTCAAGGACCCCGAAGGCTATTGGCACACCATCCATTCGGGGACGCTGGGGCTGTTCGTCAACAAGGACGCGCTCGGCGGAAAATCGGTGCCGGCCTGCTGGCTCGATCTGTTGAAGCCCGATTACCGCGGCATGGTCGGCTATCTCGACCCGTCCTCGGCGGCGGTGGGCTACGTCGGCGCGGTCGCCGTCAACCTCGCGCTCGGCGGCCCGAACAACGATTTCGGCGCCGCGATCGGCTTTTTCCGCGAGCTCGGCAAGAACGACGCGATCGTGCCGAAGCAAACCTCCTACGCGCGCGTGGTCTCGGGCGAGATCCCGATCCTGTTCGATTATGATTTCAACGCCTACCGGGCCAAATATAACGAGAAGGGCAATTTCGAGTTCGTGTTGCCGTGCGAAGGATCGGTCGTGTTCCCCTACGTGATCGGGCTCGTTAAAGGCGCGCCGCATAAGCAGCCCGCGGAAAAAGTGCTCGACTACATCTTATCCGACAAGGGCCAGGCGATCTGGACCAACGCTTATTTGCGTCCGGCGCGGCCGATCCCGCTTCCCGCCGCCGTCAAGGCGCGCTTCCTGCCGGACAGCGACTACGCGCGGGCGAAGACGGTCGATTGGGGCGAGATGGCAACCTACGAAAAGGCGTTCGCGGACCGCTATCTCACCGAAGTGCGCTGATGTCGCTCGCCGCGCGATTTCGGCTGCGTCTTCCGAACTCCGCCGGCTCGAGCGCGGCGTTTGCCCGGCTGTGCCTGCTGCCGCTCGCGATCGTGGTCGCGGCCTTCTTTCTGCTGCCGATGCTGCGGCTGACCGCGGTGGGCGCCGGCGGGCCGAAGGGAATGGCCGCCTATGCGGCGATCCTGATCGAGCCGCGCTACCGCGCGACGCTGATCAATACCGTCGTGCTGGCGGCGGCGACGACGACCGCCACGCTGGTCATCGCCACGATCGCCGGCCTGTTCCTGCAACGAAATCGCTTTCCCGGTCACGCGTTGCTCGTGGCGATGCTGACGTTTCCGCTGGCGTTCCCGGGCGTCGTGGTCGGCTTCATGGTGATCCTGCTCGCGGGCCGCCAGGGGTTGATCGGCGACATCTCGTTGCGGCTCACCGGCGGCAAGCTGGTGTTCGCCTATTCGCTCGGCGGCCTGTTCCTCGGTTATCTCTATTTCTCGATCCCGCGCGTGATCCTCACCGTCATGGCGGCGGTCGAAAAGCTCGATCCGCGGCTCGAGGAGGCCGCGCGCTCGCTCGGCGCCGGCCCCTGGGCGGTGCATCGCGACGTCATCCTGCCGGCGCTGGTGCCGGCGTTCGTCGCCTCCGGGGCGATTGCGTTCGCGACCGCGATGGGCGCGTTCGGCACCGCCTTCACGCTCGCGACCAACGTCGACGTGCTGCCGATGCTGATCTACACCGAATTCACGCTCGCGGCGGACCTCGCCATGGCGGCGGCGCTCTCGGTCGGCCTCGGGCTCGTCGCCTGGGCGATCCTGGCGCTCGCGCGCTCGTTCGCCGGCACCACGATTGCGGCGGCCGGGTGAGCATGTTGCGTCGTCTCATCTTCGCCGGCCAGCTCGCCTTCACGCTGCTGGTCGCGGCGTTCCTGATCGTGCCGGCCGTGCTGTCGATGCTGGCGGGCGTCACCGTGAATTACTTCCGCGGCATTCGCTCCGGCGTGACGCTCGAATGGATGGTTCAGGTCTGGGAGCTCTATGCCGACACGATTGTTCGCTCCTTCGAGGTCGCGTTCGCGACGCTGCTGTTCACGCTCATCATCGGCGTGCCGGCCGCTTATGCGCTCCACGTGCGGGGAGGGCGGCTATCGCGGCTGATCGAGGAGATCATCACCTTGCCGCTCGCCGTTCCGGGCCTGGCGATTGCGCTGGCGCTGCTCCTGACCTATGGCGGCTTTGGCGCGTTTCGCGGCTCGTGGCTGTTCATCGTCGCCGGCCACGTGGTGTTCACGCTGCCGTTCATGGTGCGCGCGGTCATGGCCGTATTCGCCGCGATCGACGTGAAAACTCTCGACGAAAGCGCGGCCTCGCTCGGCGCTTCGCCGTGGCGGCGCTTTCGCGACGTCATCGCGCCCAACGCCAGGCCCGGGATTCTCGCGGGCTCGCTCATGGTGGTGACGCTCTCGCTCGGCGAGTTCAATCTCACCTGGATGCTCCACACGCCGCTGACCAAGACCCTGCCGGTCGGCCTCGCCGACAGCTACGCCTCGATGCGGCTCGAGATCGCCTCGGCCTATACGCTGATCTTCTTCATCATGATCATCCCGCTGCTCGTCGTCATGCAGGTGCTCGGCCGCGAGAAACGGAGCGCCGCATGAGCGCCGGCGTTTCCGTCGGGCTGGAAGCCTGTGCCAAGACCTTTGCCGACGGCACCCGCGCGCTCGAGCCGGTCACGCTTGAGATCGCGCGCGGCGAGACCTTGGTGTTCCTCGGCCCTTCCGGCTGCGGCAAGACGACGACGCTGCGCATCATTGCCGGGCTGGAGGCGCCGGATGCGGGCGGGCGCGTGCGCTTCGACGGCGAGGACGTGACGGATATTCCGATCGAGCGGCGCAACGTCGGCATGGTGTTCCAGTCCTACGCGCTGTTCCCCAACATGAACGTCGCCGAGAACATCGGCTACGGCCTGAAGATCCGCGGCATAAGCAGGGCGGAGCGAAGCGCGCGGGTCCAGGAGCTCGTCGCGCTCACCGGCATCGAAGGACTGGGACGGCGGAAAGTCGATCAGCTTTCGGGCGGGCAGCGCCAGCGCGTGGCCTTGGCGCGCGCGGTCGCGCCGCGGCCGCGGGTGCTGCTGCTCGACGAGCCGCTGACCGCGCTCGACGCGTCGCTGCGCGAGCGGCTACGCGGCGAGCTCAACCGCCTGCTGCGCTCGCTCGGCATCACCGCGGTTTATGTCACTCACGATCAATCCGAGGCCATGGTGCTCGGCGACCGCATCGTCGTGATGCGGCACGGGGCGATCGCGCAGATCGGCACGCCGCGCGAAATCTATTTCGAGCCGGTGAGCCGCTTCGTCGCCGAGTTCGTCGGCGCCGCCAATATCGTCGAGGGGACCGCGTCGGAGGGCGCGATCGTGCTGCCGGGCGGCCGCATCCCGGTCCCGATCGGGAGGGCCGGCAAAATTACGCTCATGCTGCGGCCGGAAACGATTTTCCTCGTGCCGCCGGACGCGGCCGAACTCAAAGGCCGCGTCGAGAGCGTGACGTTCGTCGGCGACCGGCAGCGCATCGTGATTGCGGACGCGGCGGCGCGGCCGCTCTTCGTCGACGCGCCGAACACGATCGCGGCGACGCCCGGCGAGCGCGTCGGCCTGCGCATCGATCCGGCACGGATCCGCGTGTTGCCGGAGGAGGGAGCCGTCATCCCGGGGCCCGAGCAAAGCGAGGGAACCCGGGATCCATGACCACCATCGTCAATGTCTCGTTTCGTGATCATGGGTTCCGGGTTCGCGGGCTGGCGCCCGCGCCCCGGAATGACGCCACGGAGAGGCCATGACCGCGCCCGTGCTGATCGCGCAGATCTCGGACCTGCACATCAAACGGCCCGGCGAGCGCGCCTACGAGATGGTCGAGACCGCGGCGGCGCTCGAGCGCTGCATCGCGCATCTCAACGGTTTTCAACCGCGCCCGGCCTTCGTGGTGATCAGCGGCGATCTCGTCGATCGCGGGCTCGAGGAGGAATATGCGCACCTGCGGCAGTTGCTGAAACCGCTCGAATTGCCGTTTGCGGCAATTCCAGGGAACCACGACGAGCGCCGGCAATTCCGCCGCGCATTTTCGGATCAGTCGTTTGCCCAGCTGTCCGGGCCGGCCAATGTCCGCGTCGAGGTGAGCGGGCCAGTACTGTTGCTGCTGGATTCCTCCGTGCCGGGTAAGGATTATGGCGAGCTCGATCCCGCGACGCTGCAATGGCTCGATTCCGAGCTGGCCGTCGCTCCGGATCGGCCGGCGCTGGTTTTCCTGCATCATCCGCCGTTCGCGACCGGCATTGCCCACATGGATCGTCAGAATCTTCGCAATGCGCCGCAGCTTGCCGCGGTCGTCGAGCGGCATCCCCAGGTCCGGCTGATTGCGGCCGGCCACCTCCATCGCGCCGTCACGACGCTATTCGCCGGCATTCCAGCGAGCATCTGCCCGGCACCCAACCATGCGGTCGATCTCGATCTCGGCAACGAACGCGTGCCGTCATTGCGGATCGAGCCGCCGGCGTTTCATCTGCATGCCTGGTTCGCGGGCGAAGGCTTCGGCCGTCTCGTCACGCACTTCGTGCCGATCGGGGAATTTCCCGGCCCGTATCCGTTCTTCGATGCCGAGGGGCAGCTACTGTGACTTTCACGCCGTCACCCTGAGGTGCGAGCCCGCGGACGAAGGTGCCGACGGTTCACGCGTTTGAGACGGGCGAGCCTCGAAGGGCGACGGCGTCAAGCCGAGCGCTGTGACGTGAAGGGTGATGCAGTGACCGGCCGTCCTTCGAGGCTCGCTTCGCGAGCACCTTCAGGATGACGGCCGGATTTACTCCGCAGCTTTTCTCTCTCCGCCGATCGCGCCTCGTTGCTGCAGTGCCTCGATCTCGCGTTGCGAATAGCCGATGGAGCGCAGCACCTCGGCCGTGTGCACGCCGACGCTCGGGAGCGGCTGGCGCGGGGGCAAGCGTTCGCCGTCGAACGTGAGCGGCAACAGCGGCACTTTGGTCTCCTCGCCCGTCTCCGTCATAAGAGCGGCGAGCCCGCCGCTGTCGGTGAGGTGCGGATCCTCGAACAATTGCTCCGGTTTGACGATCGGCGCATAGGGCAGCGCATTCGCCTCGAACAAATCCTGGAGTTCGCGCACGCTATATTGGCGAAACATCTCCTGCAGCCGCGGAATGAGCCAGGCGCGCGCCAAGACGCGCTGGTTGTTGCTGGCGACGCGCGGATCGTCCGCGAGCTCCTGCAGCCCGAAGGTTTCGCAGAAGATCCTCCACTGCGTGTCGCTCACCACGCCGAGAAAGATCTGCTCGCCGCCCTTGCCCTCGAATACGTCGTAGATGCCCCACGCCGAGATGCGCGAGGGCATCGGCTGCGGCGCCTCGCCGGTCACCGCGTATTGCTGCATGTGCTGGCCCGACAGCAGCACGCAATTCTCGAACAGCGCCGCCTGCACTTCCTGGCCGCGCCCGGTCTCTTCGCGCGTGCGCAGCGCCGCGAGCACGCCGATCGCGCCGAACATGCCGCCCATGATGTCGTTGACCGAGGTTCCCGCCCGCAGCGGCCGGCCGACCGGGCCGGTCATATAGGCGAGGCCCGCCATCATCTGCACCACTTCGTCGAGCGCGGTGCGGTGCTCGTACGGGCCGGGCAGAAATCCCTTGTGGGCCACGTAGATCAGGCGCGGGTGCTTCGCGGCGAGCGTCGGATAGTCGAGGCCGTATTTCGCCATCGTGCCCGGCTTGAAATTCTCGATCAGCACGTCGGCCGACGCGATCAGGCGCTCGACGGCTTCCAGCCCCTTCGGGTCGGCGAGATCGACGGCGATGCTCTTCTTGTTGCGATTGAACATGCGAAAAAATCCGGCGCCGGTCCCGATCAGCCGCCGCGTATTGTCGCCGGCGATGGGCTCGACCTTGATCACCTCCGCGCCGAGATCGCCGAGGATCATGCCGCAGGTCGGGCCCATCACCATGTGCGAGAACTCGACGACCCGCACGCCGCCGAGCGGCAATGTCTGGCTCGTCATCTATTACGCCGCCTGGCGGAAGCCCTTGGGCAGGCCGGCGCGGGCGATGCTGCCGTAGAGCGGTCGGCCCGGCAGCGCCTGTTCCAGAATTTTTCGCGTCTCGATCAGCTTGGCGAGATCGATGCCGGTCCGCAGCCCCATGCTTTCCAGCATGAACACCAGATCCTCGGTCGAGACGTTGCCGGTCGCGCCCGGCGCGAACGGGCAGCCGCCGAGGCCCCCCAAGGTCGCGTCGAACGAGCGGATGCCGGTTTCGAGCGCTGCCATCACGTTGGCGAGCCCGAGTCCGCGGGTGTCGTGGAAATGCCCGCTCGTGAGCTTGTCGCCGGCAATGCCGCGCACGCGCTCGAACAGGCGGCGCACCTGCGCCGGATTGGCGTAGCCGACGGTATCGGCGAGCGCCAGGGAATCGATGCCGGCCCGCAGGCACGCCTCCGCGATGCGCAGGACGTCGTCCTCCGGGACCGCGCCCGCCATCGTGCAGCCGAACGCCGTCGACAGCGCGCCTTCGATCTCGACCGCGGCGCCGCTCTCGTCCCGGGCCTTGCAGATCTTTGCGAGCTCCTCGACCATCTGCATCGGGGTCTTGCGCACGTTCGACAGGCTGTGCTCGGGGCTGACCGAGATCGGTACGCCGATCTTGTGGGTGCCGGCGCGGATGGCATCGAGCGCACCGCGCAGGTTCGGAGCGAGCGTGGCGATCCGCAGGTTCGGCAGCGTGCGCGCGAACGCCACCACCTCGCCGGTGTCGGCCATTTGCGGCAAGAGCTTTGGCGGCACGAACGAGCCGACCTCGATCTCGCGCACGCCGGCCGCGTGCTCGGCCGCGATCCACCGGCACTTGTCCGCGGTCGGCATCGCCACGTCGAGGTTCTGCAGCCCGTCGCGCGGGCCGACCTCGACGATTTCGACGTCGATCTTGCTCATCGCCTGCTCCAAAAGACCGCGTCCCTGGGCAATCTGCGCCGCGCCCAGCGCTTTACCCCGCCATGCCCCCCGTGCCAGCATACCCCTGCTGCAAAGATAACGATTGAGGAAGCCCATGGAAATGTCCTATCCGGCAGGGATGCCGGCGTGGGATCGATCGTTGCGAGCCGACCTTCCATCCGCTGCCGCGCACCCGCGCACGATGAGCCCTTTCGGCGACCGGTCCAAACGATGTCCGTCAACGGCGTAAATTATCTTGCCGGAATCCGGGTTCTGGATTTCACCCAGTTCGAGGCCGGGCCGGCCTGCACCGAAGCGCTGGCTTGGCTCGGCGCCGAGGTGGTCAAGGTCGAGAACCCGAACCTGGGCGATCCCGGCCGCAAATCCTTCCGCGGGGCGCCCGGGCAGGATTCCTGGTATTTTCTGCTGTTCAACGCCAACAAGAAATCCGTCACCGCCAACCTCAAATCGGAACGCGGGCTCGCCCTGGTCAAGGACCTGCTGCGGCAAGCGGACGTGTGCGTCGAGAATTTCGCGCCCGGCGCCATCGAGCGGCTCGGCCTGTCCTACGAGGAGGTCAAGAAACTCAACCCCGGCATCATCTACGCGCAGGTCAAGGGCTTCGGCACCGGCAGTCCGCACGAGAAGCACCTCGCGTTCGACATGATCGCGCAGGCGACCGGCGGGGTCATGAGCATCACCGGCGAGCGCGACGGGCCGCCGGCAAAGCCGGGTACGACGCTCGGCGATACCGGTACCGGCATGCTGCTCGCGGTGAGCATCCTCGGCGCGCTGTATCGCCGCAAAAGCACCGGGCGGGGCGAGCGCATCGAGATCGCGATGCAGGACGCCATGCTGCAGTACATCCGCGTGGCGCTCGCCGCGCAGGCGACGACCGGCGCGCCGGCCCAGCGCAACGGCGCCAAAATCCTGTCCGGCGTCAACGTGCCGAGCGGGATCTACCCGTGCCAGCCCGGCGGTCCGAACGACTATTGCTACGTCTACACCAGCCGCGCCAATCCGGCGCATTGGCACTCGTTGCTCAAGACGATCGGGCGGGCCGATCTCATCGGCGATCCGAATTTCGAGAGCATCGAGGCCCGCGCCGAGCGGGAGCCGGAGGTCGACGCCATGATCGCGGCCTGGACCATTAAGCGCGACAAGCGCGAGGCGATGCGCATCCTCGGTGCCGCCGGCGTACCCGCGGGGGCCGTGTTCGATACGATGGAGCTGCAGCACGAGAAGAGTTTCGAGGACCGCCG
>WNEY01002289.1_pt1 | contig 13991 bp, 13 predicted proteins | sample 5400531 | NCBI WGS metagenome assembly WNEY01 (sample SAMN13153338, study PRJNA577476) | soil metagenome | isolation source: 200 cm saprolite under Douglas fir tree site 1 | place: USA:California | collected 2015-04-18
CCCCGCAGCCGCCGGTCAGCGAGAGACTGAGTACGCAAGCGGACAGCCGCAAGGTCTTGGCGAGGCTTCCGGACATGGCGGCGGGGGATCTAACACGGCTTTCCCCCCGGAAGCGTTAAAAGACGCGCATGCGCTACATCTTCCTCGACGACGCCGGGATCTACCCGTCTTACCCGCTGCCCCGGTGCGCGACGCTGGTCTTCCAGGGGCTGCACGACGACACCGTCGACCCGCAAGTCGCGCGCGAGTTCATCCGCCGCATGCAGGGCCGGGCGAAGCTCGTCGAGCTGGACCAGGGCCACGAGCTGAATGCGGACCTGCCCGGCCTCTGGCGCGAGATCGAGGCCTTCCTTCAGCTGCCGCGGCCGATGCCGTAGTAGGTGAAGCCCAGCTCGCGGAGCCGCTTCGCGTTCCAGATGTTGCGGCCGTCGAAGAGCACCGGCTCTTTCATCGCCGCCTTGATGCGCGCGAAGTCGGGCTGGCGGAACTCGTTCCACTCGGTGACGAGGAAGAGCGCATCCGCCCCCTCCGCCGCCTGGTAGGGATTCTGTACGAAATGCACGCGCTCGCCGTAGAGCTTTTGCGCGTTGTCCATCGCCACCGGGTCGTGCGCTTTGACGATGCCGCCCTCGGCGAGCAACTCGTCGATGAGGACCAGCGCCGGCGCCTGCCGCAGATCGTCGGTGCGCGGCTTGAAGGCCAGCCCCCAGACGCCGAGCTTCTTGCCGCGCAGCTTCTGGGCGCCGAAGTGCGCCTTGGCTTTCTGCGCCAGCAGGCGCTTCTGGCGATCGTTGACGGCGTCCACCGCGGCGAGCAGCGTGAAGTCGAGGCCGTGGTTGCGCGCCGTCGCGATCAGCGCCTTGAGGTCCTTGGGGAAGCAGCTTCCGCCGAAGCCCACGCCGGGGAAGAGGAACTTCTGCCCGATGCGCTCGTCGGACCCCATCGCCTTGCGCACGGCGTCCACGTCGGCACCCACCCGCTCGCAGAGCGCGGCCACCTCGTTCATGAAGGAGATGCGCGCCGCCAGCATGGCGTTGGCGGCGTACTTGGTGAGCTCGGCCGAGCGCGGGTCCATGAAGTAGACGGGGCTCTCGGTGCGCACGAAGGGCGCGTAGAGCTCGGCCATGATGGCGCGCGCCCGATCGCTGGAGGTGCCGATGACGATGCGGTCCGGCCGCATGAAGTCGTCGATGGCGGCGCCTTCCTTGAGGAACTCCGGGTTGGAGACCACGTCGATCTCCACCTGGGTGAGGGCGGCGATCTCCGCCTGCATGCGCGCGGCGGTGCCTACCGGGACGGTGCTCTTGTTGACCACCACGGTGTATCGCTCGGCGGCGGCGGCGATCTGGTGCGCCACCCCCATCGCCATGCGCAGATCGGCGTCGCCGCTGTCGGCCTGCGGGGTGCCCACCGCGATGAAGACCACCTCGCTCGCCTTCACGGCGGCGGCCGGATCGGTCGAGAACGAGAGCCGCTCGGCGGCGATGTTGCGGTGGAGCAGCTCGTCCAGCCCCGGCTCGTAGATGGGCGTATTGCCCTGGCGGAGCTGGGCGATCTTCTCCGCGTCCACGTCGACGCACACCACCATGTGCCCGGAATCGGCGAAGCAGGTGCCCGCCACCAGCCCGACGTAGCCCGTCCCTATCACGGCGATCCGCATGCGCGCCTCATTAGCACACCTGGATCTTGAGACTTGGAGAGCTACTCTACCGTCACGGATTTGGCGAGGTTGCGCGGCTGGTCGACGTCGGTGCCGCGGTGATCGGCCACGTGATAGCTGAAGAGCTGCGTGGGGATCACCGAGATGATGGGCATCAGGAGCGGATTGGTCTGCGGCAGCGGAATGGCCGCCTCCGCCAGCTGCGGGACCTTGGTGTCGCCCTCGGAATGAATGGCGATGACCCGCCCGCCGCGCGCGCGGACCTCCTGGATGTTTCCGAGGATCTTCTCGTAGTTCACCCCGGCCTCCTCCGCGGAGTCGCGCGGGGCCAGCACCATCACCGGCATGTCCTCGTCGATGAGCGCGATCGGCCCGTGCTTCATCTCGCCCGCGGCGTAGCCCTCGGCGTGGATGTAGGAGATCTCCTTCAGCTTGAGCGCGCCCTCCAGCGCCACCGGGTACTGCGGTCCGCGGCCAAGGAAGAGCAGGTCGCGCGCATGGGAGAACTTGTAGGCCGCTTGCCGGATCAGGTCCTCGTACTTCATCACCCGCTCCACCAGCATGGGCACCTCGAAGATCGCCTCCAGATGCCTGCGGCCCTGCTCCGGCGTCAGCGTCCCGCGCAGCCGGCCCAGCCGCACCGCGAGAAGGAAGAACGCCGCCAGCTGCGTGGTGAACGCCTTTGTCGAGGCGACGCCGATCTCCGGCCCCGCGTGCGTGTAGAGCACGTCGTCCGCCTCGCGGGCGATGGCGCTCCCCACCACGTTGCAGATGGCCAGGCCCCGCGCCCCGCGGGAGCGAGCTTCGCGGAAGCTGCCCAGGGTGTCCGCCGTCTCCCCCGACTGCGAGACCGCGACGCAGAGCGTGTTCTTGTCGATCAACGGCTCGCGATAGCGAAACTCCGAAGCCAGATCGACCTCCACCGGAATCCGGGCGAGGGTCTCGATCATCAGCTTCCCGGTGAGCGAGGCGTGCCAGGACGTGCCACAGGCGACGATCTGGATCTTGGTCAGCTTCTGCACCAGCTTGGTGTCGAGGTGGCAGCCGTCGAGGAAGACGTCGCCCTCCTCGATGCTGGCGCGGCCGCGGATGGTGTCGGTGAGCGCGCGCGCCTGCTCGTGGATCTCCTTGTGCATGAAATGCTTGTGGCCGTTCTTCTCCGCCATGGTGGGCGTCCAGTCGATCCGCCGCGACGGGCGCGCGAGCTTCGCCCCCGCCAGGTCGGTGAACTCCACGCCTTTTCTGGTGATGACCGCGAAGTCGCCCTCCTCCATATAGATGACGTCGCGGGTGTGCGCGAGGATGGCGGGCACATCCGATGCGACGAAGTTGCAGCCCTCGCCCAGGCCCACCACCAGCGGGCTCGCGTTCTTGGAGACGACCAGCATGCCGGGGTGCTCGTCGGAAACCACCGCCAGCGCGTAGGTGCCCTTCACGTTCCGGAGCGCGCCGCGCACCGACTGGGGAAGATCGAGCCCCTTCTGCATCTCGTCGTGGATCAGGTGGGCGAAGATCTCCGTGTCCGTCTCCGAGGAGAATTTGTGCCCGGCCTTGCCCAGCGACTCCTTCAATTCGAGGTGGTTCTCGATGATGCCGTTGTGCACCACCGCCACGCCCCCGTAGCTGTGCGGATGCGCGTTCTCGTCGGAAGGCTTGCCGTGCGTCGCCCAGCGGGTATGGCCGATGCCCGTCTTGCCCCGGGGCACCGCCTCCGCCAGCCGCGCCTCCAGATTCGAGAGCTTGCCCTTGGCGCGGACGACCGAGAGTCCCTTTTCGCCCAGCACCGCGAGCCCGGCCGAGTCATAGCCGCGGTACTCGAGCTTGCGCAGCCCCTCGACGAGCAGGTTCGCGCACTCTTCGTCGCCCACGTATCCAACGATGCCGCACATGCGTGACCCCTTATCTCTTCGACGCTTTTCTGGGCGCCTTCTTCTCCACCCAGCCCTCGATGTTCCGCTGCTTGCCCGCGCTCACCGCCAGCGCGCCGGGCGGCACGTCTTCCCTCACCGTTGTGCCCGAGCCGACGTACGCCCCTTTGCCCACTTTCACCGGCGCGACGAGCTGCGAGTCGGAGCCGATGAACGCGCCGTCCTCGATGACCGTCTGGAGCTTGTTCGCGCCGTCGTAGTTGCAGGTGATGGTGCCGGCGCCCACGTTGCAGCCCTCGCCGATGACGGCGTCGCCCAGGTAGCTGAGGTGGTTCGCCTTGCTGCCCTTGCCCAGCACCGTCTTCTTCAGCTCCACGAAGTTGCCGACGCGCGCCTGCTCGCCAACCTGTGCACCGGGGCGGAGGCGCGCAAAGGGCCCGACGATGGCTCCGGGGCCGACTTTGGCGCTTTCGAACACGCTGTAGGGCAGGATGCGGGCTCCATCGGCGATCTCGCTGTCTACGATCACACAGCCCTGGCCGATCTCCACTCCGCGGCCCACGCGGGTCTTGCCGAGCAGGGAGACGAGCGGCTCGAGCACGCTGTCGGGGCCGATCTCGATCCCTTCATCGACATACGTCACCGACGGGTCCCGCAGCGTGACCCCGTCCTTCATCAGTTGGGCGTTCTTGCGCGCCCTGAGCTGGGCGGCGGAAACAGCCAGCTGCGCGCGATCGTTCACACCGGCCACTTCGGCCTCCTCGGCCTCGACCGCGACGGCGCGGCCTTTGGCGACAATGTCGGTCAGGTAATACTCGCCTTGCGAATTGCGGCGGGCCACCGAGCGGAGCGCCGCGAAAAGAAACTGCGAGTCGCAGAGATAGATGCTGGCGTTGACCTCGTCGATCTTCTTCTCCTCGGGCGAGGCGTCTTTCTCCTCGACGATGCGGGCCACTTCACCTTTGGAATTGCGGATGACGCGGCCGTAGCCCTTGGGTTCCCTGGCGCGGCAGGTGAGTAGCGCGACCTGCGCGCCGCTCTCTTCGCGGGCCTGTACGAGCTTCTGCAGCGTCTCCGCGCGCACCAGCGGCACGTCGGCGGCGAGAATCAGCACGCTGCCGGAGAATCCCCGCAGCGCTTCTTCGGCAGAGCGCACGGCGTGGCCGGTGCCGAGCTGCTCCTTCTGCAGCGCGAACTTCGCCCCGGGAAAGAGCTGGCCGAGCTGCCGCTCCACTTCCTGCGCCTGGTGCCCGACGACGACCACCACCGGCGCGCAGTCGAGCGAGAGCGCTGCGCGGATGGGAAAGAACGCGAGGGGGCGCCCGCACGTCTCGTGCAGCACCTTGGCCTTGTCCGACTTCATCCGCGTGCCCTTGCCGGCTGCGAGCACGACGGCGGCGATCTTGTTCAAAGCCTTCCTCCCGCGACTAACTTAATCCTGCCAGCGCCATGCCATAAGATAATGTCGCGAAATGGACCCCCCTGCGTTCGTCGATCTGCATCTGCACGCGGAGGGGATCTCCTCGCAGGACCTCACTACTCTGGCGTATTTCGGGCTGAAAGCGGCCGTCACCTGCGCCAGCGATGCGGGCGCCGGGAGCGCCGGGGAGTTGCGACGGCACTGGGACGATCTGGTCTCGGTCCAGGCGGGGCGTCTCAAGATGGCCGGCATCCGGCCGATGGTGGCGCTCGGCGTGCACCCGGCGCGGATCCCCTGGCACGGCGTGGACGATCTGCTCCACCGGCTGCCGCGCTACTTCGACGACCCCAAAGTTGTGGCGCTGGGCGAGCTGGGCCTGCACGAGGGCGGCGAGCGCGAGGAAGAGCTTTTCCTCCGCCAGCTGCGGCTCGCCGCGTCCTTGCGCAGGCCCGTCATCGTACACACGCCCGGGCGGGAGAGACTGGCCCGCACCAGGCGGCTGCTCGCCATCCTCAAGGAGGCGCGCTTCGACGCGGGGAGCGCCCTCATCGATCACGTCAGCGAGGAGACCTTCCCGCTCGTGCGCGGCTTCGGCTGCTGGGCGGGGCTGACCCTGCAGCCCGGCGGAATGGAAGTGGAGGCCGCCGCGGCGCTCCTCTCGAAGCATGGCGCCGAGCGCATCGTTCTCACCAGCGACATCGGCGAGGGCCCAACCGATCTCCTCGCGCTCCCCAAGGCGGCCGATGCGCTCCACAGGGCCGGCCTGTCGAAAGACCTCTGCCGGCGCGCGCTTCTCGAGGGGCCGCTCGCGTTTCTCGGGTCGGTCGAGGTAGGCGAACTCTTACATTGAGCCATTCTCAATCCGCACCTCGGAGATCCGGCGCCGGTTCCCGCGAACTACGACGATCCGCGATTCTTCGGCAACCAGGTCGCGGTCTGGGCCTTCGCCTACCAGATCACCGGCAATGCGCAGTACGCCGCCAAGGCGCGGGAGCAGCTCTTCACCTATCTGGGCTGGAGCGACTGGGGCTTCGGCGAGATCCAGAACCTGGGCGCGCCCGATCTCAACAGCAGCCACATGCTCCTCGGCGTCGCCGCGGCGTACGACTGGATCTACGCTTATCTCTCCGACGCCGACCGGCAGCAGATCGCTGCGCGGCTGGGCGCCGAGGCGGACCGGATGGCCCTGGCGCTCCCCAACGCCTGGTACATCGACGAGTACATCCAGAACCACAACTGGATCTCCACCGCGGGCCTCGGGCTCGCCGCGCTCGCGCTGCAAGGCGAAGATGCTCGCGCCGCGGGCTGGCTCTCGCTCGCGCAGGGAAATCTCCAGAAGCTCGCCATGGCGCTGGGGCCCATCCCCGACGGCACCTTCCACGAAGGCCTTCCCTACCAGGGCTACGGCATCTCCATGTCGCTGCCCTTCTGGACGGCGCTGGCGCAGAGCGGGGCGGACTTCACCGACATGGGGATCCTGCGCGGCTTCGGGAAGATGTGGCTCTACTCGCAGATTCCCGACGTGGCCCGGCAGGTGATCCTGCCCTTCGGGGATTTCACCGGCTGGCCCGGGCAGGCGTCGGTGGAGATTCTCCGCTACACGGCGGCGCGCTGCGGGCGCTTCCATCGATGCAGGCCCGGTAAGCCCTGACGCTGGTCTCGACGCCGGAGCTCCGGTTCTCGACGGAGGTCTCGGAAGCCCGGACGCCGGCGTCGATGCAGGGCCGGCGACGATCGCCGACGCGGGTGCTCCCCCGCCCGATGCCGGGAACGGCGCAGTTCCTCCGCCGCCGCCGCCCGCTGACGCGGGCGCGCCTGAACTCGCGGCGTCAAATCTCGTGGCCGGCGGCTGCTCCACCGGCGCCTCGGCCGGCTGGCTCGCGGTGTTCGCGGCGCTCGCCCTCTCGACCCGCCGCCGCAAGCGCTGAAAGGTGGCGCTTCGGCAGAGTTCCGGCCAGACTACCGGGCGGTGGCCTGCCTGGGGAGCACGGGTGTGGTACGGTGTAGTTTCCGCCTGTCCGGTCGCTTTCCGGGAAGGCGAAGAGCGATGCCGCGTGTTTCGAGCACAGCGATGATGACCCCGCCCCGCTCCCTCCCGATCTTCGCGCTCGCCGCGCTCGCAGTCGCGGCTGCTCCCGCCTGCAAGAAGCAGCCCCCGGCTCCTCCCTCGGCCGCGGCGCCACCGCAGAAGTCCGCCAGCGTGGGAGGGCCCTCCGCCTCGACGGCCAAGCCGGCGGACGCCAGCGACGCGCGCATCCAGCCGCAGCCGGCCCCCACGCCGTGCGTCGAGATGGCGGGCGGCCGCGACCCCGGTCTCCCCGACCTGCTCGAGCAGGCGGGTCGCGATTTCGAGAAAGGCCGCTACGAGGACGCGCTGGAGTGCGCCCGCGAGGCCTCGCGCGTCGACGGCACCAGCGTCGCCGCGCACCATTTCCGCGGCGCGGCGCTGGCCGAGCTGGGGCACATCGAGGAGGCGCGCACTGCGTACGCGCGCGCGATGGCCATCGATCCCGACGATCCTGAAGTGCTCCGCTCAGTCGCCGACCTGCACGTCCGCAGGCTGGGGGCGCGGGACGATCTGGAGCTGGCGCTGCAGTACGTGCGCCGCGCGCTGCCTCGCGCCACCCGCGGCAAGGACAAGGGACTGCTCAAGGAGCTCTATCTCCTGCAGGCGATGGCGCTCGACGATCTGGGCCGCCCCGCCGACGCGCTGGTCGCCTCGACGCGGGCCCTCGAGTACGACGGACGCGATCGCGAGGCCCGCCGCGAGAAGGGCGTGGCGCTCTTCGAGCTCTGCCACTTCGACCAGGCCCGCGCCGAGCTGTCGCGGCTCGCCAACGAGGAGCCCGACGCCTGGGCCGAGCACTATCTCGGGCTGATCGCCGAGCGCGCCCAGGACGACGTCGCCGCCAGCGCCCACTTCGCCCGCGCCCAGAAGCTCGATCCGGAGGCGTTCAAGTCGACCGCCAGCGCCCCTGCCTCGCTCTTCCAGAGAGTGGTCCAGGAAGAGGTGGACAAGCTTCCACCCGACATCAAGCAGGGCCTCTCCCGTGCGCAGTTCGCCATCGAGGACCTGCCCGAGGTGAGCGACCTGGTGGCGACCGATCCGCCGCTCTCCCCCGGCATCCTCGGCCTCTTCCGGCCGCCTCCCGAGGCCGGCTCCAGCGAGGCGCGGCCCACCATCCTTCTCTACCGGCGCAACCTCGCCCGCGCCGCCCACAACGAGGACGAGCTGCACCGCGAGGTGCGCGACACCCTGATGCACGAGGTGGGTCACCTGAACGGCGAGGACGACGAGCAACTCCGCGACCGCGGTCTGTGACGCCATGAAGATGGTCGATGTCGCCGAGAAGGAGCGCACCTCCCGCGTCGCGGTGGCGCGCGCCGAGCTGCGCTGCTCGAAGGAAGTGCTCAAGCTCCTCAACGAAGGCCGCCTGGAGAAGGGCGATGCCCTGGCGGCGGCCCGGCTCGCCGGAGTAATGGGCGCCAAGCGGACTCCCGATCTCGTTCCGCTCTGCCATCCCATCGCGCTGGTCGGTGCGGACGTGGATGTCGCCGCCGACGAGCCAGCAGGGCTGGTGCGCATCGAGGCGCGGGTCCACGCGATGGAGCGCACCGGCGTGGAGATGGAAGCGCTCACCGCCGTCTGCGCGGCCGCGCTCACTCTCTACGACATGATGAAGAAGCACTGCCGCGACATGGAGATCATCAATCTGCGGCTGGTGCACAAGAGCGGCGGCCGCTCCGGCACCTGGAACCGCGAGGATCCCGTCGTCACCGCGCGAGGAACGAAAAAGATCTCTCGTTAATGCTGGCCGCCCGAGCTGATGAATCTCTCCGCGTCGATGGCCGCCATGCAGCCGGTGCCCGCCGCTGTGACCGACTGGCGATAGATCGGATCGGCGGCGTCACCTGAGGCGAAGACGCCGGGCACGCTGGTCCCGGTGGTTCCAGGCTGGACCTTGATGTAGCCCACCTCGTCCATCTCCAGCTGGCCCTTGAAGAGCTGGGTGTTGGGCTCGTGGCCGATGGCGATGAAGAGCCCGCCCATGGGCAATTCGCGGATCTCGCCGGTCTTGGTGTCCTTCGTGCGCACTCCGCGCACGCCCGACTTCTTGTCGCCCAGCACCTCTTCCACTCCCTGGTTCCAGGCCCAGGCGATCTTCGGGTTGGCCATGGCGCGCTGCTGCATCACCATCGAGGCGCGCAGCTTGTCGCGGCGGTGGATGACGGTCACTTTCGAGGCCATCTTGCTGAGGAAGCTGGCCTCTTCCATGGCGGTGTCGCCTCCGCCCACCACGCCCACCTCCTTGCCCCGGAAGAAGAAGCCGTCGCAGGTGGCGCAGGCCGAGACCCCGTGGCCGGAGAGGAGCTTCTCGCTGGGGATGTCGAGCCACTTCGCCGTGGCGCCGGTTGAGATGATGACCGTGTCCGCCTCCATCTCGTGTCCCTCGCCCCAGACGCGGAACGGGCGGTGCAGCAGGTCCACCTTGGTGACCGGGCCGTCGATGATCTGCGTGCCGAAGCGCTCCGCCTGGGCGCGGAAGAGCTCCATCATCTCCGGCCCGAGAATGCCCTTGGGGAAGCCGGGATAGTTCTCGACGTCGGTCGTGATGGTGAGCTGTCCGCCCGGCTGCAGCCCGGAAAAGAGGAGCGGCTTGAGGTTCGCGCGCGCGGCGTAGATGGCTGCGGTGTATCCCGCCGGACCTGAACCGATGATGACCACCTGGTGTCGTTCCATGGGCGCCGCAGTCTAATGTCCCTGGGGCGAAAAAGCGCGCGGGCGCGGCGGGTTCTGCTACACTGACCCCGCCCAGAGAGGGACTAGCGCCTTGGACTCAGCACAGCTCAAGAAGATTCCCCTCTTCGCGAATCTCACCACCGATCATCTGCAGAAAGTCGCCGCCATCGCCACCCAGAAGCAGGTGCGCGCCAACGAAAAGATCTTCCAGGAGGGCGAGGTCGGCACCGAGATGTACCTGATCGCCTCGGGCAAGGTGCGCATCTCGAAGATGGTCCCCGGCGTGGGTGAGGAGGCGCTCGCCATCCTCGAGCCGGGCAGCTATTTCGGCGAGATGGCGCTCATCGATGACACGCCGCGATCGGCGGATGCCACCGCCCACATGCCTTGCACGCTGTTCATCATCCAGAAAGCCGACCTGGAAGAGCTGATGTTCCTGCACAAGGATCTGGCGTACGAGCTGCTCTGGACTTTCGTGCGCACGCTCTCGGCGCGGCTGCGCGAGACCAACGACAAGATCAAGGCGTTCTTCGCCCTCTCCGCCCGCTTCTGATCCGCGGGGGAGGCGGGGGGGTCCCGGCGCCGCGAAAAAAAATAATTTTTTTTTTGCTGCGATTCGGACCGGGGGGCTCGATTTGGGGGTCTCGTTTCAGGACCGTCTCCTCTGAGCAGGGCTGGCATGCCCGCTGCAACGCGACCTGCGCATGCAGGGCCGCGAACGCATTCTCAGCGAAGGACCGTCGGCGCTCTCGGAGGGAGAGCTGCTCGCCACGCTCCTCGGAGTGGGCGTGCGCGGGCAGCCGGTGGAGCTGATCGCGGCCCGCATGCTGGTGCGCGGCATCTGCGATCTGCGGAAAATGCCTGCGGGCGAGATGCTCGCCATACCCGGGGTGGGCGAGGCGCAGGCGGCGCGCGTGTTGGCCGCGCTCGAGCTGGGGAGGCGCGCGGCCTGCGCGCGCGCGCCGGAGCGGCCGCGCCTGTTGCACGCCACCGACGTGGCGCAACTCCTCTGGCCGCGGCTGGCGCATCTCGCGCACGAAGAGTTCTGGGCTGTCCTGATGACCGCGCGGCTGGAGGAGATCCGCTGCGTCCGCATCGCCACCGGCGGGCTCACGCAGTGCTCGGTCCTCCCGCGCGAGGCGTTCGCGCCGGCGCTCCTGCACGGCGCTCCCGCCATCGCCTTCGTGCACAACCATCCCTCGGGCGACCCGGCGCCGTCCGCCGAAGATCACCGCCTGCAGATGCTTCTCGCCGAAGCGGGACAGGCGCTCGGCATCCAGGTCGTCGATCACCTCGTCCTCGCCGACGACGGCCTCCACAGCGCCGTCGAGGGGCGCATTTCACTCACCGGCAAGACGGGATAAGGAGAAGGGAAGATGGAGATCGATTTGCAGCAGTCCCTGCGCGAGCATTTCGGCTACCAGGAGTTCCGCAAAGGGCAGGAAGCCATCGTCCGCTCGGTGCTCTCGGGCAGGCCCACCATCGCCATCCTGCCCACCGGGGGCGGCAAGAGTCTCTGTTACCAGCTGCCGGCGTTGCTCTTCGAGGGCACTACCGTGGTGGTGTCGCCGCTGGTCGCCCTGATGAAGGATCAGGTCGATGCGCTGCGTGCGCGCGGCATCGCCGCCACGTTCGTGAACAGCTCTCTCAGCGACGCCGAGCGGCAGGAGCGGCAGGCGGCTCTGCGCCGGGGCGAGATCCGGCTGGTCTATGTCGCGCCCGAGCGGTTCAAGTCGCCTTCGTTCCTCTCGGCGATGGCCGGCCTCCGCGTCCCTTTGCTGGCGGTCGACGAGGCCCACTGCATCTCGGCGTGGGGCCATGATTTCCGCCCCGAGTACCAGCGCATCGCCCAGGCGCGCGAGGCGCTGGCCGCGGAGCGCCTGCTGGCGCTGACTGCCACCGCCACTCCCGAGGTGCGCCGCGACATCGCCGATGCGCTGGAAATGCGCGACCCCAAGGTCTTCGTCGCGGGGTTCGACAGGCCCAATCTCTTCATCGAGGTGCTCCGGGTCTCCGGGGACAAGGACAAGCTCGGGCGTCTCCTCGCGCTCGCCCGCGGCGGCGGGCCCGGCCTGATCTACGCGGGCACCCGCAAGAACGTCGAAAAAGTGGTTGCCTCGCTGCGCGGCGCGGGCATCGACGCCCTCGGCTATCACGCCGGCATGGACGACGAAGAGCGCACTTCCGTGCAGGACCGCTTCGTCAAGGGCGAGGCGCCCATCATCGTCGCCACCAACGCCTTCGGCATGGGGGTGGACAAGGCGGACATCCGCTTCGTGGCCCACTTCGACGTGCCGCGATCGCTCGAGGCGTATTACCAGGAGATCGGCCGAGCCGGCCGCGACGGCAAGGAGAGCTTCGCCCTTCTGCTCTTCAATTTCGCCGACGTGATGATGCAGCGGCGGATGATCGAGGCGGGACGGCCCTCGCGAGATCTGGTCGAACGGGTCTGGGAAGAAGCCCGCAAGCTCCTGCACGGGTCCATCGAAGAGCTGGCCCGCGCCAGCGGTCAATCCGTCTCCGAGCTGCAGAGCGCCATCCGTCTGCTGGAGAGCGCCGGGCACCTCGAGCGTGGCGAGGCGCGCGAAGGACGTTTCTTCGTCTCCACCCCGTCGGTGACGCCGGCAGAGCTGGCGGTCGACTTCGAGCTGCTGGAGCTGCGGGTCGCGCGCGAGCGGCAGATGCTCGATCGGCTGGTGCGCTTCACCGACACGCGCGGCTGCCGGCGGCAGAATCTGCTGCGCTATTTCGGAGACGCCGACGTGCCGCGGGGATGTCAGGCCTGTGAGAGCTGCGTGGGCAGCCGCGCGCCCGCAGCGGAGGAAGTAGCTGATCTCCGCCGCAAGCGCGCGGCTGCGCCCATCGAGGAAGTCGCCAGTCGCCCTTACGACGAGCAGGTCTTCGAGAAGCTTCGTGCTTTGCGCACCGAGATTGCCCGTGAGACCCGCGTGCCGCCCTATGTCGTCTTCCACGACGCGACGCTTCGTGAGCTGGCTCGGGCGTTGCCGCGCGACGAGCCGAGCTTTCTGGCGGTGAAAGGGGCCGGACCGGCGCGCTGGCAGCGCTACGGCGAACGGGTGGTGGCCATCACGGGCACGGGCAAGCCGCCGGAGCCACCGAAGGTCCAGGAGCCGCTGCCGCCGAGTGCCCCGATGGTCCGCGAGGCGGCGCCCTTGCCGCGAGCCGCGCCCCAGTCGGTGTGGGAACTGTGCGCCGCGGGGGCGACGCTGGCGGAAATTTGCGCGCGGCTGCAGAGGTCGCCATCGGAAGTAGCGAGCGAGCTGGCCGAGGGGGCGCGGCGCGGGAAGCCGTTCGACGCCCAACGGCTCCTGGGGGCCGAGCGGGTGGAGGCCATCCGCTCCGCGGCCCACGGCACCGACGGCGATCTCGTCGCCGTTCGCAAGCGGCTCGGCTTCCCCGCGGCCATCGCCGAGATCCGGCTGGCCTTGTTGGAAACGACGGCGTAGCGGCAAAACCTGCTTGCGGCGGGGAACCGCTAGAAGGGGATGTCGTCCTCGCTGCTCTTGGGCGCGCCGCCGCCCGAAGGCGCTTCGTCGAGGCCCGGAGGAGGAGAGCCGAAGTCTTCCGCCGGCGCGCCGCCCTGGCGGCCCGCGCCGCGGCCTGCGCCAGCTCCTCCGCCGAGGAAGACGACGCCGCCGACCGGATTGGCCACGATTTCGGTGGTGTACTGCTTCTGGCCTTCCTTGTTGGTCCACTCCCGCGTCTGCAGGCGGCCCTCGATGTAGACCTGGCGGCCCTTGGAGAGGTACTCGGCGCAGTTTTCCGCCGTCTTGCCCCAGACGACGATGCGGTGCCACTCGGTCTTTTCCTTCTTCTCGTTCGTCGCCTTGTCGGTCCAGCTCTCCGACGTTGCGATGTTGAAGTTGGCCACCGCCCGGCCGTCGGGCGTGTAGCGGACCTCAGGATCCTTGCCCAGGTTGCCGATGAGGATCACCTTGTTGACGCCGCCTGCCATGAATGCCTCTCTTTGAGGAAATGCCGTTGAGACCGCGCGAGCGCACCCGGTTTAGCACAGGGGGCTGACACGCGGGAGCGGGCGATCGCGCGGGACCGCGCCAGGAGCGGGCTCTAACCCCCGCCGGGCCGGGCTGCCTCGGCCGGCGCGCAGGGCGATTGCGCCGCGCAGGGCTGCGATGCGTTCTTGCTCGCGTCGGGAACGTGCGGCGCGTTCAGCGAGGGTCCGACGCGCCCCGCGGGCGGAGCATCGGAAGGCGCGGGGGGCGGCGTCACGGCGGGCGCCGGAGCGGGCGGCTCCGACTGAGCCGGCTGCGGCGGAATCAC
>WNEY01002291.1_pt1 | contig 13989 bp, 14 predicted proteins | sample 5400531 | NCBI WGS metagenome assembly WNEY01 (sample SAMN13153338, study PRJNA577476) | soil metagenome | isolation source: 200 cm saprolite under Douglas fir tree site 1 | place: USA:California | collected 2015-04-18
GCGAACAGCACGAGCGGCGCCCCGGCGATGACCGTCCGCAGCCGCTCCTTGTTCTCGCGGAGCGCGCGCTCCTGGCGTCGCCGCTCGGTGACGTCGCGGGCGTTGACGATCAGCTGGGCGGCGTCCCCAGGGCCCACGCGCGCCTGACCCACCGCCTCGAGCACCCGCCATGCGCCGTCCTGCGCCCGGAACCGGAACTGCGCGGCCTGGGGGACCCCCGGGTGGTGGATGGCGCCCGCCAGGGCCTCGGCGACGACCGGAATGTCGTCCGGGTGAACGTAGTCGAACGCGTTGTGCTCGAGCAGCTCTCGTGGCGCGTACCCGAGCACGCGCTCCACCGACGGGCTGGCATAGCGGAACACGCCGTTCTCGCCCACGATCGTGACGATGTCCGACCCGTTCTCGATGAGGGAACGGAAGTGCTCCTCGCTCCGGCGCAGCGCCTCCTCGGCGCGCGCGCGATCGATCGCGGTGGCCAGGACGTTCGCTACCGCCTGCAGGAAATGCGTGTCGTGGATGGTGAACTCGCGGGGCTGCTCCGTATGCACGCCCAGGATTCCGTAGGGGTGTGCCTTGCTGTGCACCAGCACGCTCAGGCTCGATACGACGCCCTGGGTCAACAGGAGGGGCGCGCTGCCGAATCGCGCATCCGTGGCCAGGTCCTCGACCACCACCGGGCCCGTCGAGCGAAGCACATACCCGGAGTGTGAGTCCGCATCCGCCGGAAAGACCGCGCGTCCGACGGCGCCGTCGCGCCAACCGACACCGGCGCGCAGCAGCAGCGTCCGACTCTCGGGACGGAGCTCGAGCACACTCGCGAGGGGGACCTCGAGCACGCGCGCCACCACTGCCACGGCGCCCGCGATCAGCTCGTCCGGCGGCGCGCCGGCCAGCGCGCGTTGGCCGACGTGGGCCACGGCCTCCTGCTGGCGCGCCGTGGCGCGCAGCTGCGCCTCCGTCCGCGACAGTTCTGCGTCGCGCACAGCGTCGTCCTGGCGCAGTAGTCTGAACCGGCTCGTGCCCACGTCTAATGATTCCCGAGAGTGATCTGGGGTAATGCTGCACGAAATGCGCGTCCCAACCTTGCACCGGGCCACCCGGTTTTCCATTATGGTCTTCACACGACGCGTGTGCCCTGCATCACCGCGAACCCCAACTGAGCCCGGAGCAATGACATACCACGAGCGGCCATGAGCGAGTACCACGTCCTCAAAGACCTGGCGATCATCTTCGCCGTCTCCCTGCTCGTCATTCTGATATTCCACCGTATCAAGCTCCCCGCCCTCCCGGGGTTCATCGTCGCGGGCGTGCTGCTCGGCCCCAACGCGCTCGGCCTGGTTTCCGACGCGCACCAGGTGGAGAGCCTCGCGGAAGTGGGTGTCATCCTCCTGCTCTTTACCATCGGGATCGAGTTCTCCTTGAGTCGCCTGCGTGAGATGGGGCGGCAGGTGGTCGCCGGCGGCGGCTCTCAGGTAGCGCTCACCGTCGTGCTCGCGAGTCTCTTGGCCGTGGCCCTGCGCGCCGACTGGCGAGTGGCCGTCCTCCTGGGGTTCCTCGTCGCGCTCTCCAGTACCGCGATCGTGCTCAAGGGCCTCACGGACAAGGGCGAGATCGACGCGCCCCACGGCCGGCTCGCCACCGGCGTGCTGATTTTCCAGGATCTGTGCGTCGTGCCCATGATGCTCGTGCTCCCGTTTCTCGCGGGGCGGTCGGGCGGCGGTGCGGGAGCGCTGCTCCTCGCGCTCGGCAAAGCCGTGCTCGTCGTCATCAGCGTCTTGGTGCTGGCCCGGACCGTAGTCCCGCGCGCCCTCTCGGTGATCCTCAAGACCAGGAGCCGGGAGCTGTTCCTGATCGCCGTCATCCTGGTCGGAACGCTCACGGCCCTGGGAACCGCGGCGGCCGGTGCATCCCTGGCCCTGGGCGCGTTCCTGGCGGGACTCGTCATCTCCGAATCCGACTACGGCCACCAGGCGATGGCCGAGCTCCTGCCGTTCCGGGACGTCTTCATCTCGCTGTTCTTCGTGGCGGTCGGCATGCTGGTCCAGGTCGCGTTTCTGCGCGACCACCCGCTGCTGGCCTTGGGCGGCGTGGTGGGGGTCATGGGGGGGAAGGCTCTGCTCGCAGCGGTCGGTCCCGCGCTCATGGGCTACTCCGGGCGGGTGGCTCTGCTAGCAGGGCTGGCCGTCTCACAAATCGGGGAGTTTTCCTTCGTGCTGGCGCGCGAAGGCCGAGGGACCGGGCTGCTCTCCGAGGGCCTCTACCAGACGTTTCTCGCGGTGGCCGTGCTGACGATGCTGGTCACACCGTTTCTGCTCCAGAGCGGCCCCGCCCTGCTCGATGGCGTGGAGCGACTGGTCCCCCTGGACCGCCTCCTGCCCGGGCTCCGCCCCGGAAGGATCGCCGTTGCCGAACAGCCGCTCACCGACCACGTCATCGTCGCCGGCTACGGCCTGAATGGGCGCAACCTCACGGCCGCGCTGCGGTCCATCCAGGCGCCCTATCTTATCGTCGAGCTGAACGCACAGACCGTCCAGCAGGCCCGCGCGCGCGGCGAGCCCGCCTTCTACGGCGATGCCACCCGCGAAGAAATCTTGCGGGCCCTCGGCGCGGAGCGCGCCCGAATGCTCGTCGTCGCGATCTCCGACCCGGCAGCGACTCGCCGGATGGTGCGCGTGGGACGCGCCCTCAACGCCCGCATCCACATCATCGCGCGCACCCGCTATGTGACGGAAATCCCCGAGCTCAGCCGGCTCGGCGCGGACGTCGTGATCCCGGAGGAGTTCGAGACCTCGATCGAGATCTTCGCGCGCGTACTGGCGCACTACAACGTCCCCCGGTCCGACATCGATCGCCTGGTGGATCAGATCCGCTCGTCCCATTACGAAGCGCTGCGCGGCGGCGACGGCGCCGGACGTATGACCCTCGGCGCCGTGACGGGCATCCCCCAAATGGCGGTCGCGCGCCTGCGGCTCGCGGCGGGCTCGCCCTTGGTCGGCAAGACGCTCGCGGCCACCGGTCTACGTACCCAAACCGGCGCGTTGGTGCTCGCGGTCGGTCGGGGCGCGGACGAGATCGCGACGCCGGGGCCCCAGTTTCGCCTCGCGGCCGACGATGTCCTGGTCGTCGTGGGTCAGCCGCCTCAGCTGCGGGCGGCGGCTCGGTTGGTGGCGGGTGAGACCGCTGCGTAGGCGCGACAATGACTAGAGACGGGTGTTGCGTCGACGCATCCCAAATAGATGCCGAAAACGTAAGGAAATTGGGCACTATCTCGCGAGTGTGTGCTCACTTCATGCTGTAAGATCATATGGGATAAAGTGCTAGACCAGCACAAGCCCCAAGAAATCAGCCTAACAGTATGGTACATAACGCGTTGCATTTTGCAAATCGTCCAGTTTTACCACCCCAGACTAGATTCCCGCCATGCCAATCCCCCCCCTCTACGCCCATGAGGGGATCCGACACCGGCTGGTAGGCGCCATCGCCTCCGGCCGGTTGCCACAAGCCCTCCTGTTTGAGGGCCCAACCGGTGTCGGGAAGCAACGACTGGCGCTCTGGTTGGCGCAGGCGCTGATGTGCGACGCGGGATTGGGAGAAGGATGCGGGAAGTGCCAGCACTGCAAGCTGGTCCTGAGCCTGTCGCACCCCGACGTGCACTGGTTCGTGCCGCTCGAGCTGTCGAAGAAGGGCGGCGATGCGGACAAGCAAGTGGAGCTGGTCGAGGAGGCGTTGGGGGAGGAGATGGCGGCGCGGCGCCAACAGCCCCTGTACCAGCCGCCCTCGGGGTTGGCGAGTCATGGAATCGCCGCCGTCCGGCTGTTGCTTCGACGCCTGGTGCTGACGCCGGCGATGGGTCGGCGCAAGGTGTTCGTGATCGGTGACGCAGAGCGTCTGGTGCCTCAGACGGGAGCGGAAGCGGCCGCCAACGCGTTACTGAAGGCGTTGGAGGAGCCGCCAGCGGACACGGTGTTCGTGCTGACCTCCGCCGCGCCGGATGCGCTGCTCCCGACCATTCTGTCTCGCGTAGTGCGCGTCCGGGTGGCACGACTGGGCGACAGCGTCGTGGCAGCATTCGCACAGCAGGAGCTCGGCGTGACAGGGCAACGCGATTTAGGGCAACGAGTTGCACTGGCCGACGGACGGATAGGCAAGCTCCTTGCAGATGGGGAAGGCAGGGCGAGGGGCGCGGACGCGGCAGACCGGTTTCTCGCGGCGGTGGAAGCAGGTCCGGGGCGCCGATATGGATTCGCGCTTGGCCTGCAGCCATTCCAGGCACGGGGCGGCTTCACCGACATGCTGGACGGCCTGCTCGAGCGGTTGCGCGAACAAGCGCGGGCCGGTGGCGAGACGGAGAAGGTGGTCGAGGCGATCGCCCAGGTCCTCGAAGCGCGCGGCCTCGCCCAAGGGAATGTGAACCCACAGCTCGTGGCGGCCGTATTGGCCGACGACCTGGCGGAGACGGCATGAAGCTGTCGCATGTGGACGAGGCGGGCCGGGCGCGGATGGTGGACGTTGGCGACAAGCCCGTCACGGTGCGCACCGCGGTGGCGGAAGGCGCGATCCGGATGTCGCGCGAAGCGTTCCGGCTCGTGGCCGAGCAGCAGGTGGCCAAGGGCGACGTCCTGGCGGTGAGTGAGGTGGCGGGGACGCTGGCGGCGAAGCGGACGGCCGAGCTGATCCCGCTGTGCCACCCGCTCGGGCTGGACCACGTGGAAGTCGACGCGACGCTGGACGAAGGGCTGCCGGGAGTGCGGGTCAGGGCGGCCGCTAAGGCGGTAGGGCGGACGGGGGTGGAAATGGAGGCGCTCACGGCGGTCTCAGTGGCCTTGCTGACGGTTTACGACATGGTGAAGGCAGCGGACCGGGGGATGGAGATCGAAACGGTTCGGCTGCTCGAAAAAACGGGTGGCACGCGCGGGGACTGGCGGCGCGACTCGGCGGATTGACGGCGGATTGATGGGGCGGTGCCAGTATGGGGACCGCCTGGGCATACAAGAGAGGGCTATGCACACGACAACCCAGAAACTGATGCTGCAGGGAGGGCTCATTCTCCTTGGCGCTCTGGTTGTGAGCAGCATCGGCGGTTGGGCTCGACGCGCCACTGCCGACGATCAGCCGGCGCCGTTGACGGCGCCCGCGCTGATCGGGGAGCTGCGCTCCCTCGAGCAGGCACTCGAAGCGACCCGGGGAGAGCTCGCGGTCGCCCGGCTGCAGCTCGAGCGCGCCAACGCGATCATCGACTACTCCACGCATTACGCGATCGCGGCCGACCTGGCAGCGGCGATTTACGACGTCGCCCTCGCGGAGGGGGTGGACCCGGCGCTCGCCTTCCGCCTCGTGAAGGTCGAGTCGGGGTTCAATTCGAAGGCGCGGAGCAAGGTGGGAGCGATCGGCTACACGCAGGTCCTGCCGAGCACGGCCCGGCTGTACGAGCCCGGCCTGACCACGGCACAGCTGTACGATCGCAGCACCAATTTGCGGCTCGGCTTCCGCTATCTCCGGGATCTGCTGGAGCGCTATGAAGGGAACGCCGACGCGAAGCTGCGCCTCGCGCTGCTGGCCTACAACCGTGGACCGGCCAGGGTGCAGGAGCTGCTGGACGCCGGGAAGGACCCGCAGAACGGCTATGCGGCGGCCCTCATGAAAGGCTATCGTCGGAAAAGCTAAAGACGTAGCACGAGGACGTAGCACAAAGGCGTAGGGGAAGGATCCCTACGCCTTTGTGCTACGTCTCTATTCTTTTTGCGGAATCTTGATCACGTCCCCCGCCCGCAGGACGGATCCCATGGTGAGCCCGTTGTAGTTGAGGAGCGCCGTCAGCGAGACGCGGTAGCGGCGCGCGATCTCGCTCGCGGTTTCACCCGACCGGACGCGATGGCTGCCCGCGCTGACGCCGGTGCTCGACACGCGCCGGTAGCGCGGTTCGGGGGGCACCGACCACGCCGAGGCGGGTACGACGCGCCCGCTCATCGGGATGATGAGCCGCTGCCCCACGCGCAGCGCGTGCGCTCTGATGCGGGGGTTCGCACCCTCGATCATCGCGACGCTCACGCGATACCGCTTCGCGATGTCCGACAGCGTCTGCCCGCGGGAGACGTAGTGGTCCACGAACGTGATCCGCTCGGTCACGGGCAGGCTGTCGTAGCGCTCCGCCACCACTGTCCCGTGCCCGCGCGGCACGCGCACCACCACATTCCGGCCCGGGGGCGTGACGCCCCGGACGTACTGCGGGTTGAGCTCGAGCAGCGCCGCCACGGTCGTGTCGGCGAGGCGGGCGATGACGTCCAGCCCGGTCGCGTCGGGAACGGTGATCTCGTCGAAGGTCAGGGGCGGAAGCGGCTCGACGTCGAAGCCGTAGCGCCCCGGCTGCTTCGCGATCAGCGATGCAGCAATGAGCTTGGGCACGTAATCGCGCGTCTCGCGCCGCAGGTAGCGGCGGTCGGACAGCTGAAAGAACGTGTGATCGTCCACCGAGTCCGGCTCCCCCGGCAGCCGGTCGATGCCCCGCTCGATCCGCCCCACGCCGGCGTTGTACGCCGCCGCCGCCAAATACACGCTCCCCAGCCGCTCGCGGAGGTCGGCGAGGTAATTCACCGCCGCTTCCGTGGCCCGGTAGGGGTCGCGGCGCTCGTCCACCCAGGGGTCGACCGTGAGGCCGTACAGCCGCCCGGTGCTGGCCATGAACTGCCACATGCCGACGGCTTTGGCCCGGCTCACCGCGGTGTTCGAAAAACCGCTCTCGATCAGGCAGAGGTAGAGGAGATCCTCCGGGAGCCGCTTGGCGCGAAGCCGCTCGCGGATCATCCCCTGGTAGCGGCCGAGCCGGGCGAGCCAGATCTCGAACCGATCGCGCGAGTCGACCTGGAAGAACTCGAGGTACTCGAGCACGCGCCGATTCGTGGCGAAGCTCGTGACGTCGATGTCGAAGGTCGGCTCGGCCGACGGCGCCGCGCCGATCACGGCGCGACCCTCGGCGCCGAACAGGCGCTCCGCCTCGCGCTCCACCTCTTCGCCCTTGATGGGCGGCGTCGCGGGCGGCCGGCCCGCGAGGCTGTCGGGCCGAGCGTGCGGGCGATGCAGGCTGTCGAGCACCTGCTGGTCGGCGGCGGAATCCTGCTCGGCCCGGGCCGCGAGCGCGCCGACCGAGTCCGCGCCGCCCGCGGAGGGCCGGAGGGAAAGGGCCGTCGAGTCGGCCGCGGCGGGAGCCAGCGCGCCGGAGCGGACGCCGCGGGCTCCGCCGCACGCGACGCTCAGCGTGCCGCCCAGCGTCGCGCTCAGCAACGCGAGCAGTCGAATCCGTGCGGTTTTCATCATCGCGTCGCGAAGTAGTTCCCGAGTATACGGTTCGTCGCGTTCAACACCGCAAGCGCCGCGCCGCGTGGTGGATCGGTCTCGGCGAGATACGCCCCCACGAGGCGCGAGGCGCGCGACTCCTGTCGAGCCGAGAGAGAAACGATGACGACGACGGCATCGAAGGCACGGACCGCCTTGACGCCCACGAGCTCGAAGCCCATCTGCGGCTGCACCACCCGCTCCAGCGCGCGCACCGTCGCCTCCGCGCAACAACGCAGCTCACCGGCCTGCGAGATCACGCCCTCGGACTCGCCCGTGAACTGCCGCCCGTCGGCCCACGACAGGACGACCTTGGCGCGACAGCGCCCGCTGGCCATGCGCTCAAACGCGAAATCCTGGAAGCGCAGCCGCTCGGTCTCGCTCACGCCAATCGCTCCGCCAGGAGCTGCGAGAGAGCCGTGTCGGGAATGCGCTCCGCCTGAATGAACAGAGACGATTTCGAGCTGGCCTCCAGCGGGTATAGCGTCCAAAACGACCGCTTGGCCCGCTCGGAGGCCGACCGGAAAGACAACACTAGCTGCCATGCCTCGGCGTTCGCCGGGCGTTCCGCGAGGGCGTCCACGTGCCAAACTTGGTCACCGTGGGCGATGACTCTCCATGGCATGCATCACCACCTTGCAAACAAGGGCCCGCCAATATGCTGGCTAACCCCAAGTCCTGTCAATAGTTGAGGGCTGTCAATCCCCTCGGGTGGCGAGCGCCTTGAAGCGCTTGGCGAGCGCCTGCGTGGTGGGTCCCGGCTTGCCGGTCCCGATCGACCGGCCGTCCAGCTTGGTCACGGCAACGATCTCGGCGGCCGTGCCGGTGAGGAACATCTCGTCCGCCGTATACAAGTCGTAGCGGTTCAGGGGCAGCTCTTCGACCCCGTAGGTCGCTTCGCGGGCGACTTCGATCACGGCATCGCGCGTCACGCCGCGGAGAATCCCCGCGTAGGCGGGCGGCGTCTTGAGCGTACCGTTCGTGACCGCGAACAGGTTCATGCCGCTGGCCTCGGCGACGTAGCCCTGCGAGTCCAGCATGATCACTTCGTCCACCCCGGCCGCGATGCCCTCGACCTTCGCCAGGATATGCGAGAGATAGTTGAGCGATTTGATCCGGGGCGACAAGCTCTCCCGGTGGCTGATGGGCGTGGCGGCCGTGAGGGCGGTGAGCCCTTTCTCGTAGCGCTCGGGCGACCAGAGCTGGATCGTGTCCACGATGCAGATGACCGACGGCTTGGCGCACTTGCGCGGGTCGAGCCCCAGATCGCCCACGCCGCGCGTCACCACCAGGCGGATGTAGGCGTCCTCGAGCCCGCTCTTCCCGACGGCTTCCTCCACCAGTCGGTGCATCGCCTGCTTGGCCATGGGGATCTCGAGCCAGATCCCCTTGGCCGAAGCGAAGAGCCGGTCGAGGTGCTGCCCCAAACGGAACACGCGCCGGTTGTAGACACGGATGCCCTCGAACACGCCATCACCGTACAGCAACCCGTGGTCGAACACCGATACCTTGGCATCGGCGCGGTCACTGTATGTCCCGTCGATCCAGACGATGGGCGGCATAAGTCCCTTAGCGTGAGTTGGCGACGATCTTGTCCAGCACGGAGCGGGCGAAATCCTTGTCCCACGTGACGGCGGTGCGCTTGGCGACCACCTGTACCCGGGTCCCGTTCTTGCCTTCCGGCTTGAGCGTGACGGTCACCTCGCGGTCGCCGGCCGTGCCCTCGATTTCCCGCTGCTCCCCGTCATCCCCCTGCTCGACCTGCGATTTCGTTTGGCGAACCTTGAGCTGACCAAATGCCTCGGTCGTGGCGGCGGCCGCACGCTCGACTGTCGCGGGGACGACTGATTCGACCCCACGCTGGGTGAAGTAGATGCCGCCCCCCGCACCAGCACCGGCCGCGGCCACCACACAGCCTGCGAGCAACAGCGCCGCAGGGCTGGCAGCCGCCCAAGACCGCGCGGTAATCGACCGTCGCATGCGTAGGAGACCTCCGAAGGCGGCTAGCACCCTGCCCCACCGCATCTTGCGCGAATATACCTGGCTCAGCGACCCTCCGGCTACCGTGCACCAGGGTGGTGCGTGGTAGCCCAGATCACAGATTCTCGGGCTCAGAACGGCAATCTCTAGGCCATGGAACAGATACTCGGCTGGGCTCGCCTGTGGTTCGCAGCGAAACGCGAGGATGACGCCGAAGCGCCCCTGCGCAACGGGGCATGGTATCCGGTGTTGAGCAGCGGCGCGAACCGGGCCGTCGTGGAGGTGTCAGGCCAACGGGTCGCCGTGCCGCAGGACCTCGTGGAAATGCGTGAGAAGGCCCCCGACCGTTTCACCGTCGTGTACCGCCCCTACGATGCCCCCAATCCGGCTCGCGGTACACGAGCGGACGCTGGGCGCCGCTACGGCGTGTGTCCCAAGTGCGCGACCCGCATTCCGTTCCGCGGCGGGATCATTCCGTCGCGCGCCACGTGTCATAAGTGCAAGCACGAAGGCATCGTGGCATGGTGGGAAACGGGGTAACGCGACAGCCCGCTGCGCTGTAGATTCTCGCCGTCGACGTTTCCTCATGAAAGCTCTTCTCCCACTCTCCCTCCTGATCGTTGTCGCCCCGCTGCTCGCGGGCCAGAGCCGGGCCAGCCGTCAGATCGATTCGGCGTATGCGCAGGCAACGGCCGGTCGGCTGGATAGTGCAGCGGCCCTGCTGCGCCCAGTCCTCGACAGTTCCATCCCGTCGAAACGCGACGAGCGCGCGGTGGCGCTGGTGGTCTACGGCGTTGTGGAATTCTTTCGGGGCCGAGACTCGGCAGCCGCGAGCGCGTTCCGCGATGCACTCGCGATCCGGATCGACATCAAGGGCGATCAGTTGTCTCGGTTCGACCCGGCCCTCGCTCTCATGTGGCGGCGCGAGCGTACCCGAGCCATCTGCGGTACGCCCGAGCCGGTGGCCGTCGATTTCCTGTCCGATAGCGGGGGCGTCGCACCCGCGCCGGTTCTCACCGAGAAACCGGCGGTCCTGTCCGGGCCGCAGCTCCGCTACCCCGCGAATATGCTTCGCTCGGGCGTGCAGGGCCGCGTCATCGCCGCCGCGGTGATCGACACCAGCGGTCAGGCCGAACGGGGCTCGATCAAGATCGTCCAGAGCCCGCATCGCGCCTTCAACGGTCAGGTGACCTACTATCTCGAGAAGGCGCGGTTTCGGCCGGGACGGATCGGCACCCGCCCCGTGCGAGTGTGCATCGAGATGCCGCTGGACTTCAGGATTCGACGGTAGGGATGACCCGGCTGGGGATCGAGCCCAGGACCTACGGATTAAAAGCACCCATCGAATACGGCACCATCGCCGCGTGAAGGCGCGAACGCGCGCGACGACGGCCGTTTCCCCGCGGCGGTCGCGACGCAAGTTCCCCCCGTTCCCCGTGCGATTGACATGCGGTTGACATGATCGGTGCTCCGGCCCGCGCGCCGCCTCCCCCGTCGCCCACGCCAGTTTCAGCGCCCCAGCCCCCGATGTTGGAGGGCCGGGGAAAACAACGGTTTGTATTGACTCCGTGCAGTTTGTTCACTAATGTCGGCTGCACAAGCAAGGCGCCATTCCGGCCCTTTCGCGAAATCCCGCCCCGCTTGCGGCCCTGCGAGCAAGGAGGGGCGCATGCCGGTTCCTGATTGGTTTTGGCACTCAGGTCTGCTGTGGCAACTCGACTTCAACGCCCTCGCCAGATGCTGGGTGATCACCACCCCAGGTCACCACATTGCGTGGTCCCCGCCACTGACCGGCCTATCTGGCCCCATGCCCCGGCTCGCGAGCGCGCCAGTCGACCAGGCTAAGGCCCGCATAGACCAAGCAGGATGTGGTGCTCGTGCGTGCGGCTGCAAAGTGGTGATCTAACGCCTCCGCGCTTGAGTGGCTGACAGGGTCCCCGGTCGTCGCGCGCGTCCCGGTGCGGGCTTGAGGCCACGCTTACAGCGCCAGATTCCAGAGCCAATGCCCAGGTGGGCTAAGACTGTCCTTGTTTCGGTGTGGCCGACGCACAAAGTCGGTCCAGAAGTCCACGCCCATCCCAGTGCTCGCAATGGCACGGGTCATCGCATCTGGGGCAGCAGTCATAAGCGCGCCTTCGAGCACCTGCTGGTACACCTCTGCTCGCGCTTCGCCTTCTGGCATGTCGCGTGGGTCAGGGACGGACATGGCGCGCTTCAGCGTCTTGTAGACGGCGCTCTGCTGATCATCCGTCACTGATAATGCAATGTCGGTGATGTGGTGCAACCGAAGGCGATACCACGCCAGATCATCGCCCAGGATATTGTCGGTCGTAGACCTTGTGAAACGCACCCGGGAAATGCGCACGGATTCTGTCAGCCACCGCGACCGCGTGTTCCGCTGCAGCGAAGGCGACGAACCATGCCTCGTCAGGATCAGGCGTCGAGTGCCGAGACGCGTAGTAGCCGAGCAGGCCCCAGCAAAGGCGTCTTATAGACGCCGAGTGTGCCGAGGAGTGTGACCAACATTCGCCGTTGGTCGCTCACCCTGAGCGGAAGCCGCCATTGTAGCATGACCTCACGCGGTTCCATTGAAGGTTCTCCGTGGAATTCGCCTATCGCGGCGGAGCGAGGCGCCAAGACTCGCTGACCCCCGCCATCGGGGACCCTTTGTAAGTCCCGAGGTCGATGGTCACGGCGTGTAGCCCGCAGGTCACAACGACGCTTTCCTGCTCTCCGTCGGGCTGGGTGGATCGGGACGTCGTGACGCTGCATCGGTCGGCTGCCGCCGGGGCGAGTTGCGACAAAGCCTGGACGACCGGCTGCAATGTCGCTTTATCGATGTCGGTGTGAGGATTCCATGAGCGGCTGACGAAGCTCAGGCGACCCTTAGTAAAGGCGAGACTCCCGAAGAACCTATACGGCGGGCCCTCCTTGCTCTTCACGAACCACTCATCTTTCATGCTATCAAGCGTCAGCGTGTCGACCGCGTAGTCCGCCCGGAGCTTGGCCAGGACTGCGGCGCGCCCCTCGCCGAGCGACAACGGCACAGAGCCCATGAAGATTTGGGCAGGCGCCAGCCTCGGGGCGACAGCGACCAGCCCCGTAAGAAGTAGTAGAGTGATGGACGTCATCGTCAGACCCCTCCGATGGTGCGTGTCTTAGCGAGCAACGCCCGCGTCTCAGGAGAGCGGGAGGTCGATCCTCAGTATGATGTTCATGAACTCCTGGGCGATGGACCCGCCTACCACGATGCCTAGAGACTCCTTCAGGCGCTTGTCGGCCTCTCTCGCGATCGGGCGGAGGGCGTCCGGTATCTGCGCGCCCGTCTGAACGCCTTGGCTAGGCGCGGTCGGTGGGAGCGCGGAAGACGCCAGGATTGGCTTCAAGGCCTCGTATTCCGCGGCAAACGCGGTCAGCACGCCCAAGATGGCATGTCTGACGCAGTCCGTGAGCAGGAGTATCTCGGCGTGGTACGTCGGGGCCCGTCCCTCGAAAAGGAGCTGCCAGGGCCCGATGATCTTCCACTCCTCGCCTACTTTGGTCAGGTACGGATGCGCGAGCGCCGTGTTGCGGAAGGTCTCCAGCCCCTTCCACTGGCGGATGCGATCGACCCAAGGCTGGAGGGCACGCCGGACGTCGCGCACCTTTTCGCTGTCCTTCGCAAGCGCTCCGAAGTGATCCCAAATCTCGAGGAACTTGCAGACGGTGATGAGCGCGTAGCCCGTGAGGAGGTAGAGCAGTTCCTCATTCAGCACCTTAGTGGGATCGATGTTCGCCGCCCTCGCGGCGGCGATCGCCTTGTTCACCCCTCGCTGCAAGACCAGCGCCTCCTGCGCGAGCACACGGAGGCGCCAGATGTATCGGTCGAGCTCCGAGAGCGGTTGCTTGGTGACTGGGTGGAGCGGTTCGCTGTAAGCCAAGGGGATTTGGTAGTGCCGCTTGCCCGCGTGTTTATGGATGACCGCAGCCGCGGAGCGTGGCCACGAGGCCAGTGAGCGCCCCGATCAGGCCCGTCAGCGGGGTGAGCCAGGCCTGGCGCCGCTCGCTACGGGCCTTGAGCTCCGCGCGTATCTCTGCGCGCACCTTTCGGAACCCCTCCGGCTTGAGTATCCAGCCGCCGTATTGGCTCTCATCCAGTTCTCGTCTTCGTGGTCCTCGGTGTCCCACGGCTTGGCCGGCACGGGCACGCGGAGGCGATTGGCCTTGCTGACGAGTCGGTCCGTGTAAATCGTCTCCAACTGATCCTCGTCCATTCGGTAGTCGAATACCCAACCGGAGTTCACCTCCTCGAGCTCCTCCGTCGTGGCCTTTCGCGCCCGCGCCTCAGCCATGGCCTTCGCCCACTGCCGTCCAGTGTCCCGCAGCTCGATGCGAAGCGCCCACGTTCACGGGAGGAGCTTGAGGAGGCGGCGGCGGAGACGAACCCGAAAGGGGGGCGGCGGTACCTTCACCATTGTTCAAGCGCGCGAATCGGTTTGACATGCTTTTGACATAGCGATTTCCGTAACTCGATGACCCGGCCGGGGATCGAACCCAGGACCTACGGATTAAAAGCTCCAACGCGTATCGGCCCCGGTGACGCATGCCAGCGCGAAGTGGCGTGACTCTGAGCTTTTCAGTTTTGAGATGCGTCACACGCGCCAGTAGACGTTGATGCCGGAGTTACAGTGCAGCTACAGT
>WNEY01002292.1_pt1 | contig 13989 bp, 13 predicted proteins | sample 5400531 | NCBI WGS metagenome assembly WNEY01 (sample SAMN13153338, study PRJNA577476) | soil metagenome | isolation source: 200 cm saprolite under Douglas fir tree site 1 | place: USA:California | collected 2015-04-18
CGGGCGGCAAAGGGTCGGCCGGCAAAGCAGGCCGACCTCCAAATGTCCGCATCGCGAGCGATGCGGACGCGGCCCGCCGCGCACCGGACTACTCGCGGCGGGCCGTTCGGGCGGAATACGGCCCGGCGCACGCTCAGGTGCGCGGAGCCGGATCACGGCTCATTAGACTCGCACTCATGGCGAAGACACGCGTGGGGATCAACGGATTCGGGCGCATCGGGCGGAACTTCTTCCGCGCGCACCTCGAGCGCGGCGGGGACTTCGAGATCGTCGCGATCAACGATCTCGGCGATGCGAAGACGATGGGACACCTGCTCAAGTACGACTCGGTTCTGGGGCAGCTCGCGGAGGACGTCGAGGTCGGCGACGGCGTTATCAAGGCGGGCAAGACCGAGCTCCAGGTGCTCTCAGAGAAGGATCCCGCGGGTTTGCCCTGGCGCGAGCTCGAAGTCGAGCTCGTGATCGAGTCCACCGGCTTGTTCGCCGACCGGGACGGCGCGCAGAAGCACATCGACGCCGGCGCGAAGAAGGTCGTCATCTCGGCTCCCGCGACAGATCCCGACATCACGGTGGTGCTCGGCGTCAACGACGAGACGTATGACCCCGAACAGCACCACATCATCTCCAACGCCTCCTGCACGACGAACTGCGTCGCGCCCTTGGCCAAGGTCCTGCACGACAACTTCACGATCGAGCAGGGTTTCATGACGACGATCCACGCGTACACGAACGACCAGCAGATCCTTGACCTCCCGCATAAGGACCTCCGCCGCGCCCGCGCCGCTGCGATCAACTTGATTCCGACCTCGACGGGCGCCGCCCGCGCGATCGGTCTCGTCATGCCGGACCTGCAAGGAAAGGTCGACGGCATCTCCGTGCGCGCACCTGTTCCGACGGGATCGATCACAGACCTCGTCGCCCGGCTGGGGCGCGATGTGAGCGTCGAGGACGTGAACCAGGCGTATCGGGCTGCGGCCGGGAAGGGACGCCTCAAAGGGATCCTCCAGTACGCGGATGATCCTCTCGTCTCGACGGACATCATCCACTCCCAGTATTCGTGCATCGTCGACAGCGACCTGACGATGGCGAATGGGAGCATGGTCAAGGTGTTCGGCTGGTACGACAACGAGTGGGGCTACAGCTGCCGGCTCGTCGACGTCGTGGCGAAAGTCGCGGCTGACATCCCGACTGCCGTTTCGGCGTAGGTGCACCGACCCCGCTCGGTCCGCGAAGCCGACGTGGGCGACAAGCGCGTGCTCGTGCGCTCCGACCTGAACGTCCCACTCGAAGACGGGCGCGTCGCCGACGACACGCGCATCCGCGCGTCGCTGCCTACGCTTCAACTGCTACTCGACGGCGGTGCACGCGAAGTGACGGTCTGCTCGCATCTCGGGCGCCCGAAGGGCGAGGACGCGAAGCTCTCGATGCAACCCGTGAAGGAGCGGCTCCGTGAGCTGCTGTCGGACGAGCGGATCCGCACGCTCGAGAACACGCGCTTCAACCCGGGCGAGACGACGAACGATCCGGCCTTCGCGCACGAGCTCGCCGGAGACAACGATCTCTTCGTGCAGGACGCATTCGGCTCGGTGCACCGCGCGCACGCCTCGACGGTCGGTGTCGCCCGGCTGCTGCCCGCTTACGCCGGGCTCCTGCTCGAGAGCGAGCTCGCCGAGCTCGGGAAGCTACTCGGCGAGGTCGAGCGTCCCTTCGTGCTCATCTCCGGCGGAGCGAAGGTCGAGGACAAGCTCGGCGTCCTCCGGAACCTCGGTGTGAAGGCGGACGCGGTCCTGGTCGGCGGCAAGATGGCCGAGGAGCTTAGAGCCGACAATCCGCTCCCGTTCGACGTCGTCCTTCCGACCGACGTTGTTGCGGCCGACGAGTTCGCGGAGGATGCAGAGGCGAAAGTGATGCCCTACGACGCGCTCCCAGAGGGTTGGCTCGGGCTCGACATCGGGCCCGAGACACGCAAGCAGTTCGCAGAGCGAATCGCCGACGCGCGCACGATCTTCTGGAACGGGCCGATGGGCGTCTTCGAGTGGCCGCGTTTTGCCGAGGGAACGAAGGCGGTTGCCGAGGCGGTCGCCGCCTCAGACGCCTTCTCGGTCGTCGGCGGCGCGGACTCGGCGCGCGCGCTCCGCGAGCTCGGTCTCGCCGACGACGTGTCCTGGCTCTCGACCGGCGGCGGAGCGGCGCTCGAGTTCCTCGAGGGCAAGGACCTGCCCGGCGTGGCGGCGATTCCGGAGGCTTAGTGCTCATCGCCGGCAACTGGAAGATGTACAAGGGCCCGGCGGAGGCGGCGGAGTTCTGCCTCGCGCTGCGCGAGCAGGAGCTCGCCGGAGTCGACGTCGTCGTGTGCCCGCCGTACGTGTCGCTCGCGGTCGCCGTGCAGCTCCTCGCTGGCACGGAAATCGCCGTCGCGGCTCAGAACGTCCACTGGGGGTACGAAGGCGCGTACACCGGTGAGATCTCCGCGACGATGCTGCGTGAGCTAGGCGTCTACGGTGCGATCGTCGGCCACTCCGAGCGCCGTCAGTACTTCGGCGAGACCGACGAGACCGTGGCGAGGCGAGCCCATGCCGCGCTGGAGGCCGGCCTATTCGTGATCGCGTGCGTCGGCGAGAGTGAGGAGGAGCGTGAGCGCGGCGAGACGGAGGACGTGCTTCGCCGCCAGGTCTCGGTACTCGAGCCGGACGACAACCTCGTCGTCGCGTACGAGCCGGTCTGGGCGATCGGAACCGGCAAGACCGCGACGCCCGAGATCGCCCAGGAGGCGCATGCCTTCGTCAAGTCGTTGCTGGACGTTTCCGTCCTCTACGGCGGCTCGGTCAAGCCCGACAACGCCGCCGTCCTGCTCGCGCAGCCGGACGTGGACGGCGCGCTGGTCGGCGGCGCCTCGCTCGAACTCGACTCCTTCACCGCGATTTGCCGCGCCGGCGCACGTATCCCCTCGTAGCGCTCGTCATCCTCGACGGCTGGGGCTGCGCGCCGCCGGGCCCCGGGAATGCCGTCGAGCTCGCCGACACGCCGAACTTCGACCGGCTCTGGCGCACGTACCCGCACACGACGCTCGACGCCTCCGGGAAGGCGGTCGGGCTTCCCCCTGGCCAGATGGGCAACAGCGAAGTGGGGCACCTCACGATCGGCTCGGGTCGGGTCCTGTTTCAGGATCTCATGCGCGTGAACAAGGCGATCGAGGACGGCTCGTTCTTCGAGAATCCCGCCCTGTTCGGCGCCTTCGAGCGCGGTGAGCGCGTCCACCTCCTCGGCCTCGTCTCGTACGGAGGCGTTCACTCGCACATCGACCACGTGCGCGCCCTGCTCCGCTTCGCCCCCGAGAAGACCTGGATCCACGCGTTCACGGACGGCCGCGACGTCTCGCCGCACGCCGCGGTGAACGATCTCGCCGAGCTTCCCGCGGAGCGGATCGCAACGGTCGCCGGGCGCTACTACGCGATGGACCGCGACCAGCGTTGGGAGCGGACGGAGCGTGCCTTCGAGGCGGTGGTGCACAGCAAGGGGGAGCACGCCGAGAATCCGGTCGAGGCCGTCCGGCGTAGTTACGAGCGAGGGATCACGGATGAATTCATCGAGCCTGTCGTATTCGAGAGCCGGCCCCGACTCGATCCCGCGCGAGACAGCGCGATCTTCTTCAACTTCCGTCCCGACCGTGCGCGTCAGCTCACCCTGAAGCTGATCGAGGCCGGTGCCGATATCACGACCATGACGAGGTACCGGGCGGACCTCGATGTGCCGGTCGCTTTTCCCGAGCAGGAAGTGCGGGAGACGCTGGCCGAGGTCCTGTCGGAGCACGACGTCCGCCAGCTGCACGTCGCCGAGACGGAGAAGTACGCGCACATCACCTACTTCTTCAACGGCGGGCGCGAGGCGGAGTGGGCTGGGGAGATCCGCGTTCTCGTTCCTTCGCCGCGGGACGTCCCGAGCTACGACCACAAGCCGGAGATGTCGGCGCGGGAAGTTACGGCGAGGTTCGTCGACGAGCTGGAACGGGACGGCTACGGCTTCGCGGTCGTCAACTTCGCCAATCCGGACATGGTCGGGCACACAGGATCGATCCCGGCCGCGGTGAAAGCCGTCGAGACGGTGGACGAGTGCCTGGGCGAGGTGGTCGAGGCGATCGAGCGCGCGGGGGGCGTCGCACTCGTCACGGCCGACCATGGAAACGCCGAGCAGATGCTGGAACCGGACGGTGAAAGTCTGCATACTGCGCATACAACGAACCCCGTCCCGCTGATCGTCACCGACCCCGAGGCGGTGCTCAGAGACACCGGGGAGCTCGGTGATCTAGCCCCCACTGTGCTGGGATTTATGGGTTTAAGACAACCTTTACAGATGACTGGGAAATCGTTAACGACCCCGAGATGATCGGGGCTATACTCGGGCACCTTGTCGCTTCAGCAACCTGATTTCGGCGTCCTGCGGAAGGCTCAGAAAGGCGACGAGCGGGCCTTTTCGATCATCGTCCGCGCCTATCAGGTTCCCGTCTTCAACTACGTCCTGCGCCTCGTTGGCGACCGGGCGTTGGCGGAGGACCTCACGCAGGAGGTCTTCCTTCGTGTCTACCAGGGCCTGCCGAGGTTCTCGCTCCGCTCGAAGTTCACGACCTGGCTCTTTCAGGTGACGAAGAACCGTGTGCTCGACGAGCTGCGCGCCAACGAGCGCCGGCCGCGCGCCGTCGTTGCGCTGGAGGACGTGCCGCCGCTCGAAGTCGTTGACGCTCCGCTGGAGCAGCTCGAGGCGATCGACGCCGTGTGGCGCGCGGTCGACGGGCTGAACGTCGACCTGAAGATGGCACTCCTGCTACGGGACGTGGTCGGACTCTCCTACACCGAGATCGCCGACTCGCTCGAGATCACGCTCGCCACGGTGAAGTGGCGGATCTACAAGGCGCGCGAGGACGTCCAGCTCGCGCTCGCCCGCGAGGGCATCACGTTCGGTGCGGACTCAGAAGAATCCGCCGCCGAATCGGTCGTCTCCTAGCGCGAGTGCGCCCGTAGCCAGCCGCTGAGGTTTCGTGCTGCGGCCGACGGCGTGGCGCCGTGCGCCGGCGGGGTGACCTGGATGCGCTGCGGCGGCTCCGAAGAGCTGCCCCTGCCGCCGATCTGCAGGAGGCCTAGGACCACGGCGACGAGGGCGACCGCAGCCGCGGCGGCGACCAACACCATGGTGCGGGTCTGGGGGAACCTCCCGGTTCCCCCAGACCCCCTCCACTGGTCCGCTTCGCGGACAGGCGGCTTCGCCGCCGGAAGCCCCTCCGTCTGCAGCTCTGCTGCGCCGGCGAGCTCTTGCGCGAGCTCGGCGGCGGAGGCGGGCCTGAACCGCGGCTCGCGCGCGAGGCAATGCATCAAGGCGGCTTCGACCGGCTGCGAAACGGCGGGCTCGATGTCCCGGACCGGGGTGATCACGCCCTCCCTCTGCTTCAGCGCGAGCTCCGCCAGTGTGTCGAACTGGTACGGGAGCCGCCCCGTCAGGAGCTCGTAGAGCACGGCGCCGAGCGAGTAGATGTCGGCGGCTGCGGTGACCTCCTCGCCGGCGGCTTGCTCGGGAGCGAGGTAGGCCGCGGTCCCGAGGATTGTCCCCAGCTGTGTCAGGTGAGTGGCCTCCGCCGCGCGCGCGATGCCGAAGTCCGCGATCTTCAGTACACGGTCCTCGCGCAGAAGAAGATTCGCGGGCTTCACGTCGCGGTGGACGAGCCCGGCCGCGTGGGCGTGCTGCAACCCCGCGCACGCTTGCAACGCGAGTACCACCGCTTCGTCGCGCGGCAGTTTCCCGCACTGCGCGAGCGTGCGACCGGGAACGTACTCCATCACGATGAACGGCCGGCCCTCTGTCTCGCCGGCGTCGTAGACCTGGACGACGTTCGGGTGCGAAAGCCGGCCGGCGAGTCGCGCTTCCCGGAGAAAACGCGCCCGGAAGCTCTCGTCGCCGGCGAGGTGCTCGGCGAGCACCTTGATCGCGACGCGGCGGTGGAGCTCCTCGTCGTGCGCGAGGTAGACGACCGCCATGCCGCCATGACCGAGCGTTCGCTCGATCCGGTACCGCCCGTCGGCCAGCGTCTCGGTCAATCGTTCCCCTCTCCGTGCTTCTGCTTGCCCTTGCCGTGCCCATTGCCGTGGTCTCCCTCGTTCGCCGGTGGGACGCACTGGATCCGGCCCGCGAGGTCGTTCACCGCGTTCTGGAGTGGTTCTTGCAGCGGTCCGGCCACCCGGCCGGTGTTGATCGCGGCGATCGTCTGCTGCTGCAGATCCTGTGCGAGCGCCAGTGCGCGACAGGAGTCGCCGGCGTCGAGTGCATCGGCCACGGCGTCGCTCCTCTGCGCGAGCGCGACGGCGATGGGACGAGGGAGCTGCGGCGACGGAACGGCACGCTGGTCCGCGCCGCTCCCGCAGCCGCCGAGGAAGAGCGCAGCCGCGAGGGCGGCGCCGAGCTCACGCTTTCTGTCCCGTTCCGTGATTACTCTCCGCGCTCGAGGCGAGCCGCGAGCGTTCCCGGAAGACCCCGCTCGCGCATCTCGGCCTGCGTCTGTTTGATCGGGTATTGGACCCGCCGGAAGACGGCAAACCTGCGCTCGAGATCGAGCAGCATCCAGGCTGCGCGTGCATCGCCGTCCCGGGGCTGCCCGACGGAGCCGGGATTGAGGAGCCAGCGGCCGTCGAGCTCGACCTCGGCCCCACCAGGGGCGAGACCCCCGAGCACCTGACTGCCGTTCAGCGTGATCGCGAGCGCGACATGGCTGTGCCCAACGAGGACGAGCGGCGCACCGGACAGTTCGAGTGTCGCCCGCGCTGCCTCCTCCGTCAGCACGTACTCCCAGACGGGGTCGCGGGCGCTCGCGTGGAAGAGGTCGATTCCCTCGGCTTCGGCCGACGGTTCCAGGCTCTCGAGGAAGCTCCGCGAAGCCTGTGTCAGCACCTCGGACGTCCAGAGCGCCGCAGCCGCGGCCTCGTCGTTGAAGTCGCTCACCGCCAGCTCGCCGAGGACGACGAGGTCGTGGTTACCGACGAGGCAGACGTCGGCGCGTTCCTCGACCGCGCTACAGCATTCGTTCGGCAGCGGCCCGTATCCAACCGTGTCGCCGAGGCACCAGACGGCGTCCACGCTCTCGGCGTCGATCTCCTGCAGCACCGCCTCGAGCGCCCGGTAGTTACCGTGCACATCCGATATGACTGCGACCCGCATCGGCAGAGTCGCGACCTTATCCGTCGGCGCCGTCGTGTGGGTGCTCGCCGCTGCGGCCCTGTGGCGGACGAAGGTTCCGAGTCACCTGCAGCTGCCGTCGCTCGACGAGCGCTCGCTTTTCGGTACCAACCTGGTTCACCGTGCGCAGCGTTACGACCTCTTCTTCGACATTGACTGGGTGTTCAGCACGATTGCCGCGCTGGCCGCCCTCGCGTTGATGGCGCGCCGCGGCCCGCGGATCGCAGCGTCGCTCGGGCTCGGGCGCGTGAACGCGGGAATCATCCTGGGAGCGGTGACGCTGACCGTTCTCTGGGCGGTCGCGATCCCGTTCGGGCTCGCGGCGGACTGGTGGCAGCGCCGGCACGGGCTCTCGACTCAGTCCTACTTCCAGTCGCTCGCGACGGCCTGGGCCTCGCTGTTTCCGACGATTCTCGTCGGCTTCGTCATCTTTGCCGTCCTGCTCGGCCTGGCGAAGAAGGTCGGCGCGGTGTGGTGGCTGGCTGCGAGCCCGCTGCTCGTCGCGCTCTTCGCCACCTTGCAACTAGCCGTTCCGTACGTCGTGAGCGTCAACACGCATCCGTTGCGGGACCGTCAGCTCATGACGGTGATCAGGACGCTCGAGCAGCGCGAGCACGCGGGGAACCCGCCGATCCGCGAGCAGACCGTCAGCGACATCACCAAAGAGGCCAATGCCTATTCGGTCGGAATCGGGCCGAGCGAGCGCGTGATCTTCTGGGACACGCTCCTGGACGGCCGGTTCAGCGACCACGAGGTGCGGTTCGTGGCCGCCCACGAGCTCGCGCATCTGGCGCGCGACCACATCCTGAAGTCGGTCGGCTGGTTTGCGCTCTTCGTCGCTCCGATCCTGGGTGCGGCCGCCTTCTTCACTCGACCTCGCGGCGGGCTACGGAATCCCGGAACCGTGCCCCTCGCGCTGCTCGTGATCGTGGCCTCGCAGCTCGTCGCGCTGCCTCTGCGGAACGCGATCAGCCGTCGTTACGAGGCCGAAGCGGACTGGGTCGCGCTGAACGCCACTCACGACCCGGCGGCGGCGCGCGGTCTCTTCCAGCGCTTCGCCAAGACGAGCCTGGACGACCCGAGCCCGCCGTGGTGGGCCCATTTCTTCCTCGACGACCACCCGACGCCACTGGCGCGCCTCGAACAGGCCGAGGCGTGGAAACGAAGCCGCTAGCAGGCAGGGACGAACGAACGAGCTCAGCCGCGAGTTCTCCAACAGTCGCCCGCCGGCCGCGAAGCGGCCCGTCCGCGCGAAGGCGCGGACCGGTGGAGGGGGTTCGGGGGAACCGGGAGGTTCCCCCGACTCCCACCAAACAGCCGCACGCACCTGTCTATGGAGGAAAAGTCAGACTCCCTCGACGAAGTCGACGTCCTCTTCGGCCACTGCTAGGGACTGTCCCCACCGCGGGGCTCAGTCCGAGCTCCCGCGGTTCCACTCGCCGCCTAGCCAGCGGGCTGAGCTCACCGCGCGACGGCCCGACGGCTTCGCCAAACCCTCCTAGCTGCCGTCCCCGGGGGGAACTTCGGGCAGGTTCCGAATCCCCTCCTGCGTCGACCACTTGGAGAAGGAGTCCTGCATCGCCGCCAGCAGCTCCTGGAAGAACTGCGTAGACATGTTCACGCGTGAAACGACAACGCCGGGGACGTCGCCCTCCTCGATCTCGTGGTCGATGCGGGCGAACGTGACCGTGAACTCGTACGCCGAGAACGTCACGTTCGCGAAGTTCGCGTAGACCCCGGCCATCATCTCGGGGTCCAGGTGGATGTTGAGCTGGCGCTCCTGGGGCTCGTCGTCCACGGCCCAACGATACTACGGGGGGTGGACCACGCCTTCAGCTTCCGCCGGTTTGGATACGCGGTTGCCGCGATGGCGGTGGTTCTTGGGATCGGAACGGTCGGCTTCCGCGCCGCCCTCGACGAGACGTGGCTGCAGTCGTTCTACCGCTCCGTCGTCTCCAGCTCGCTGACCGGGCTCGACACCGTTCCGAAAAACGATGGGGCGCGGATCTTGACGATCTTCCTGGTCCTCGCCGGCATCAGTATCTTTGCCTACATCGGCTCGCTTGTCGTCGAGGCGATCGCGCGAGGGGTTATCGGCGGGCTGTGGGTCGAGCGGAGGAGGCGAAGGGCGATCGAGGCGTTGCGCGACCACTACATCATCTGCGGCTTCGGACGCGTCGGCCGGCGCGTCGCGGACGAGTTCCGCCACGAGCGCGCCCCGTTCGTCGTGCTCGATTTCAGCGTCGACGCGAGGGCGGCCGCCGAAGAGGAGAACGTGCTCTTCATCGAGGGGAACGGGACGGACGACGAGGACCTCCGCAACGCAGGTCTCGAGCGGGCACGCGGCCTCATCGCCGCCTCGGACGATGACGCCGCCAACCTGTACATCACGCTCTCCGCGCGTGCGGCGAACCCCGATCTCCTGATCGTGGCCCGAGCGTCAAACGAGGACGCGTCCAAGAAGCTGCGCCTCGCAGGTGCGGATCGCATCGTCCAGCCCTACCAGGCGGCGGGGCGCACGATGGCGAATCTGATGCTGAGGCCGCAGGTCACGGCTTTCGTCGACGTCGTGACAAGCGCGTCCGGAACCGATCTCCGCTTCGAGGAGATCGAGGTGACCGGCGCGTCGGGTCAGGGCGGCAAGTCGATCCGGGATCTCGACATCCGCAAGGAGACCGGTGCGTTGATCGTGGCGCTGCGCAAGCGCGACGGAACCTTCGACACGACCCCGACCCCCGAAGCCGTGGTCGAGGTGGGTGATGTGCTGATCGCGGCCGGCACCGAGGAAGAGCTGCGCGCGCTCGAGGAGCTCTTCGCTCCGCGCGAAACGGTTGCCCGGTAACGCAGTAATTCGCCTCGCGGCGCGGCTATCGGAGCTTGCCGGCGCGCCCGTCGAGCTGGAGCGACCGCAGGACCCGGCGCACGGCGACTACGCGACGAACGTTGCGCTGCAGACCGCGCCACAGCACAAGCTGTCGCCCCGCGAGTTCGCTACGGAGCTGGCGGAGCGCGCAGCGGAGCTCGAGGAAGTGGAGCGGGCGGAGATCGCCGGCCCAGGCTTCGTCAACCTCTGGGTGACGTCTGAATGGCTCGGCGAAGCACTCGCGGAAATCGGGCCGGACTACGGCGCCGGCAAGCCCGCGCAGAAGCAGAAGATCCAGGTCGAGCTCGTCTCCGCCAATCCCGCCGGACCGCTGACCGTCGGCTCGGCGCGAAACGGAGCCTACGGGGACTCGGTGGCGCGTTTGCTCCTGTACGCGGGCCACGACGTCGAGCGCGAGTACTACTTCAACGATGCCGGGCGGCAGGTCGAGCTTTTCCGCGCGTCGGTAGAGGCGCGCCGGCGTGGGGAGGAGCCACCCGAGGGCGGCTACCAGGGGGAGTACATCAACGAGCTCGCGCAGCTCGACGTCGATCCTGTGCAGCACATGCTCGAGGAGATTCGCCGGGAGGTGGCGGAGTTCCGCATCCCGGTGGACACCTGGCGGCGGCAAGCGGAGATCGAGGAGAAGATCCCGGAGGTCCTGCCGAAGCTCGATACATACGAGGCGGAGGGGACCATCTGGGCGCGCACGACCGCGTACGGAGACGACAAGGACAGACCGCTGGTTCGCTCCGAGGACGGGTCGTATCTGTACTTCGCCGCCGACGTCGCGTACGTGCAGGACAAGCTCGAGCGCAGCTTCGATCGCGCGATCTACGTGCTCGGCGCCGATCACCACGGCTACGTCCCACGGTTGAAGGCGGCTGCGGCGATGCTCGGCTACGACCCGGACCGCATCGAGGCGCTCATCTACCAGCTCGTGCACATCGTCGAGGGTGGCGAGACGAAGAAGATCTCGAAGCGTCGCGGCGACGTCGTCTTCCTCCATGAGCTCGTCGAGAAGATCGGCGTCGACGCCGCGCGCTGGTACCTGGTGTCGCGCGGACACGACCAGCCGATCGAGATCGACGTCGATCTCGCCGCGCAGCGCACGCAGAAGAATCCCGTGTACTACGTCCAGTACGCGCATGCGCGGATCGCGGGGATCCTGCGAAACGCTTCCGTTCCAAGCGACACTGTGTTACCTGCACCAAAACTGGAGCGGGAGGAGCGCGACTTGATCAAGCGGCTCGCCGACTTCCCTGTCATCGCGGCGGAGGCGGCGGATCGGCGCTCACCCCATGCGATCCCGATCTACGCGATCCGGGTCGCGGACGACTTCCACCGCTTCTACCACGAGCACCGCGTGGTCGGATCGGAGACGGAGGCGTTCCGGCTGGAACTCGTGCGCGCGACGCAAAACGTGATCGCACGCTGCCTCGACCTGATCGGGGTCGAGGCGCCCGAACGGATGTAGGCTCCCGGCGTGCGGCGGACAGCCAATTCCACGCTCGTTCTGCGACTCTCTCAAGGCCTTGAGCGCGCACCCGCCTGATCGGAATCTCGCGCTCGAGCTCGTCCGCGTGACGGAGGCGGCGGCGATGGGTGCCGCTCGCTGGATCGGCCGTGGCGACAAGGAGGCCGCCGACCAGGCTGCGGTCGATGCGATGCGCCTGATGCTCGACACCGTCTCCATGAACGGCGTGGTTGTCATCGGCGAGGGGGAGAAGGACGAGGCGCCGATGCTGTTCAACGGCGAACAGGTCGGCAGTGGCGACGGGCCGCAGGTGGACGTCGCCGTCGATCCACTCGAGGGGACGCGGCTGACCGCGCTCGGCCAGCCGAACGCGATCTCCGTGATCGCGCTCGCCGAGCGCGGAACGATGTTCTTCCCGGGCGCGGCGGTTTATATGGACAAGATCGCGTGCGGTCCCGAGGCGGTCGATGCGATCGACATCAACGCCTCGCCGACGGAGAACGTCGAGGCGGTCGCAGAGGCGAAGGGGATCGAGCCGACCGATATCTCGGTGGTCGTGCTCGAACGCGACCGGCACGACGACCTCATCCGGGAGTTGCGGGAAGCCGGCGCCAAGGTCAACCTGATCCGCGACGGCGACGTCGCTCCGGCGATCGCGGCAGCCCGTGGCGGCACCGGAGTCGACCTCCTGATGGGAATCGGCGGAACGCCGGAGGGTGTGATCTCCGCCGCGGCGATCAAATGCCTGGGCGGCTCACTGCAGGGACGGCTATGGCCGCGCAACGACGAGGAGCGACAGCAGCTCGTCGACGCGGGCTATGACGTGGAGAAGGTGCTCACGACGGACGACCTCGTAGCCGGGGAGGACGTGTTCGTCGCCGCGACCGGCGTCACGAGCGGCGCGCTGCTCCGGGGTGTGCAGTACACGCCCGAGGGCGCGGTCACCGACTCGATCGTCATGCGCTCACGCAGCGGCACCGTCCGCCGGATCGAAGCGCAACACCGCTTCGCAAAGCTCGAGAAGCTCGTCGGCGCGTCGCTGCGCTGATTTAAGACGCCTGTAACGCTCCGCGGTCTAGGGTGACTGGAGAAGCATGAGAACACTCGCGTTCCTCCTCGCCGCCGCTGCGGCGCTCGTGATCGCCCCCGCGCCGATGGCCGCCGGAAGCGCCGCGGTGATCAAGTACCAGGACAAGCAGTTCGGCTCGATCCTTGCCACGCCCAAGAAGCAGGCGCTGTACTTCTGGAACGTCGAGAAGCGTGCCGGCGGCAAGATCCGCTGTACCGGCGGGTGCGCCAAGCTGTGGCCGCCGCTCGTCGTCAACAGCCGCGCAGCGCTGCCGAAGCGGATCGCCGGGATCAAGGGCACGTTCGGTGTCGTCAAGCGGCCGAACGGCAAGCTCCAGGTGACCTTCAACGGGCTGGCCGTCTACACGTATGCGCACGAGGGACCGGAACAGGTCCTGTGCAACAACGTCAACGGCTGGTTCGTCGTTCGCCTGCGTTAAGCGGTTACCGCTTCCCGTTCCATCTCCGGCGCGTACATCCCCGTGCGCGCCGCGCTGTTCATCTTCGCGCGATGGTAGTAGGCACGCTGCGCCGCCTCGACGTTCTCTTCGTTCCCGGCCCACGCCTTGAGCGCGGGAGCCTGGAGCGCGCGGCCGTAGGAGAAGGACAGCTGCCACGGATGCGGGCCCATCGCGTTCATCGCGTTGAGGCGGGCGGTGGCGTTCTCGTCCGACTGGCCGCCTGAGAGGAAGACGACGCCGGGGACGGCCGCCGGCACGTGGCGCCGGAAGCAGCGGATCGTCTCCCGCGCGACCTCCTCGTCCGAGGCCTGCTCGGGACAGTCGTAGCCCGATAGCACCATGTTCGGCTTCAGGAGCATTCCCTCAGGCTGCACACGCTGGTCGCGCAGCTCCGTGAAGACCGCGTGCAGCGTCCGCGACGTAACCTCGAAGCTGCGTTCGATCGTGTGGTCACCGTCCATCAGCACCTCGGGCTCGACGATCGGGACGAGACCGGCTTCCTGGGAGAGAGCCGCGAAGCGGCCGAGCCCGTGCGCGTTCGTCCAGATGCAATACTCGCTTGGGATGTCCTCGCTGATGGAGATCACCGCGCGCCACTTCGTGAAGCGCGCGCCGAGGTCGCGGTACTCCGCGAGCCTTTCGCGCAGCCCGTCCAGCCCCTCGGTGATCGTCTCGCCCTCGGCGTGCGCCAGCGGCTTCGCGCCCTTGTCGACCTTGATCCCGGGGATGATCCCCTTCGACTCGAGCAGCTCCGGGAAGGGCGTCCCGTCGGACGCCTTCTGGCGAATTGTCTCGTCGTAGAGGATGACGCCGCTGATGTACTCCTCGGCCCCTTCGGTCGTGAAGAGCAGCTCCCGATAGGCACGGCGGGTCTCCTCGGTGGACTCGACTCCGATCGAGTCGAA
>WNEY01002445.1_pt1 | contig 13988 bp, 11 predicted proteins | sample 5400531 | NCBI WGS metagenome assembly WNEY01 (sample SAMN13153338, study PRJNA577476) | soil metagenome | isolation source: 200 cm saprolite under Douglas fir tree site 1 | place: USA:California | collected 2015-04-18
CACCCGCGGCGGCCGCAGGCCCCAGTACTGCTCCGGCGCCTGCAGGGCCAGGGCATACCGGGCCCGCCGGCAGGACGGCCAGCCGCCAGGCGCAGGCACGCCGCCTCCCACGGCAGCCTCCCGCCACGCCCGCGCCGTCGAGATCCGGCAGCAGGTCCACGAGCTCACGGGAATCCTCGCCGACACCGCCAGCGGCCAGCAGGCCCTGTTCGCCACGCCGGGCACCACCCGCCGCGCCCGCCCAGCCGCCCAGGCCGGCCGGACCCTGCACCGGCTGATCGCCGAGCTCACGATGCTCGCCGCCACCGCGAGCGTCACGAAACGCGCGACGAAACGACCGCCGCCCGCCGGGGCACCCCAGGAAGCGCCCCTGTTCGAGGACCCGGACCCCGCCGCCACATGACGCACCCGGAACGCCCGGTTTGCGGATGACCAGCGGCAGGCATTCGGACAGTTCTGATATCTGACTGTGCCGTTACTGATATCTGACTGTGCCGTTAAAGGTCGACCAGAACGCGCTTCGCCCGCTGGCCCGGCACTGGCCGGGAGCCGGCCAGTGAGCGCGCTGCGGACCAGGGCCGAAGAGTACCTGGCCATGCGCAGGGCGCTGGGCTTCAAGCTGGAGAGCTGGGGGCCGCGGTTGATGAGCTTCGTCCGGTTCTGCGAGGACCGCGGGGCCGCGACGGTGACCACGGACCTGGCGGTGGAATGGGCGACCTCGACCGCGAGGGGCAGTGACCACGAGGCATGCCAGGCCCGACGCCTGGACGTGGTGCGGATCTTCGCCCGCCACCTGCAGCCGCTGGACCCGGCCACCGAGGTCCCTCCCGAGGACGTGCCGGACCGCCGCCAGTGGCGGGTCCCGCCCTACCTCTACTCGCCGCAGGAGGTCACCGCCCTGATGAGCGCGGCCAGGACGCTCCGGCCCGCGTTCCGGGCGGTGACCTGGCGGACGCTGATCGGCCTGCTGGCCGTGACCGGGATGCGGCAGGGCGAGGCCTGCCGCATGCGCCGCAGCGACGTCGACCTGAACGAGGAGACGATCGTGATCGAGGACTCCAAGTTCGGCAAGTCCCGCATGGTGTTCCTGCACCCGACTGCGGCTGCCGCCTTGCGCGCCTATGAGCGGGCCCGGGACGAGGCGTTCCCCGGGCCGGCAGCGGACACGTTCCTGGTCAACAGCCTGGGCCGGCCGCTGGACAGCCGCAACACCCCCAAGACGTTCGCCACGCTCGTCACGGCAGCAGGGATCAAGGCCCCGTCCGGGCAGCGGGCCCCGCGGCTGCACGACCTGAGGCATTAGGCGGACGGCCGGGTTATGTGCCCTGCCGTGTCGTTCCCGCTGCTCGGGGCGGCGGGGCTCGTGCTGCAGTCCGCATAATCTCACGTGCCTGGCGTCAGTGCCCGAGCGAGTCGAGCCAGGTGATCAGGGATGAGTCGTGGGTCCAGTCCGGGAAGGTGTCTGGTGTCAGCGGCTCGTAGGCGTTCTCGATCGCCTTGCGCTTGGCCTCGGCGTCTGCGCGGGCGTAGATCTCGGTGGTGGACACGTCGGCGTGTCCGAGCAGGTCGCGGATGTAGATCAGGTTGACGCCTGCCTGGACGAGGTGCATGGCCCGTGTCCGCCGGAGCGTGTGGGGCGTGACTGAAAGGCCGGGGGCCCAGCCGGGGTCGCGCGCCCGGACGGCCCGCACGTGGCGGGCCAGCAGCTTGGCCACCCCGGAACGGGTCAGCCTGGAGTGGTTCGGCCCGGTGAACAGCGGGTCGGCGTCGGCGCCGACGCCGGGATGCCGTCCGCAGTGGTCGAGGTAGCCGCCCATGAGCTGGGCGGTCGGGCCCATCACGGGCACGTACCGGACCTTGGAGCCCTTGCCGTGGATGACCGCCGTCATCGGGCTGCCACGGCGGATGTCGGTGACGTTCAGGTCGCACAGCTCCTGGACGCGGGCGCCGGTGTCGTAGGCCAAGGCGAGCAAGACGGTATCGCGGACTGCGCGCGGGCTGGCGGTGCCGGGCTCGGCGAGCAGGGCCTTGACCTCGTCGCCGGTCAGGTGCCCTAGCTGGGGGGCCGGGGTGCTCTTCTGCCGGATCGCCAGGATCTGGGTGACCTGGCCGGGGTGGTCGGGCTGCTCGACGGCGGTGTAGCGGCAGAACGACTTGATCACCGCCAGGCGCTGGTTGCGGCTGGAGGCCGAGCAGCCTCGCTCGTCCTCCAGCCAGTCCAGGAACCGCAGGACGCGGGCCCGGTCGATGTCGGCCAGGCGCAGCTTTTCCGGTGGTATCTGCTCAGCGTCCCTGAACCAGGTGAGCAGCAGCTTTATCGCGTCCCGGTAGGAGGAGATGGTCTTGGGCGAGGCGGCGCGCTCCCCGGCCAGGTGGCTGGCGAAGAACTTCGACAGCCAGCGCCCGGCAAGGTCCGGGGGCGGCGCGGGCCGCGGGCTCACTGCTGGCCCCCGGGCGGCTCGGGGATGACGTAGCCGAACCGGAGCTGGGCCCTGGCCATCACCCCGGGGTAGGCGTCCGCGGTCAGCCGCAGGTAGTACTGGGTGCCGCGCAGGTCGGCGTGCCCCATGTAGCACGCCAGGCAGGGCAGCGTCACCGCCAGGTCCGCGCCTTGCGCGGCCCAGCGGCGCAGGTTGGCGACCGCGAAGCCGTGGCGCAGCGAGTGCGGGTGCGGGCCGCCGGTGAAGCGGGGGATGCCGGCGTCGGCCAGGTAGCCGCGGAACCGCAGGTATATGGTGGGCTGGCTGACCGGCCGGCCGGGCGCGACGCTGTAGAACACGTGGTCGCTGGTCTCGGGGCCGGGGTGCGCGGCAGCGATGTAGCCCGCCAGGGTCGCGGTGAGCCGGCTGGTGACCGGCACGGTCCGGCTCTCGCCGTTCTTGGAGTCGCGGATGCGCAGCGTCCCGCTGCGGGCGTCCACGTCGGCCAGGGCCAGGTGAAGCGCCTCGGAGATCCTCAGCCCGGCGCCGTAGAGCACCCGGAACAGGACCGGGTCGACGAGCGCCTTGCTGGTGTAGCTGGACATCGGCTGGGAGTCGATCGCGGTGAACAGGCGGCGCACCTCCTCGTCGGTGAGCACGTACGGGGGCTGGTGGCGGACGCGGACCCGGGTTGCCGCGGCCGGGACGTAGGCCTGCCAGCCGGCCGCCTGCGCGTACCCGGCCAGCTGGCGCAGCGCCAGCTCGTTGCGCCGGATGGTGGAGGCCCGCAGGTGACGGCCATAAAGGAACCCGTCGGCCGCCTCCTTGGTGATGGACCCGTCCGGGTAGCCCTCCCGCTGGCAGTGGGCGGCGAACTGGCGCAGCACGCGTTCGGGGACCTTGAACCTGTACCCGCCGGCGTGGCGCGACGCGGCCAGCCCGGCGGCCAGGCCCTGCAGCGTCGCCTCAGGCACCGCCCTCACCCGCCCCCGCCTGGCCGAGGACGTCTTCGACGTCCAGCGCGCAGCATCGCAGCCGCTCGACGTCAAAGCGCAGGTAGTAGGCCTGGGTCGTGTCGCTGGAGGCGTGTCCCAGGACCTCTGATATCACCGGCATCGGCGCGCCGTTGCCGATCATGGCCACGGCCAGCGCGCCGCGCAGGGAATGCATCCCGCATGCCTGGCCCGCCGGGAGCTCGACCTGCGCCCGGGCCGCGTAGCGCGACAGCCGGGTGCCGACCGACGAGGAGCAGCCGAACGGGCCGAAGGGGTGGCGGTGCTTGACGAACACCTTCGCGCACGCGGTCTCGGGGCGGCCGTGCCGGACGTAGTCGATGACCGCCCAGCCGACGTCGTCCAGCAGCGGCAGGCTCAGCGGCCGGCCCGTCTTGCGCTGCACGATCGTGAGGGTCTTCGCCCGCCAGTCCAGGTCGCCGAGCTCAAGCTGGCGCAGGTCGGAGATCCGCAGGCCGAGCCGCGCGGTCAGCAAGATCATCGCGTAGTCGCGCTTGCCGGCAGCGGACTGCCGGCCGATCGCGGCCAGCAGCCGCCGGATCTCCTCCGCGGTCCACAGGTGCGGCTCGGACTCGTGGCGCAGGTGCCGGCGCGGCGGCAGCCGGCCGGCCAGGCCCTGCGGCGCGCGGCCCGCGGCGGCCAGGAAGGCCAGGAAGTCCGCCAGGGCCGACCTCATGCCCGCGATGGTCTTGCCCCGCAGCCCGCGCTGGCGCAGCAGGAAGCCCGACACGTCCCGCACGCCGAGGCTGGCCAGGCCGGCGCCCGCCTCCTCCAGGTAGCCCAGGAACCGGCTGGCCGCCTTGTCCTTGGCGGCCACGGTCGCCTCGGCGTTGCCGCGCGCGCGGCACGAGGCGACGTAGTCGTCTCGCAGCGGGCGGAACCGGGCAGGACAGCAGTCCTTGGCCGGGATCACCGACTGGTCGACGACCAGCTCCCGGCCTGCCAGCGCGCCGGCCATCAGCACCGCCGCCCGGCGGACCGCCTGGACGCGCTTGTCCTGTACCCGCTCGTGCAATGACCCCAGCCTGGTCCCGGTCTGGCTGGCGATGAAATCCACGCACGCCTGGTCGCTCGCGCTGTCCAGGCCGCGCCCGGCCAGGAAGGCCGCGAACCGGCCCAGCACGACCTGGTATTTCCCGATCGTGACCTCGGACCTGCGTGCCTCGAGTAGCGCCGCCAGGACACGGCCCGCGGCGGCCCCGGCATCTGCCTCTCCCATGACAACCACCCCTGCGTTCAGCTAGCCGAATGAACGAACCGGGTGATTCTCTGCGCATCGGGCAGACGGAGCAACATTATGCGGACTGCAGCACGAGCCCCGCCGCCCCGAGCAGCGGGAACGACACGGCAGGGCACATAACCCGGCCGTCCGCCTAATGCCGGTTATGGGGAATTCCCCATAAGAGGCACGTCTTCACAGTCGCGACACTGCTGGACTGGTATCGCGACGGCGGCGATGTCCAGGCCCGCCTCCCGGTCCTGTCCACCTGGCTGGGACACATCGACCCGAAGTCCACTTACTGGTATCTCTCTGCGGTTCCGGAGCTCCTCGCCCTGGCCGCCGCCAGGCTGGAGCCCGCCGGCCGGGACGGGCAGGCGGCATCGTGACCGACCTCGCTCCCGTCCTGCAGGGGTTCTTCACTGACCGGCTGGCCAGGCAGAAGAAGGCCAGCCCGAACACCGTCGCCGCTTACCGCGACACCTGCCGGCTCCTTCTCGCCTTCGCCCGCGACCAGACCGGCAAGGCACCCAGCCAGCTCAGCATCGCCGACCTCGACGCCACCCTGGTCGGCGCGTTCCTGAACCACCTCGAAGAGCAGCGGGGCAACGGCAGCGCCACCCGCAACGCCCGCCTGGCCGCGATCCACTCCCTGTTCAAGTACGCGGCCCCGAAGGCGCCCGAGCACGCCGCCGTGATCAGCCAGGTCCTGGCGATCCCGCCACGGCGGCGCGAGCGGGCGGTCGTCAGCTACCTCACCGCCGAGGAAATCGACGCCCTTGTCACTGCCCCCGGCCGCGAGACCTGGTACGGCCGCCGCGACCATGCCCTGCTCCTGCTCGACGTCCAGACCGGCCTGCGGGTCTCCGAACTCACCGGCCTGAAGCGGCAGGACATCCACCTGGGTGCAGGGCCGCACGTCCGCTGCCACGGCAAGGGCCGTTATCTGGATGTCAGCGTTATGCCGACCAGCGTCTGATTGCGCAGGTCATGCTGGGTGCGCCCGTGTGGGGATCGGGATAATTCCGGGTCGGTCGGCGAGGCTGGCTGTCAGGCCGTCGAGGAACTTCAGGAGGGAATCGGAGGGCTGGAAGCGTCCTTGAGGGCCGTCGCCGGGGGTGGTGCGGTCCAGGATGCGTTCCTTGGCGCGCAGGTCGGCATGCAGGTACTTCTGGGTGGAGGAGATGTCCTCGTGCCCCAGCCGTAGCGCGATGATGCTGATGTCGTGGCCGGCGGCGCGCATGTTCATGGCCCGGGTGTGACGGAGGACGTGGGGGGTGATTTTCTTGTCGGCCAGCGACTGGCAGGTAAGGACGGCGGCCTGCTGGTACTTGCTGAGCCGGGCCTGGAAGCCGTCGCGGCTGATCGCTCGCGGGGTGCGGCTGCGGGCGGGGAACAGCGGCCCGCCGGGCGGGCCGGGATTTGCCTCCAGCCAGTGCTTCATCACGGCCGCGGCCGCCGGGTCGAGCGGGGTGCTGCGCTCGCGGCGGCCCTTGCCTGTGCAGCGGACGTGGGACCCGGCTGGCTGCACGCGCGCGTCGGATCGGGTCAGGGCGAGGAGCTCGGAGATGCGCAGCCCGGTGGCGATGAGCGTGGTGATCATGGCGTGGTCGCGGAGGCCGGTCCAGGTGCCGGTGTCGGGCGCGGCGAGGAGCGCGGCTGCTTCCTCTTCTTCTAGCCAGGGGATGTCGGTGCTGCGGAACCGTGCGCCCTCGATCGCCAGGACCCGCCGGATGTTGTCGGCGTCGTCGGGTGCGTGCAGTTCGGCGTAGCGGAACAGGGAGTGGATCGCGGCCAGGCGGGCGTTGCGGGTCCGGAGGCTGCTGCTGCGGGTGGTTTCCAGGTGCTGGAGGAAGCCGGTGATCAGCTCGTGGTCGAGCTGGGCGACCTGCATCTTCGAGGGCGGCGTCCCGGTAGCCTGCCGGGCGTGGGCGAGCAGGAGCCGCCAGGTGTCGCGGTAGGCGGCGATCGTGTGCGGGCTGGCGTTCTTGTGCTGCATGAGCCTGACGGTGAAGAAGCCCTGCAGGATCGGGGCCAGGGCGCTCATGACGCGGCCCCTGGGGGGCCGCCGGCGGCGCGGGTCATGTAGTCGCTGGCTGCCTGGAGCAGCTCGGGCACGGCCTGCAAGTACCAATAGGTCGAGCGGGGCTTCTTGTGTCCCATCCAGGCCGACAGCGCCGGGAGGCTCGCCTCGACGTCGGTGCCGTCGCTGAGCCAGCCGATGAGGGTGGTGACCGCGAAGGAGTGGCGCAGGCTGTTCAGCACGGGACGGCGGGCGGCGGGGCCTGCCGGGGCCAGGCCAGCCCGGTTGACGAGCATGGCGAATACCTCGCTGGCGCGGTTCGGGGTCAGGCGGGCGCCATTGGTGCTGACGAAGAACGCGGGAGCCTTGTGAGAGGGCAGTTCCCGGTCGCGGAGCCGGGCATAGCCGTCCAGCGCGGCCACCGTCGTGGGATGCAGGGGGATCCGGCGTTCCTTGTGGTTCTTGCCGTGCACGGTCAGGACCAGCGCCGAGGGATCGGTGTCCCCGTCGTTCATGCGGATCGCCTCGCACGGGCGGATGCCCGTTGCCGCCGCCAGCGCGATGAGCGTCTGGTAGGTGGCGGCGTGCACGGCCGGGCGCAGCTGCCCGGCGGCGGCCAGCAGGGCGCTCACGTCGCTGCCGGACAGCAGGCAGGGGGCGGGCCGGTCCTGCCGGCAGGGCAGCAGGTCCGCGGGCGGGACCTGCTGGGCGGGGTCGAGGGCGTGGAGCCAGGCGGCGAACCCCCGGACCGCCGACAGCCGCAGCCACCGGTACCAGGAGGTCACGTCTGGTGGCAGCATGGCCCACTCCATCGCCGCATCGGAGGTCACGCGGGTGATCCCGGCGTCGTCGCACCAGCCGGCGAACTGGCGCACCAGCCGTCCCGGCCTGTCCAGCTCGTATCCCAGGTCGTGCCGCATCTGCAGGTAGTCCTCGGCCTGCATCCGGAGCCCGCCGGTCACGGCGTGCCTGCCATGGCGCTGCCGGGCCAGGGCCGGACCAGTGGCGCCAGCGCGTCCGGGCCGGGACGGGCGTACCCGGCGGTCGTGACGACATCGGAGTGGCGCAGGACGTCCCGGACGTCCGCGAGCGACGCGCCGGCGGCCAGCAGCCCGCATCCGAGCGCGTGCCGGAAGGCCCGCGGCCCGGCGGGCGGGACCCCGGCCCGCTCGCAGGCCCGGGCGACGATGCCGTTGACCGTCGCCCGGTGCAGCGGACGCGACGGGGCGCGCACGGTGAGGAAGACTTCCGCGGTTCCCGGCGGCGGGTCCCGGCGTGCCAGCAGGTAAGCGGCGACGGCCTCGCCCGCGTCACGCATCAGCGGGAGCCCGTCGGCACGCCCGCCCTTCCCGCGCAGGACGATCTCGCCGGCCCGCCACCGCAGGTCGGCCAGCCTGAGCCGGGTGACCTCGATGCCCCGCGCGCCATAGCGCCGGAGCAGGACCAGCACCGCGTAGTCACGCAGCCCGGTCTCCATCGAGCGGTCACAGCTGTCCAGCATCGCCGTGACGGCCGCCGCGTCCAGCTGCCCCGGCAGCCGCGGCTGCCGCCGGGCGGCCGCGGGAACCACCTGCGCAAGGGGCCGGCGCATCCGCCCGGTGCGGTAAAGGAACCACAGGAAAGACCTGGCCGCGTTCATCACGGCACCCGCCGACGGCGGACGCCGGCGACGAGCCTGGGCCGACACGATGCCCAGGACCTGCGCGCCGGACAGGCCGGCCAGCCGGGCCCCCAGCGGATCCTCCACGGCTGCCGCGAACTCGGTCGCGTACATGACGTAGTCCCTGATCGTCGTCACGGCCAGGCCCCGCTCGGCCCGCAGGTACCGCCGGTACTCCGCCAGCAGGAGCGCCCGGGCGTCCTCCGACCCGGGAGACGGCTCCGGCAGCACTCCCGCGCCACGGAGGTACTCCAGCAGCGGGATGAGCGACCGGGCTGTGGCCAGGTACGTGCGCCTGCTGCCCGCCCAGGCGGCGAACCGGTCCGCCGCCGGCGGCGACAGCTCGCCCGGCCCGAGGCCCTGCTCGCCGAGCCAGGCGCTGAGGTCCGCCATCAGCCCCAGGTGCTGGCGGACGGAGGAGGAGGCATGGCCCCGGCCGGCCAGGTGCGCCACATACCCGGCGGCCAGGTCCGCAAGCGGCCCGCTCACCTTGTCCGCATGCCGTGCCAGCAGCCCCGGCTGAGGTGCCTGGGCACGAGAAGCATCACCAGCGACCACAGTGAATCCCCCTGAACCAGCGCCTTCACTGACGCCATCAGCACGAGAGTCGCTCATCGTAAACGATAAGTCACCTAGCGGGAACGGCAGAAAATTATGCCGACCTGGCAACCGGGAACTTCCTTGCCAGACCGCCCTACACGTGCATCATCGGCATAACGCTGACATCCAGATAACGGCCCTTATGCCAACGTTGGCATAAGGGCCGCAAGGACCGGGCCACCCCGCTCACCACCCAGACCGTCAAGGTCATGCGGACCTGGCTCGCCGAGCTCAGCCCCGACCCCGCCGGCCCGCTATTCCCCACCCAGCCCGGTGGCCGGCTCTCCCGTGACGCCGTTGAGCACCTCGTCGCCAGGCACGCCGCCACCGCCGCGGACGCCTGCCCGTCGATCAAGGAGAAGCACGTCACCCCGCACACGCTGCGGCACTCTGCCGCGATGACGCTCCTGAAGAACGGCGTCGACACCTCGGTCATCGCTCTTTGGCTAGGTCACGAAGGGACAGAAACCACCCAGGTCTACCTTCACGCCGACATGACCATCAAGGAACAGGCCCTCGCCCGCGTGCAGCAGCCCGGCACCAGCCCCGGCCGCTACCGGCCGCCGGACAGCCTGCTCGCGTTCCTCGACAACCTCTAGCTACCGCCAGCACCCGCCGGGTTATGCCGTTCCCACGACGACGACCTGCCCAACAGGCAGGCCCTCCAGCAGTCCGGTCGGCATAACCCGGACCTCGGCATAAGCCGACGATCACATACTGGGATTCACCGGGCCGAAGGCCGAAGCAGAGGAAATCAAGGAAAAGCTGGCACGGCTCCTCCGGGAGACCCTCGGACTGGAGCTCAACGCGGCCAAGACCCTGATCACCCACGCCCGCAGCCAGCGGGCGCGGTTCCTCGGCTATGACATCACCGTCCAGCACAGCGACACGCAGCGAACCGGGGGCCGCCGCACGGCCAACGGGCACATCGCGCTGCGGGTGCCGCCGGACGTGATCAAGGCCCAGTGCGCCCGCTACCGGCAGCGAGGAGAACCCTGGCACCGGACCCGGCTCCAGAATCTCGACGACTACGACATCGTCAGGACCTACGGAGCCGGGTACAGAGGCGTCGTCAGCTACTACCTGCTCGCCCAGGACGTCTGGCGGCTCAGCACCCTGAACTGGAATGCCGCGACGTCCATGCTGAAGACCCTGGCCGCCAAGCACGGCTCCACCGTCACCAAGATGGCCTCCCGCTACCACGCGACGGCCGACACCGGGGACGGTCCCAGGAGCTGCTTCGCGGCCAGTCGAAAGCGCGAGGGCAAGAGGGACCCGGTAGCACGATTCGGCGGGATCACCCTGCGGCAAGACCGGCGGGCGGTCATCCGCGACCCCGCTCCCGGCCCGGCCCCCTACCCCCGCAAGGAGCTGATCTCCAGGCTCCGCAAACGGGAATGCGAGCTCTGCGAGACCGGAGCCACGGTGGCAGTTCACCAGGTCAACGGCCTCAAAGCGCTAGGGGAGCCAGGGCGGGGCCAGCCCGCGTGGGCCGCCCTCATGGCGAAATTGCGGCGCAAGACGTTCATCGTCTGCGCAGCCTGCCACGACTGGATCCACGCGAACCCCGCCGCGCACGCGGCATAAATCGCGGGAAAGCCCGGTGCGGTGAAAGCCGCACGCCGGGTTTGGAGGGAGGCTGCCTGGAAAAGGCCCGGGTTCACGCAACGTGAACCCCGGGACCTCGCCGGGCAGCCGACCCTACCACGCCTTGCACGCAACTACGCCCAGGTCAGCTAACGATTGGAGACTGCCGTATTAGGGCCATCGTCGGCGCCCGTTCCCGGAGCAGGCCGGGCCGTCGCCCGCCAGGCGCACGGCAGCCACGGCTAGAAAAATGCCGTGACGCGAACCAGGAATTCGCTGGCATACGGCGCGGGCGCCACCCGAACGGGCACACCCTGGAAATGCCCGAAGGATCTCCACGCATTGGCCGCATGACCGTTGAGCAGGTAATTCACTTCCACATTCGGTTATCGGTGGCCGCGACAATATGGCCGGACGGCAGGGGCTTGAGTACGTTATGTTGGCACTCATCATGTTTTAGATGACGATGCCTGTCCTAGTTGGGGGGGACCGCGCGTTGAATAGTGCGCGTTTTGGTGTTGGAACTGTACGGAAATTTGTGACGCAAGTGGCTGCAGTGACAGCTGTCGTCACTGCAGCGACCCTGGGCCCGGCCGCGGCAGCCTCGGCTGCACCAAGCACACCAGGCGCGCCAAGCGCGCCAAGCGCGCCGGCCGCGCCTACGGCAAAGGCCGCACCGGCGGTCAGTCCCGCGGCGGGGATGAGCATCGGCGACGCCGGGGTCATCACGAGCAGCGGCTCAAGCTCGATCGTGACCGGCTCAGACGACTGGTGGGTGGTCTACCCGTCCTCGGCTGGTGCTACCGTCACCTTCACCGTCGCTGACAACGCGGCGTCGAACGCCTCGTGCGCCGGCATCTGGGCCGGCCTTTACGACACGACGGGTACCGGGCAGCGGATCACCACGGTCGCCCTCAACCCCGGAACCTCGGGGCAGTTGTCCGGCAGGCAGGCCGGCTCGGACCGCTACTTCGTCGAGGTGACCCCGTGGGGCTGCGCTTCCGCCGCTCCGTACACCGTGACGCTGAACAGCGGCGGCGGGGGCACCCCGCCCGATCCAGCATCCGCCAGCCTCACCGCGGGCACCTCGGTCGCCAGCGCCTGGCCGCCGCTGCAGGGCCACACCAGCTACCCGGCCACGCTCAGCGCGGGCAGCAGCGAGGACTGGTACGTCCTGTACAAGAAGCCCGACACCGTCGCGGCCACCATCCGCATCGCGAACACCTCCGTGGCGGGCGCGGTCAGCTGCAGCGGCGTCTACGCCCACCTGTATAACTCCACTGGCACCGGGCAGCAGCTCAACGCCAGCGGCCTGAACAGCAACCAGACGGTCACCTATAGCCTGAGCGGAGCTGAGGCCAGCGATGCCCAGGGCCGCTACTTCCTCGAAGTCAGCTCCTGGGGATGCAACAACGGCGGGCAGACCTACACGGTCGAGCCCGAGCCGGGCGCGGAGTTCGGCAACCCGGCCCGCGTCCCGTTCGCGCCGTCGATGACCGCGGGCACGTCGATCGGCAGCGCCTGGCCCCCGCTGAAGGGCGGCCTCGTCTACCGCCAGACCCTCAGCACCGGGGGCAGCGAGGACTGGTACGTCCTGTACAAGAAGCCGGACGGCAACGGCGCCTCCATCCGGCTGACCAATACCACCGTGGACGGCTCCGTCAGCTGCAACGGGGTCTACGCCCACCTGTACGACTCCACTGGCACCGGGCAGCAGCTCAACGCCAGCGGCCTGAGCAACAACCAGGCCGTCACCTACACCTTCAGCGGCACCGAGGCCAACGACCCGCAGGGCCGCTACTTCCTCGAAGTCACCACCTGGGGCTGCAACAGCGGCGGGCAGGCCTACACGGTCGAGCCCGAGCCGGGCGCGGAGTTCCTCAGCCCCACCCGCGTGCCATTCGCCTCGTCCATCACTGCCGGCCCGGCACTGGCCGCCGCGTGGCCGCCGCTGCAAGGCGGCCTCGTCTACCGCCACGCGCTGTCCGCCGGGAGCAGCGAGGACTGGTACGTCCTGTACAAGATGCCCAGTAGCACCGCCGCGACGATCCGGATCACCAACACCACGGTGGACGGGGCCATTGCCTGCAACGGTGTCTACGCCCACCTGTACGACTCGACGGGCGTCGCCAGGCAGCTCCAGGCCAACGGCCTGAACAATAACCAGGCCGTCACCTACACCTTCAGCGGCACCGAGGCCAACGACCCGCAGGGCCGCTACTTCCTGGAGATCACCACCTGGGGCTGCAGCAGCGCGGGCCAGGCGTACACCATCGAACCCGAGCCGGGCGCCCAGTTCGGCAACCCGAGCCGCGTGCCCTCGGCCACCGGGATACCCGCCAGCTCGGCCGCGTCCGCGTGGCCGCCGCTGCACGGCGCGGTCCGGACCACCCAGACGCTCGGCACCGGCACGGATCAGGACTGGTACATCCTGTACAAGAAGGCGGACAGCGCCGCGGCCACGATCCGGATCACCAACAGCACGGTGGACGGGGCCATTGCCTGCAACGGAGTCATCGCTTACCTCTACGACTACACCGGGCAGCACCAGCTCCAGGCGACGGGACTCAGCAACAACCAGGTCGTCACCTACAGCGTGTCCGGCGAGGAAGCCGGCAGCACGCAGGGCCGGTACTTCCTGAAGCTCATTCCGTGGGGCTGCACCAGCGGCGGGCAGGGCTACAGCGTCGAGCCGGAGCCAGGCGGCGAGTGGAACTCGGCGTCCTCGGCCATGCCATACGGGCCGAGCAGGAAGGCGGCGCTCGGGCCGCTGGCCGGGAATGTCAACTACACCGCGTCCGTCACGTCCAGCACCGCGCAGGACTGGGCCTACTTCACCGCCAAGGCGGCGCTCAGCGTCCGGGTGTACAACGCCTCGGGCAGCAGCGCCGGCTGCAGCCTGACCGCAACGACCTACACCTCAGGCGGCACGAAAGTCACCTCCGCCAGCGTCAGCGCCGGCAAGGTCGCCGGCCTGAAGGTTCCGACGGCGGGCACCTACTACCTGGAGCTGTCCACCGGCGGCTGCCAGCCGACGGCAACGCTCAGCGCGCTGGTTGACGTGGCCGGCAGCGTCGCCGGACCGGTGCTCAAGGTCGCCAGCACAACGCTGAAGTCCGGCACCCATGGCGCGTCCTACAGTGCGACGATCAGCGTCAGCGGCGGCACCAAGCCGTACACGTTCACGGCGGTCACCGGCCTGCCGTCCGGCCTGTCGCTGAGCAAGAGCACCGGCGCGGTCACCGGCACGCCGGTCGCGGCGGGCAGCTACTCCTTCACGGTCACGATCACCGACGCCACCAAGCCGACACACAACGTCCTCACCGTCCTGGAGCACATCACCATCAACTAGCCCGCCTCCGCGATCCCCGGCCGGGGCGGCAAGCCCGGCCGGGGGCCGTCATGTCCGATTTCCGCTAGCCTTCTCCCCCGGAGCAGGGCAGGCTGGAAGCCATGGACGACGAGC
>WNEY01002293.1_pt1 | contig 13987 bp, 13 predicted proteins | sample 5400531 | NCBI WGS metagenome assembly WNEY01 (sample SAMN13153338, study PRJNA577476) | soil metagenome | isolation source: 200 cm saprolite under Douglas fir tree site 1 | place: USA:California | collected 2015-04-18
GCGATCTCTGGTTTTCTGGCACGTTTTTACAATGTCTCACCTGTTTTTCACGAGTCCGTAATCACCTCCTGCTATACTGAATAGTTCTTAGGGGGAGTGATGTCCACACGGGTGTGCTGATTGTGGCGGACGTACTCAGTGCGGCGAAGCCGCAACCAATTTCTTTGCGGGCTCCACGCCCCGATCTGGACCGGGGCGTTCAGCGTAAAAGTAGAGCCCACACCCGACTTAGCTTCAGCGGCTAAAGCCGCTTTCGGAAGACCTCGAAACGGCCGGGCTGAAGAGTCTGTGTGAGAACCAGGTTTTGGTCTATGTAGCGCCCGCCTTCAGGCGGGCATGTGCTTGAATCCACAGTGTCGGCCTGAAGGCCGACGCTACAAAAGCGTTTCGCGCACAGGCTGTCAAACATGTTCTGAAGCCTGGCCCTCCGAGTAGAGTCAGGATTCCGGGCGCGGCGCGACGCGACGCGGTACGCCGTAACGAATTCAAGGATTGGCGGTACGGGATATATGGATCCGGTTCAGGCCAAATCACCGCTCAACATGCCCGCGGAAATCCTCGCGACGCTGGTCGAAATCAGCGAAGAGATCAACTCTTCGCTCGACCTCGACGAGGTGTTGCAGAAGACCGCGACGCTGGTGAAGCGTCTGGTCGACTACGAAATTTTCGGCGTGATGCTGCTGGACGAGAGCACGCACCGTCTCTATCACCGGTTTACCATCGGCTACGGGGAACAAGCAAGCAAGGACTGGCAAATCCCCCTCGGGCAGGGAATCACGGGAACGGCAGCGGCCACGGGCCGAGCCGTCCGCGTCGCGGACGTTCGCGAAGACCCCCGCTACATCAACATCATCGATTCTGTCCGGTCGGAACTGGCGGTTCCCCTGGTCGTAAAGGGCCAATCGATCGGCGTGCTCGACATCCAGAGTACGCAGCTTGATTATTTTACTCGCGATCAGCAGAGCGTCCTGACGTTGATGGCCAGCCGCCTGGCGGTCGCCATAGAAAACGCGCGCCTGTTTGAGCGCGTCCGCAGCCAGGCCGACACGCTCCTGGTCCTCAACGAAGTGGGCCGCGAGGCCAATTCGATTCTCGATGTGGAGGAACTGCTGCGCCGTGCGGCGGAACTCGTGAAACGCGTCATCGACTATCAAATTCTAGGCATCCTGCTTTACGACGAGCCGACCAACGTGTTCCGGCACCGCCTGGACGTGAAATACGGCCAGAGCGCGCAAGGAAAGCTGCGTGTCACGCCAAATGAAGGAGTCGTCGGCGCGGCGATTTCCTCTGGCCAACCCGTTCGTGTTTCGGACATCACAAAGGATTCGCGCTACATCATGGTCAATCCCGAGACGCGATCCGAGCTGGCGATCCCCCTGATTCACAAGGGGCGCGTGGTGGGCGTGCTCGACCTCGAAAGCCCGCAGACGAACTATTTCACCGAGGACCACGTCCAGACGCTCATGATCCTGGGCGCGCATTTGGCGGTCTCGCTCGAAAACGCCCGCCTGTACGAACAGCTTGCCCGTGACGAAGCCCGCATGGAGCGTGAGCTCGCAGGCGCGCAGCGTTTGCAAAACGCGCTGCTGCGTCCCGTGCCCACCATCGATTTTGGCCTCGACATCGCCGCCCGGATTCTTTCCGCGCGTCAAGTTTGCGGTGACCTATACGATTTTCTCTCCTACGGCACGCAGCAATTGGGCGTCGCGCTGGGGGACGTCAGCGGCAAGGGTAGCGCCGCGGCGCTCTACGGAGCCGTCGCGACCGGCATTCTTCGGAGCCTCGCGCCCCACAAACTTCAGCCCGCGGAACTTCTCCGCCAGCTGAACCAGCTGGTTTGCGACCGCCGTGTTGAGGGCCGATACATGACGTTTTGTTTTGCCACTTGGCAAAAGGGGCGACACATGCTTCGTGTTGCAAATGCAGGACAGACGCAGCCGCTTCTATGGAAGGATGGCCGCGTTGAACAGCTCAAACTCGAGGGATTCCCGATCGGCATATTTGACGATGCCACTTACGACGAGTGGAGCGTTAAACTTTCTTCAGGAGATATTCTCATTTTCTATTCGGACGGACTCACGGAAGCCAGCAATCGCGAAGGAAAGTTCTTCGGCGGCCACCGGCTGAAAAATATCCTCGAGCAGAACACTCGGCTTTCTTCCGGGGAATTGGCCGACCGGATGCTCGAAGAAGTGCAGGAGTTCACCCAAGGGGGCGCCATCACGGACGACCGCACCCTGGTGGTGATGAAGGTCAAGTGAGCGGTCCCGCCTCCCACTCTCCTGGTTCGCGCCGCCCGGCAACCGTCGACCCCGTGCGCTATACACCTGGCTTCTCGTATCGTGGATCGCGGTTGTTTTGTGAAGGCGTTCCGACGGAGGAGGTCGCCGGGCAGGTCGGAACCCCCGCGTATTTATACAGCCGTGTGAGCATCGAGCTGGCCTACCGGCGCATGAACTCTGCATTCGGCTCACTTCCTCATACGATTTGCTACGCAGTGAAAGCCAATTCGAATCTAAGCATCTTGCGCGTCTTCGCCGCTCTCGGCAGCAGTTTCGACATCGTCTCGGCTGGAGAACTCTACCGTTTGCGGCGCATCGGCGTGCCGGGGAATCGTATTGTCTTTTCCGGAGTGGGCAAGTCGCGAGAAGATATCCGCGAGGCCCTGCGTGCCCGCGTTCTGCTGTTCAACGTGGAATCCGCGGCCGAACTTGACCTGCTCCTCTCCGAGGCGGCGCGTTTGCGGACACGCGCTGGGGCGTCGATTCGGGTAAATCCGGATGTCCAGGCCGGCGGCCACCCGCACATCTCAACCGGACACCATCGCCACAAGTTCGGCATCGATTGGGACGGCGCGCGGCGCCTCTACTTTGAGCAGCGTGACTCGAAGTGGATCGAGTGGCAGGGAATCAGCGCGCACATCGGTTCGCAGATTCTGACGCTTGCGCCCTACCGCCGCGCGCTGGCGCGCTTGGCGGGATATGTCCGCGACCTCAGGCGCGAAGGCATCGCACTCCGCTATCTCGATTGCGGTGGAGGGCTTGGCATCCGTTACACCGCGGAGAAGCCGCCGGAGAAGGCCTCCTACGCTGCGGAACTGGCTCACGCCGTTCGTCCGCTGGGGTGTCACCTACTTATTGAACCCGGGCGTTCGCTGATTGGCCCCGCAGGGGTGATTCTGATGCGCGTGCTATATACGAAACAAAATCGGGGAAGAACCTTCGTCGTGGTGGATGCCGCGATGAACGATTTCATGCGGCCCGCGCTCTATGGAGCCACTCATCCGATCACACGCGCGCGTCGCAAATCAGGAGCGCTCAGTCGCGCCGACATCGTTGGCCCCGTCTGCGAATCCGGCGACTGCTTCGTCCAAGACTGGCCGCTGGGAGAGGTCGCTTCAGGCGATGTGCTCGTGCTGTGGGGAGCCGGGGCGTACGGTTTCGTCGAGGCATCGAACTACAATTCCCGGCCGCGCCCCGCCGAAGTGCTCGTCACAGGCCGCCGCTTCCGCGTGATCCGCCGCCGCGAATCTCGCGCCGACCTCGTTCGCGGCGAGTAGGGGAACCTCCGGAATGGAAACCACGGATGCACACTGATGAACACGGATGCAGAACCGTGATTCGTGACTCGTGAATCGCGATCCGTGTCGCTGCGGAGCCACTCGATAACTGTCGCACCGCAAATACTCAATTTTCGCTTGAGGATAGAACCCGCTCGGATCGGAACTCTTAACTATCAACTGTTGACTCTCGACGCCAAGCTCCCGGCGTTTCATCAGTGTCCATCTGTGTGAATCTGCGGATAAACTTCTTCCTCTAGCGCTCGCCCCACTTTAATTTGTTGCGTAAGATCTCGAAATACGATTTCTTTGCCGGGAGCACCAGGCGAAGTTTTTCCGACGCCTTGCGCACCACGATGTGATCCTCACGCGCCAGTTCAATGCCGATCTGTCCGTCAAAAGTGAGGAATACGGCATCGTCTTCGGCCTTAAAATCGATTTCGATGCTCGCGGAGTCTGGAATCATCAACGGCCGATTGGTCAGCGTATGCGGGCAAATCGGAGTCGCCACGAATGCCTCGACCGTTGGATACACGATGGGTCCGCCCGCCGCCAGAGAATAGGCGGTGGACCCGGTCGGCGTGGAAAGGATCAGGCCGTCGGCTTTGTATGTTGTGACGTATTCGCCGTCGACGCGCAGTGCGACGTCCATGATGCGAGCCAGCGCCGCCTTGTTGAGGACGGCGTCGTTGAGTGCAATCTGCCGCCGTATGACGGCGCCGCCGCGAAGAATCTCCGCCTCGAGCATTACGCGCTCGCTTACCCTGTGCTTGCCCGAGAAGATCTCTTCGAGAATCTGGTAGAGCTCATCCTGGGATACGGTCGTCAAGAAGCCCATGCCGCCAAGATTCACGGCGAGGATTGGCACCTGGCGATCCGCCGCCAGGCGTGCTGCGGAAAGAAGTGTTCCGTCGCCGCCCAGCACAATCAATAAATCGGAGCATCGGGGCAGTTCCTCACGCTTTCGCATTTGCGCCGTAAGCGGGCCGATGCACTCGCCCGTCTCGGAATCGCAGACGACCTCAGCGCCGTGAGCCCGCAGCCATGCGACTAAAGGCGGTACGACGCGCGCGATGTCTTCGCGGCGTGGGCGGGAGATAATTCCTACTGTTCGAATCATTTTTGTATTAGCCGGATGTGCTTCTAAAGCGCGCCCTAATGTAGCATTTATCGCGCAGACTTTATAATTGAGGGCTTCAAGTCACCGACGCGCCACTCGCCCGCCAACCCGCCGACGCGAAGCCCGCTGCTCTGGCGGGCGAAGGTCGGAGCAGCGCGGCGAGCAGGAAGCCAGAGCTATTTGCCGCCGCAGCCAAGGGCTGCCATGGCGAAGGCGGCTGGCGACGCCGCGTAGCGCCCGCAGTCGGTATCTGCCGCTGCAAGCAGAGCCCGCACCGGATTTCCGCGATCTTCAGACAGCGGAGCTTGGGTCCTCACCTGGCCTGCTCCGCGCATGAAGAAAGAACTCCTGATTTCCCTCCGCGCCGGCCAGGCGGCTCGGCCGCACGCCTTCGACGCGCAACCCTGCGCCCTCCGCAGCCCTACGCACACGCTCGATGGCTCTCGCGTGCAGCGCCTCATCACGCACGATGCCGCCCCCGCCGACGTCCCCTCGATCCAGTTCGAACTGGGGCTTGACCAGGATCAAGAATTCCGCGCGAGGTCCCGCGGCGGCGACAACGGCGGGCAGAACCTTTGACACTGAAATGAAAGATACGTCAACGGTCACCAGGTCCGCCGGTTCAGGGATTTGCTCGGGTCTCAAATTCCGTGCGTTCTCCTTGATTCGTTTCACGCGCGCGTCTTGTTGCAGGCGCCAGTCCATCTGTTCGGGTGTTACGTCGATTGCATAAACCTGGCGTGCGCCATGCGCCAGCAAGCAATCGGTAAAGCCTCCCGTCGAGGCGCCAATATCGAGGCAGGTTTTGCCCGAAACGTCGACACCGAAGTCTTTGAGCGCGCCTTCCAGCTTCAGCCCGCCGCGACTCGCATATTTCGCCGAGGTTCCGCTGATTTCGATTCGCGCATCGGTGGCCACCTGCATTCCAGCCTTGTCGCTACGCGAACCGTTCACACGCACCTCGCCCGCCAAAATCATCGCTTGCGCTTTCTCGCGGGAGTCAGCGAGTCCCCTCTCGACGACCAGCACGTCGAGGCGCTTCTTTTCGAGTTTTGGTTTAGATGGCACTGCGATTAGCAAATTGTGCTGGCAATCATCTATGAAAGTTCAGTGAAGCGTTGATGTTGTAGCTCGTCCCGGTTTTACCGGGACGAGGGTTTTCGCTGGCTCGCAGAAAAATCCCCGCGTCTGACCCTTCGCGTTCGCTCAGGGCGAGAGACGCGGCCTACAAGAAATGCATTCCCTCGGACGATAGGGGTATGCCTCAGAGGTCTACTACGCGCGGCGATGGACGATCATTTCCGCGAGTTCCTGCAGCCGTGCAGCGCGCTGGCCGAAGGGCGCGAGCTCCTCCATGGCGCGCGACTCCAGCTCCTTCGCAAACTGGCGCGATCTTTCAAGGCCGTAAAGTGCCGGATAGGTTGCTTTCTGCTGCTCGGCATCTTTTCCCGCGGTTTTGCCCAGCGCCGCTGAAGACTCCTCCACGTCGAGGATGTCATCGACGACCTGAAACGCCCAGCCAATTGTTTCGCCGAAGCGCTTCAAACGCGAGACATTTTCGTCGTCCGCGCCGCCGCTGATCGCTCCTGCCACAACTGACGCGCGGATCAGCGCGGCCGTTTTCGAACGGTGAATGTATTCGAGCTCCGCGGGCTCGATCGCGCGCCCCTCTGCTTCGAGGTCAGCCACTTGGCCGCCCACCATGCCGTTGATCGTCCCCGCGGAGGCCGCCACGTGGGAAAGGATCGCGACGCGCCGTGCCGGATCGACAGGCGCGTTCGCAAGCGTTTCGAACGCCAGCGTCAGCAGCGCATCGCCCGCGAGGATGGCGATCGCTTCGCCGAATTTCTTGTGGCAAGTTGGCTTGCCGCGCCGCAGGTCGTCGTTGTCGAGGGCAGGCAGGTCGTCGTGAATCAGCGAGTAGGTGTGAATGAACTCGAGCGCGCAGGCAACGGGCAGAATAGGCGTTACATCGGCAGAAAAAATCCCCGCGGATTCGAGGCACAGGATAGGTCGGACGCGTTTTCCGCCCGCTTGCACGCTGTAGCGCATGGCGCGGTGGATCGATGGGGGCGGCACGTCTTCGCCCGGCATTAGCCGTTCCAGCGCGGCATCTACAGCGATTCGGCCCTCTTCGAAAAATGCGGGGAGATTCATCAGGTGGCGGGTTCGCCCGGTCGCGCCTTCTGGCTAGGGTTTTTCCTCGGCTTCGGGATCGAATGGCTCCGCGGCCAACTCGCCGCCAGCCTTCTTTAGCAGAATTTCCACTTTACCCTCGGCTTGTTCCAAGTGTTTCTGGCAATCGCGAGAGAGTTGCACGCCTTCCTCGAACAGTTTCATGGCCTCGTCGAGCGAAAGGTTCGCGCTCTCCAGCTTTTGCACGATTTCTTCCAGGCGCGTCAGCGAATGCTCGAAATCGGGTTTCTTCGCGGGCTCTGGTTTTTTTGCCTGTGTTGGATTCACGGGGGTCATTTTTCGCTATCGCTGCCATTGGGAACAAGAATAAGTCGGTCGCCTGCCCTGCTCGATTCGCCGAATTCTTAATTTGGCGGGCTCCAAGTCGCCGACGCGCCAAAGCCAGCGCTATCCGCCGCCGCCGAAGCGCTCTGGCGGAGGTGGCTGGCGACGGCGCGTGGAGTCCGCACGCCACGCCACAACGCCGACATGCCCGGCCTTCACGGCCAAACAGGCGAAGGACAATTTCAAACCCAGAAAACCACCACTGCGGGTCGCGAAAATCGGACGCAGGATGAAGGCAGCATTCTAATGCACGCGCGAGAACCGAAACAACCGCTTTCTGAAGACGCTGGGTTTACTGTGCCGAACCACCAGCACCTGCTAGCGGCAAGAAAATTGCGAGTAGTCTGTCACGAAGTATGCGCAAAATTCGTCGCCTTGAGAATTAAGCAGTCTATTCGGCGGAAGAGGGTAACCCATTGCAGTACGGCGCACTGGTTGCCAACACCGCCGATCGAACAAGAAACGCGGCAACCGTTGATTCGCACAGAATCACAGTAGCGGCTTGGGCCGCGGTGCTGGGGCTGTTAGAATCGGGTCACCGGAGGAAATCGTGATCGCGCTGCGATTGCTGGGACTACTGGCGCTGGTGACCGTAAACGGATTCTTCGCGGCGGTGGAGTTTTCGCTTGTCGCCGTGCGGCTTTCGCGTGTCCGGCAATTGATGGAGGAAGGAGACCCACGCGCGCGGATCGTGCTCGACTTGCTCGGACACCTTGATCGCGTCGTTTCCGGAGTGCAAGTCGGCATTACACTCACCAGTCTTGGTTTGGGAGCGCTCGGTGAGGCTATGCTTGCAACGATGTTGAGCCCGCTGGTCGCAAACATTCCGGGGCGTCATACCGTCGTTCTGGTGCACGCTGTTTCACTCGCCGTCGCATTTCTGCTGCTGACAATTCTGCACGTCGTACTGGGTGAATTAGTTCCGAAAAGTATCAGCCTGCAGCGTGCCGGGCCCGTAGCTTTGCTGGTGGCGCGGCCCTTCCAGTGGTATCTGGGTGTATTTCGACCGGCGATCAATCTGCTCGATGGATCCAGCCGATGGATTCTGAGCGGATTGGGGCTATCCGGCCGGCAGAGCCACACGCTTGTGCATTCCGCCGAAGAGTTGCAGATTCAGATCCAGCAAGCACGGGAGCGCGGCTTGATCGGCGTGGAGGAAGAAAGGCTGATTCTCGGCGCCATTGAGCTGGACGGCTTGCGAGTGCGGGAGTTGATGGTGCCGCGCCCGGACGTGCATTCCATCACCGCCGACGCCGGGCTCGACGATGTGATGCGCGTGTTCGTCACGACGCAGCGCTCGCGGCTCCCGGTGTTTGAAGGAGCGGGGGACCACGTGCTCGGATATATTCACATCAAGGACATCGTGTGGGTGCTGCTGGACCGCGAGCGCCGAGCCGAGGAGGGCTGGTCCGCGCCCGAGTTCAGCGTGAGGCGCATGCTGCACGAAGTGCTCATTGTGCCGGAGAGCAAGCCAGCGAGCGAACTGCTGGCCGAATTGCGCTCCCGCCAAACCAAGATGGCCATGGTAGTGGACGAATTCGGCAGCATTCTGGGGCTTGTAACACTGGAGGACGTCCTCGAACACCTCGTCGGCGAGATTCATGATGAATACGATGTGGTGCAGAAGCCCCTCATTGTCGGGAAGGGCGCCGATGCAGCGATGATTTTCGACGCATCGCTCAGCCTGCATGATCTGGAGTCACGGTACAACATCACCTTGCCGGAAGATCCTGCCTACGCGACGGCCGGAGGTTTCGTTCTCGCGCAACTCGGGTTTATTCCGCGCGGTGGAGAAAGTTTTGACTACGAAGGATATCGCTTCACCATCGTGGAAATGGACCGCCGTCGCGTCGCGCGAATCAAGATCCAGCGCCTGAAACAGCCGGGGGAGCCGCAGATTCCCGCATCCGCACCGGAGACGAGACCCATCGCGGAGAACGCGCGGAAAAGGGAATGATTCGACACGTCCTGCTCCGGCTCCTATACTCATTGCCCGCGCTATGGCTCATCCTCACAATGGTTTTTCTGCTGATTCACATCGTGCCGGGTGATCCCGTGCTGCAAATGCTCGGCCAGGACGCGCGCGCCGAAGATCTCGCGCAGTTGCGCCATACGCTGGGACTCGACCAACCGCTCGGTGTGCAATACGCGCGATACCTCGAGGGGCTCGCACGCGGTGACTGGGGCAGATCGCTCCGCTTTGCGGCGCCGGTGCGCCCGATCGTGCTGGACCGTTTCCCCACCACTCTTGAATTGTCCCTGGCGGCATTGATCGTCTGCATCGCCATTGCAATCCCGGCGGGGGTATTCTCCGCCAAGCGCCGCGGCAGTGGGGCGGACCGCGCGACGTCATTTTTCACGCTGCTTGGTCTTTCGGTTCCCAATTTCGCGCTCGGGCCGGTGTTGATTCTGATTTTTTCAGTGGAGATCGGATGGCTGCCTGTTTCGGGGCGCGGCGGCCCGAGCCATCTGATCCTGCCTGCCATCACGTTGGGCGCGGCGCTGGCGGCGATCCTGACTCGCATGGTGCGCGGGTCGATGATCGAGGAGCTTTCGAGCGACTACGTGCGCACCGCTCGCGCGAAAGGCATCGCGGAGATGTCGGTGCTGTTCCGGCACGCCTTTCCCAATGCGCTGATTCCCATCATCACGATCGTGGGATTGCAGTTTGGTTCGTTGCTGGCCGGCACGATTGTCACGGAATCGATTTTCTCCTGGCCTGGGATTGGACGGCTCGCCGTGCAGGCAATTTCCGCGCGAGATTACCCCTTGCTGCAGGGCTGCATTCTGGTGATCGCTTTGTCCTATGTCGTGGTGAACCTGCTCACGGACGTCGTTTATGCGATCGTTGACCCGAGGGTGCGGCTGCAATGATGCCAATTGTAGCTCGCTGCTTTCGCGACGAGGAATTTCTTCGAGTCGGCGCAAAACCCCCGCGTCTAAAGACGCGGCCTACAACAAATGTAGAGCGAATGGGAGAATATCAACAGGGCTGATTCGAACGCGGATCCGAAAGGAATTCATGAAGCAGGAATCGCCGATTCGGCAATTTCTGAGCACGAGCGGGTTGGGCCGCTGGGGCCTCGCAGTAACGGTGTTGCTTGTCCTGATGGCCGTTTTGGCCCCGTGGCTCGCGCCTCGGGACCCTGCCGCCCAGAGTCTGCCGGAGCGCTTGCGTCCGCCTGGCGCACAGCACTGGTTGGGGACGGACGAACTGGGCCGCGATGTTCTGTCGCGCACTCTGTACGGCGCGCGAGTTTCGTTGCTGGTTGGGGTGTCGGTGGTGCTCGGGGCGGGAGTTGTAGGCCTCGCGCTTGGTTCTCTCGCCGGGTATTTCGGCGGAGCCTTCGACCGCTTCGTAAACATTATCCTGATCAATTCGTTTCTTTCGTTTCCGGGAATTCTGCTTGCCATTGCGTTCGCAGCTTTTCTCGGGCCGGGATTGGACAAAGTGATTCTCGCCCTGACGGTGACGGGATGGGCGGGGTACGCTCGGCTGGCGCGCGCGCAAGTGCTGAAGGTCCGCGAAATGGAGTTCATCCTGGCCGCGCGATCGCTTGGCGCGTCGCACGCGCGCATCCTGCTGCGCCATTTGCTGCCGAACACTCTTCAGCCAGTCCTGATCCAGGCGACGATTGGCATGGCGGGGGCGATTCTGGCGGAGTCCACATTGAGTTTTCTAGGGCTTGGCGTGATTGCGCCGACGCCGAGTTGGGGCTCCATGCTCAATGACGCGCGGAATCACCTCTTCGATGCGCCGCACATGGTTTTGTTTCCCGCGCTCGCGATTATGGCGGCGGTCCTGGCGTTCAACCTGCTCGGGGACGCTCTGCGCGACTGGCTTGACCCGCGCACGCGCGCTTTCCTGATGACGATGGACCTGCCGCGGTAGTTCAACGGTGGCGCCGGCATCTTGCCGGCAATTTTGGGGGCAGATGCGCCCGTCGCGAAAATCGCCGGCAAGATGCCGGCGCTACGAAAAACTTTTCTGGCCCCCGCGAATCACTTTCAATTGGGTACGAGAGATGGCGGGAATCCCGGCTCTCGGGCCGAGAGAAACAGATCCCGGATTTGTCGGAAATGTCAGGAGAGGTCGAGCGTAACTTCCGCGCCGCGATTCGCGCCGAGCGTGCGCGCGGCGCTGCCACGGTTTATGGCGATCTCGAGATAGCCGGCCGAACCGAAGATGGCGATGGGCTCCCCGGGAGTTCCCAAAGCAAAGGTTTGAGCGAACTTCCGGATTTCCTTGCCGCCCACAGAGAGCTTGATGGAGCCCGACTCGACCGCCGCGGCGGGAACATCTTCAGTGGTGAGATTCGTTATCAGGTTGCCGAACGCATCCACGCGCAACACCACACCCTTGACCGCCTGGCCTGCCGGCTTTGCTTTCGGCACCGCGAATCGCACGAAATCGCTGATTTCTTCCCCGAACGCTTCGGTCTGAAAGGCCTTCGAAAGCCACGCGGCGGTGGGGGCGAAGATGTCCCGGCCGTGAAAAGTCGGACTGATCGGATTCAGAAAATAGTGTTCCGCGGTGATGTGCCGGACAGTGCAGGACTCGCGATCGAAAACCATGGAGAGTACGCCGTTGTCCGGGGCGATGAAATACTGTTTTTCGCCGCTCACCAGCAGCGGGCGGCGCTGCGTTCCGACTCCCGGGTCCACAATCACGACGTGAATGGTGCGCGGGGGGAAATACCTATAGGCATTCGCAATCGAGAGCGCCCCGTCGAGGACGTCGAACGGCGTGACGTGATGATTGAGGTCCACGATGCGCACGGCAGGATTAATGTTGAGGATAACGCCCTTCATCGTGCCGACGAGGTGGTCGCTCGTGCCGAAATCTGTCGTGAGAGTGATGATGGGGTCGGGCAAAGAGTTTCTCCGCTTAAAAGATGGCTCGCAAATCGTACGAATAATTGCGGTGCGTTTTACTCCTTTCGCACGCTATCGGAGGTGACGTGCCGTGTCAAGGCGCCGTGCTCGAATTGCCACGAAGCGCGATTCCATTGCTGCCTGGAGCGGCGGACGAGGATTGAATCCGGCAGTGCTACCGGCGAGAGCCTGCGGGAAATTCGCGAATGCAAAATTCCGCTTTATCACCCCCACACCAATAGATCTCGAACAAGGGCGGGTCCTGCGGAGGGACCACGTAATGTGGGTCTTGCGTGGCTATGGCGGCCTCGAGGTTCATCGCGACGATTGTATTTCCTGGTAAGGCTCGCACACGAAATTGCCGTGTGGCGGGCTCGTAGTTCCCGTAGCTGAAACATCGCCCAATACATGCGCGATCCACGATATGGTTGCTGAGAAGCTGAATATTTGCGGGCCTCCGGAACGTGGATATCACGCGGCTGCCGGGTGGAAGATGACTGACCAACTGTTCAGCCTGCCCCTCCATGCGAACCAGCGTGGCTGTGTCCTTGTAGAGAAATGAGAAATAAATGATCGCTACGGCTGAAAAGCCGATCAGATGCCACTTGCGAGGTCTTGCGGCTCCAAGCAGGCAACAGCCAAAAATTGCACAAATGGATGAAAGGCGCGGAGTCAGCAAGGTCAAAGGAGCGGGAGAGGATGAGGTTCCGACGGCATCGGGGAGCATCGAAACTCCCAGGATTGCGACGATGTACAACTGGAAGGGCAGAGCATAGGCAGACCAGGTGGGAGGCTGATCGCGCTTCCAGAGGATATCGGTCAACAGAGACGCGATCGAGAACGCAAGTAAAAGGCGCGTCGGCAGAAGATACCTGGGCTCAAACAAAAGCAGCTGATTTGAGCCATTCGCCGCCAGTCCGGGCAACGATGCGCTGGGTCCGGGGAGATACTTCATCAGATACCACGACACGAGCGCCAGGAGTACGGCGCAGGCCGAAACCAAGAGAATCTGGGCACGACCTGGGAGATGTTCGGCGATCACGATGTAACCGGCCGCCGCAATCAGCCAGGCGAGTCCGAGAGGATGAGCCATCCAAATAAACGGCGCGAATGCCAGCGCCAGGAAACGCTCAGCCCCCCGGCCGCGCCAGAAAATCGCCAAAGAGAAAAATGACAGGGCGAGTGAAATATAGAAATTAAGAAACCCCGCCTGGAATGTCCAGCCGTACGCCAGCGTCGCAAAAACAGGTGCAAGAAACCAAGGTGCGCGGCGCGTGCAGGCTGCAACCAACGAGAATTCTCCCCAAAAGAATAGAAGTACGGCGAGAGAGACCGCGATTTTTTCCGCTGCCGGCAAACCGAAAATGTTTCCCAAATTGCTCACAGTGATGTCGAAAAGCATGTTGCTCCACTGGCTGGCGATCCATAAACCAGGGGCTTGGCCGCGTTCTATAAGTTGCGCAAGCCACGCATTGTACATATGACTGTCAAGATCCCCCGCTACAATGTAACGATGCCAGAAGCACGGTCCCAGCAAGAGGGTGGAGATCAAAGTCAGCGCCAGCCAGTGCTGGCGCACGAATTGGAAAGAGATCGCCAACACTGACGCGCACGAGTGCAAGTCCGGGTGCGGGGGTTGCCCTGCATCGGCCGGGATCGGCGGGTATTCTTCGGTTTCCGTATGCATCATGAGTTGAGTAGAATCCAAGGATAGCAGTTGATGCGGTCTCTCTTGTTGTTTGAGATCCACCCGTGTCGCACAAGGGACAACATCGCGCAGGGCAAAAACGACAGCGAATTGCCGTGCTCGCGCGGCTGAAGCGCGCCTTGACCGCGCGAGACGCGGACGATATTCTGAATGAGGGCGGCAACTATTTCTCTCACCAGTGCTTGGAGAACTGCGGATGAGACGG